>Ga0256831_1001769_pt1 | contig 11393 bp, 10 predicted proteins | sample 132544metaG_FD_189087 | JGI IMG/M metagenome (GOLD analysis project Ga0256831, IMG submission 189087) | Hydrothermal vent microbial communities from Lau Basin, Pacific Ocean - 132-544 | ecosystem: Environmental > Aquatic > Marine > Hydrothermal vents | place: Pacific Ocean: Lau Basin | collected... | reverse complement strand
CTGTTAAGATAAAGCGTATATAAACTCAGGCCAATAGTGCCCAAAAGCAACAGATAGAGAAAGGTTTTTTTTAGCCAGCGCCCCAGTCTGCCGCGGTTATTTTTTTTTCTGGATGATTTCTTTTTTTTTGTTTTTGGCATAAATTAATAGATAACATAAATTAGGGAATTAGGAAATCAGGGGCTGTTACCGCCCTCTATAACGATTTCAGAAAAGATGAATTATTTAGACGTATTGTTTCACCCTCATCTATTAATGGCAACTGTGCTTTATACATTAATGGCTGTTACTTTTGAAATTATTTATCAAAATCTGCTGCATAAAGTCCATAATGTCCCCGGCACTTACTGGATAGCCAGGTATCTGGGACTGCCTTTTTTCCATATTCTATTACTGACCGGATTTATTTATATGAGTTATCCTGTGCTCTTTGGGCTGGAAAGTTATAATGCTGAGGGGCTGCGTATTCTGCCGACTCTAAGTCAGCTGCTTAATAATAAAAGCGGACCAACCATGCAACTGATTAATACTCTATTTGTGATCAGTGTCCTGCTGCCGCTAGTACCACTAATCAGACAATTTATGGCCCTGATCCTGCCGCTTCAGGCCATTGCCGGCAGTGCCGTATTATACGACTGGCTGGCACAGTACACCGGACAGAATTTTTCACTGTTTCCAGGCTGGTATATTGCCGGACTGATTCTACTCTTTTCATTTGTCTCAGAACTGATTGCGCGTATGCTGGCAAACGTATTGAGTCAGTGGTTCAATGTTCAATATCATCCTCATGATATACAAAAAGTGGTTTATAAGAGCAGTTTACTCATCCTGCAGGTACCTGTTTTACTGCTTTATACCTTAAATCTGAAGTAACTATTTTCTTCGCCAGCGGGTTCCCTCAGGGGTATCTTCCAGTAGTATATCCGCCTCATCCAGCACCTCACGAATACGGTCTGATTCCATCCAGTTTTTTTCTACCTTGGCCGTTGCCCGCTGAGCAATCAATTCATTAATTTCATTATCAGACAGACCGCCTTCGGAAGAACTGCCCTGCAGAAATTGCCGGGGCTCATTTTCCAGCAGCCCCAATATATCAGCCAGATATTTAATCTGAGCAGCAAGCTTTTGAGCGAGTTCCCTTGCCGAAGTTTTTAAACGGTTCAGTTCATGGCTCATATCAAATAATACTGAAATGGCTTTGGGGGTATTAAAGTCATCATCCATAGCCTGAAAAAAACGTGACCCATAATCACTGTTTTCATCCAGAGCAACATCCGCTGGTTCAACATCCAGTAAGGCCTGATATAAAGTGTTCAGAGAGGCTTTGGCCCGGTCCAGGTTTTCATCGGAATAGTTTAAGGGACTCTGATAATGACTGTTGAGAATAAAATAACGGATCACTTCCGGAGCGTAGTTTTTTAGCACATCTCGGATAATAAAGAAATTACCCAGAGATTTGGACATTTTTTCGTCATCCACCCGGACAAAACCATTATGAATCCAGTAATTAACAAATTTATGGCCGGTACAGCCTTCAGACTGGGCAATTTCATTTTCATGGTGTGGAAATTTCAAATCCAGACCGCCACCATGAATATCAAAATGATCGCCTAAACATTCTGCAGACATGGCAGAACATTCTATATGCCAGCCGGGACGACCTTTACCCCAGGGGGAATCCCAATAAGGTTCTCCGGACTTGGCCATTTTCCATAACACAAAATCAGCGGGATCACGTTTGGCCTGTTCTACCTCTACCCGACTGCCGGATTGTAAATCCTGCAGATTTTTTCTGGATAATTTACCATAATTTTCAAACTTGCTGACCTGATAATAGACATCTCCATTATCACCCTGATAGGCAATATCCTTATCTATCAGGATCTGGATCATATTAAGAATATTGTCCATATGTTCTGTGGCACGCGGTTCAATATCCGGACGTTTAACACCCAGTGCATCCGCGTCTTCATGCATGGCAGCAATAAATCGACCGGTCAGGGTGCCGATATCTTCACCATTTTCTATGGCACGAGCAATAATTTTATCGTCAATATCGGTGATATTACGCACATAGGTGACATTATTTTCACCATAGATATGGTGTAAATAACGGTTTATGACATCAAACACCACCAGCACTCTGGCATGACCGATATGACAGAAATCATATACCGTCATACCACACACATACATTTTAACCTTACCCGCTTCTATGGGGATAAATGGTTCTTTTTTCCCACTCAGGGAGTTATGAATTTGCAACATATCAGTTCTTTAAATTAGTGTTACTACTTAGCAAAGTTACCGTATCTGCCTGCAGAGGCTCTAGAGTTCAAATTAGTTTTTATTTCCTATTTTAGCCCAGGAATCTCTTAAACCTACGGTACGATTAAAAACCAGTTTTTCAGAGCTGGAATCGGGATCGGTAGTAAAATAACCTTCCCGCTCAAACTGATAGGAGTCCCCTGCCTGAGTATCAGCCAGAGATATTTCTGCACGGGCATCGGCTTTAATCATCAGTGAGTCCGGATTTAGAAAATCCAGAAAATGGCTGTTTTCATCTGCGTGAGTTTTAGCCGCTCCATCGGGATTTTCAACACTGAACAGGCGATCATATAAACGTATTTCCGCTGGTACGGAATAGCTTTCAGAAACCCAGTGAATAACCCCTTTTACCTTGCGTCCTTCAGGCTTTTTACCCAGTGTATCCGGGTCATGAGTACAACGTAATTCAATAATATTGCCAGCATCATCCTTAATGACTGAATGGCATTTAATCACATAAGAGTTTCTTAAACGTACTTCTTTATCAATGCTCAGACGTCTGTATTTTGGCGGTGGCAGTTCTTCAAAATCACTGTGATCAATATAAATTATCCGAGTCATTTTCAGTTCCCGGCGCCCCATAGACTCATCTTTAGGATGTCTGGGTGCCGATAAGTCTTCAACCTGATCATCGGCAAAACTTTCTATCACGACTTTTAAGGGATTGATCACACACATGGCACGAGGTGCTGTATGTTCCAGATCCTCACGGATACAGAACTCCAGAGTACTCATATCCACAACACCATCCACTTTAGTCACCCCAATCCGGTCACTGAAATCACGCAGGGAAGCCGGTGTATAACCGCGGCGTCTTAAACCGGATATAGTCGGTAAGCGGGGATCATCCCAGCCATGCACATGCTTTTCATCCACCAGCTGTTTTAATTTTCGCTTACTGGTAATGGTATAATTTAGATTTAAGCGGGCAAATTCAATCTGCTGCGGATGACAGGGGGTCTGCAGTTGATCCAGCACCCAGTCATATAACGGCCGGTGGTCCTCAAACTCCAGGGTACACAGGGAGTGAGTAATACCCTCAATGGCATCCGACAGACAGTGTGTATAATCATACATAGGATAGATACACCACTGCTTACCGGTCTGATGATGCTCAATCTTACGAATGCGATAAATAATGGGATCGCGCATATTAATATTCGGCGAGGCCATGTTAATTTTGGCTCGCAGGACTTTTTCGCCCTCATTAAACTCACCCTGTTTCATACGCTCAAACAAGGCCAGATTTTCTTCTACCGTCTGCTCCCGATAGGGGCTGTTTCTGCCCGCCTGTGTTAATGAACCCCGATATTCCCGTGCTTCTTCCGGTGACAGTGAGCAGACATAAGCCTTACCCGTTTTAATCAGTTCAATGGCATAGTCGTATAACTGCTGGAAATAATTTGAGGCATATTTAGGTTCACCACCCCACTCAAAACCCAGCCAGGTGACATCTTCTTTAATGGAATCAACATATTCCACATCTTCTTTTTCTGGATTGGTGTCATCAAAACGTAAATTACAGACCCCGTTATAATCCCGCGCCAGCCCAAAATTCAGACATATGGATTTAGCATGACCAATATGCAGATAACCATTAGGTTCAGGCGGAAAACGAGTAACGACCTTACCGTTGTTCTTATTATTTTTTATATCATCATCAATAATATGTCGAATAAAATTACTGACGACTTTGGACTCATTACCAGGAGCATCACTCATATTGCTTATTAATTCCGTTATTATGTAAAAATCAGGTTAATCTTTCACTGCAACCAGTGATTTTAATGAATTGGCGCACAAAAATAAATCAAATACTCTTTAATCAGAACATTAAAACCGTTATATTGATACAAATTCATCTACAAACCAGGTATATAAGAAATATGACGACCATTAAACAACTAATTCTTACACTATTTTTACTGACATTAACCCTGAGTAGTTTTGCAGCTGACACCGTTAAGGTACAGATGATCACCACAAAGGGGGATATTGTGCTGGAACTGTATCCTGACAAAGCCCCCGTAACGGTTAAAAATTTCCTTAATTATGTTGAAAACCACTTTTATAGAAAAACTATATTTCATCGTGTCATTGATGGCTTTATGATCCAGGGCGGCGGCTTTACCAATGCCAGGGATCGCAAGAAAACTCTCAGCCCGATTAAAAACGAAGCGGATAACGGTCTGAAAAATGATCGCGGCACTATTGCTATGGCCAGAACCCGTGACCCGCATTCTGCCACTACCCAGTTTTTTATTAACCTGAAAAACAATGATTTTTTAAACTATACCCGTAAAACTCTGAACGGCTGGGGTTATACCGTGTTTGGTAAAGTGGTTAAAGGCATGGATGTAGTGGGTAAAATTGCCAAAGTCAAAACCACTCGTGCAGCGGGACAACAGAACATCCCGGTTGATCCGATTTATATTGAAGATATAAAAATAATAAAATAAGCCTGCCCCCTTGAATATCAGACCTTTTGTCCCCAAAATTCAATCTGGCTATTTTAATAATTTAACGAACACGGTTTACCCAGCAGCTCGCCTTAAAAGAAGAGGCTTTTGGGAAATAATTGTCACCTCTGCTATCCTCGACCTTAAGAACGAGGCCTTACGAGGTGCTGGGTAAACCGTGTTTTATCAGTTTTAAAAACGATGGAAACATTATGATAAAAATGCAAACTAACCATGGTACGATTAGCATTGAACTCGATCATGAAAAAGCACCTGAAACCTGCGCTAACTTTGAACAATATGTAAAAGACGGTTTTTATGACGGCACCATTTTTCACCGTGTCATTGATGGATTTATGGTTCAGGGTGGCGGTATGGAACCCGGCATGAATGAAAAAGAAACCCGCGCCAATATTAAAAACGAGGCCAGTAACGGCCTGAAAAATAAACGCGGTACACTGGCTATGGCCAGAACTCCGGATCCTCACTCCGCATCCTCTCAGTTCTTTATTAATGTTAAAGATAATAACTTCCTGGATTTTCGCAGTGAAACCCCTGACGGCTGGGGCTATTGTGTCTTTGCTAAAGTAGTAGACGGTATGGACGTAGTCGATGCCATTAAATCCGTAGCCACCGACAATGCCGGTTTCCATCAGGACGTACCTGTTGAAGATGTGGTTATTGAAAAGGTAACCATCGAATAAAATTTTCGATGACAGGACTGCTGATCTGAGTTGTTTTATAATAATAACAGCAGTCCATTACTTATGAAACTACTTTTTATCTCCGACCTGCACCTTGATCCTCAACGCCCTGATATTCAACATTGTTTTGATAATTTTGTCTCTTCCTGTCTGCAGAATAATAGCGACATTAAAGCCCTCTATATATTAGGTGACCTGTTTGAAGTCTGGCTGGGTGATGACGCCTCTTTATCCAGCTATTCTTCAACCATTGAACAACTTAAGCAATTAAATCAAAAAGGTATTCAGGTATTTGTTATGCACGGCAACCGGGATTTTCTACTCGGCCCGGCATTTGCAGAGGCCGCCCGATGTCAGTTAATCCCGGACCCTTATCCATTGCGCATTGAAACCCAAAAAGGTATCGAGACCATTCTACTCTCACATGGGGATATCCTGTGTACCGATGATATAGGATATATGAGCTTTAGAAAAATGGTGCACAATCCTGACTGGCAAAAAGATTTTTTATCTAAAACAATAGACCAGCGCATTGCCATAGCCTCATCCATACGCCAGCAAAGCAAAAAAAGAGGTCAGCAGAAACAGGCTGAGATTATGGATGTTAATCAACAGACGGTTGAACTGTTAATGTCCGAATATAACACCAGCACCTTAATTCACGGCCATACCCACCGACCTGATACACATCGGTTCACACTCAATATCCAGCCCGTGCAACGTATTGTATTACCCAACTGGTCACCTGATGCAAAAGCATACCCACTCACCATCGGCTCAGATTAAATACCTTGTACATTAAGTAAAAGCTATCCAGGGACTGTTGTTCTTTCATCTATTGTCTTATTTTGAGAAAGTACTCTGCTTATGCTAGAATGTTGCGCTTTATAAAAGTTTAATATACATATTGACCCGTTTTAAGTCATTCTTTGAGGTTTATTAATGTTCTCTAAATTAATTCCAACCATCATTTTGTTATCTGGTTTTTTCAGTAACACCTATGCGTTTCAATTTCCACTGGAAATTATTGATTATATGGACGATGCAACTATTATTGTTTACGCTAAAAAAGATGATATCAATAAGACCTCCACATGGATCCCCGGTGATACTGCACCGCCATTAACCATTGAAAAGCTGGTATCAACCGTTAACAGCTGGTTAAAGACACGACCAAAAATGCAAAATTTAAAAATTAATGAAATTGAATTAAAGCAAGTTCACAAACATGAAAAAGATAATTACTGGTATTATCTGATACAGCTTAAAAACAAACAGAATGTTAAATATATTGCCATACTTATGAATGGCCAGATCCTCCCGGCTATTAAAGAGCCGAAATCATACAAATAAATATGCATGCCTTTGACCTGAATAACTCAGTTAAACCTACTACGATGTCCAGAGTGCTGGACATTCTCGCTACGATTCAACTGATTTATTCAGGTTAAAACACCGGAGGGAGGGTGCTCACTAATTATTAACTTCATCATTGCACCTCCGTTAACCTTAAATTTTTTCCAGTTAGAGCGAAGTTTGCAATGAATTTAATATCTTTATTTCCGTTTCTTAAATGGTTTAAACTGGTTACCAGAGAAACACTCAAAGCTGATTTTTTAGCCGGTCTGACAGGCGCAGTTATTGTACTTCCCCAGGGCGTTGCCTTTGCAACTATTGCCGGACTACCGCCTCAATATGGTCTTTATACCGCAATGGTTACCCCTATTATTGCGGCGCTTTTCGGCTCTTCTTACCATCTTGTTTCCGGGCCGACTACAGCAATCTCTATTGTTGTTTTTTCTGCCATAAGCAATCATGCGACACCCGGCACACCAGAATTTATTTCTTTAGCTCTGACCTTAACCTTTCTTGCCGGGGTCTATCAGCTTGCTTTTGGTCTTGGCCGCCTGGGCTCTCTGGTCAACTTTGTTTCACATACTGTTGTTATCGGTTTTACAGCCGGAGCTGCCATTCTGATTGCAACCAGTCAGATGAAGCATATTAGCGGCATTACTATTCCCAAAGGCGAAACATTTTTACATGTCTGGATGGATATTTTTGCTGATATAGGGCATATAAACCCTTATCTTATAGCCATCGCGCTGGTGACATTAGTAACCGCCTTAATCACTAAAAAAGTTTTCCCAAAAATACCTAACCTGCTCATTGGCATGGTTGTGGGCAGTTTTCTTGCTCTGTATTTCAAGCAAAGCACCGATTCAATAAAACTGGTCGGCGAAATTCCTGCTCACTTACCCCCTATATCCACCCCTGATTTTTCCTGGGAAGCAATTAAATCTCTTGCTCCTGAAGCCTTTGCAGTAGCATTGTTAGGCCTGATTGAGGCAGTGTCCATTAGCCGGGCAGTAGCCAGTAAATCCAATCAGCGCATTGATGCCAATCAGGAGTTTATTGGCCAGGGTTTATCCAATATGACAGGCAGTTTTTTCTCAAGCTATGCCGGTTCCGGTTCTTTTACTCGTTCAGGAATCAATTATGAAGCCGGAGCAAAAACCCCTTTCTCAGCAATTTTTGCAGCCATATTATTAATGTTAATTGTGCTGCTGATTGCGCCCCTGACAGCCTATTTACCGGTGGCCGCAATGGGTGGTGTCATTTTATTAGTGGCTTATAACCTGGTTGATTTTCATCATATCAAGCAGGTTTTAACCATGAGTAAGTCTGAAACTGCCATTCTTTTAACCACTTTTTTCGCCACACTCTTTTTAGAGCTGGAATTTGCCATTTATCTGGGCGTCATCTTATCTCTGGTATTTTTCCTGGCAAAAACATCCACCCCTCATATTCCGAGCTTATCAGTTGACCCGTCAACAGAACATCGCAAGCTGGTCAATATTGAAAAGAAACCATTAAAACAATGTCCTCAGATAAAAATCATCAGAATTGATATGTCTGTTTATTTTGGTTCCATTAATTACATTCAGAATCGTCTTGCACGTATTGTTGAAAATGAGCAAATCAAACATATCCTGATTGTTTCCAGCGGTATTAATTTTATAGATCTGGCTGGAGCTGAAGCTCTGGTTATAGAAAACAGACGTTTGAAAGCCATGGGCGGCGGGCTTTATTTTGTCGGTATTAAGTCATCTGTTTATGAATTTGCCGCAAAATCCTGCTTTATACACAATATTGGCCCCAGTCATTTTTTTGATACCAAAAAAGAAGCCCTTCAGGAACTCTATAATAGAGTTGATAAAGACGTCTGCGCCAAGTGTAATGCCCTGATTTTTAAAGAGTGCAATTAAAACATTAAAGTCATCTATCCTGTGTGATTTGAATCACTGCAGATAAAACTCTGGCGTCATATAATCTCCTTAGTTTATTAAACCGTAACTACTCAGCGTATTCATCTTTTACCCCATTTCGGCGTTATTTTCGTACTCGAATGGTCACATATTTGTATATGCTCACATTCTCCGTGCGCCTCTTTGAGGTAGCGAAGCTATTGTGCCTTGAACTGTGGCAAAATCTAAACACGCTGAATAGTTACATTAAACCTAAATAAATCAGTTGAACCTACTGCGAATGTCCATAGCACTAAATCTACAAAGCTTTCCAGAATATTTTGACTTCACCCGTAGGGTGACTACGAATAAAGCCAAAATAACCTGTAAAACCTTGTATCTCCAGCACTCTGATCATTCTCGCTACGTTTCAACTGATTTATTTAGGTTAAACCTTTTATAAATTTTTATAATTTATTTTTTTAGGAGATCAATTCAATGTATGAGATGAACATTACCCTACTCGGTAACTTTAATGACATTAAAGAAAAACTACTGGCCGTTTTAAAGGAACAACAACTTGGGGTTGTCAGTGAAGTTGATGTACAGGCCACCATGAAAAATAAACTGGATATAAGTATCCCGGCTTATCAGATACTGGGTGCCTGCAATCCTAAACTGGCACTGCAGATTATTGAAGAGGATCCCAATGCGGGAAATTTATTACCCTGTAATTTTATTTTGCGTGAAGCAGAAGCGGGTAAAATTGTAGTCAGTTTTATGGATCCCGTCACTGTTTTAGGACTGGCAGAATCCGACAACATTAATAAAATTGCTCAAACGGCTAAAGAAAAAATTCAACGTGTACTGACAAAACTTGCCAAAGTCTAAAATAACTCCTGGTGAATGGATTAGGGACTGTTTATTTTTCAGATGTCTGATAAAAATGGTAGGTATTTCTACCCTCCTGCTTTGAACGATACATGGCAATATCTGCTTTTTTTATTAGCTCTTCGGGGTCTTCAGAATCATCGGGAGACAGGCTGATACCGATACTGGATGTCACAAACAGTTCATGCATATTAAAATGTACTGACTGCTGTAAGGAATGGTTAAGTTTTTCCACCACTTTTTTTACATCGTTAATATCCGAGACTGATTCCATAATCACAATAAATTCATCACCGCCAATTCGGGCCACGGTATCTATGGCTCGTACACTGGATAGTAGTCGTTTAGCCACAGACTTTAGCACTTCATCACCGGCAATATGTCCAAGACTGTCATTTATTTCCTTAAATTTATCAAGGTCAATATACAATAGTGCCGTGTGTTTTTTAATGCGCTTAATTTTCTTAATGGACTGTTTTAGCCGATCCAGTAACAAAATACGGTTTGGCAGACCTGTCAGTGGATCATGATGGGCAATATGTTCCAGAGACAGCTGATTTTTTAACATTTTCTGTCTTGCAAGCTCACGTTTTGTAACATCAATCAATATTCCCTGATAATGGGTAATATCACCCTGCTCATTTCTAACAACAGTCGAAGTATCTTCCACCCATTTCACCATACCGTTCCTGGTAATAAACCTATAAGGTTTGTGGGTAAACTGCAGGCTCTGTTTATTAGAAATCATGTCTCTATTAACCTGTTCAATATCATCAGGATGGATAATGCTATTATAATTCACCTTACCGGTAATAAATTCATTAGCGGGATAACCTAATAAATTTACTACATTTTCTGAAACAAACTGCACCGGCCAGTTAGCCGAATTATTCCAGACAAATGCCACAACTGGACTGGCATTAATAATATCATTGGTCAGGTGCAATTCTTCAGTTTGAATAATATCTTCCAGCTCCTGCAGGGTTTTTTCAACATCACTTAGGGTATTAAGTGTATTGAAACTACTATTTTCAACTTTTAGTCTGTTAAGAATTCTGCTTTCTGAAATGCTTTTTATCAAGCTAATTAATATTTTTGGGTCAAAAGGTTTGACCAGAACACCACTTACTCCCAGTTGCTCCACAATCTGTTCACTGGAAAAAGAGGCATTGCTACTGAAAACAATAAAATCAGTATCCGGGTGTTCAAGTTTTATTATATCCAGTACCTGCAGACTATTAGCCTCAGAGCCATTTAAATCCAGCAATACCAGATCAAAATGTTTATGGTTCATTAAATCCAGAACCTGCTGTTCATTTTTGGCCACAACACATGACAGATCATAGGCTTCCAGCAAATCCCTGAGACTTTCTCGCATACGTAAATCATTATCAGTAACAAGAATTGATAATGATTGAGCCTGTACCACTGGAGACATATTTGTTACCTGATTAGTGTCCATCCAGAAATTGCCTTCCTGGCAATTGTCCGGAACGTAAAAGAAAAAGTGTGATTTTTCTTTTACTCCATTTTTGAAACTTGCTATTTGCTGCCCGCCCGGCTGGCAAAATAACTGGCTCTAAGTAAAGCTGAGTTCTGGGCCGTTTCAGACTCTACTAACACAGATTCCTGAACAGCTGTTTCTGATAAAGTACCTGATTGATGCAGATTATTTAAAACTATTTCTGAATCTGTTTTACCATCATCAGCCATGGCGACTTCTGCCAGATGTTCGCTTAAGCCGGTTTTCTTCAGAGCAGGATTAC
>Ga0256831_1001768_pt1 | contig 11395 bp, 7 predicted proteins | sample 132544metaG_FD_189087 | JGI IMG/M metagenome (GOLD analysis project Ga0256831, IMG submission 189087) | Hydrothermal vent microbial communities from Lau Basin, Pacific Ocean - 132-544 | ecosystem: Environmental > Aquatic > Marine > Hydrothermal vents | place: Pacific Ocean: Lau Basin | collected... | reverse complement strand
TACCGCGACTTCGTCAATGCCTTCTGGCAGGGTGACGGCATTTAGTTGAGGTAGGCGATGTGCCTCATCCACAAAGAAGCCTAATCCCATCGCTTCAATACCTGCTTTAAGCGCTTGATGATTATCTGCATGGCGTTTCCATGAGTTTTCTAGACCTTCTTCATGCAGGATAACAAGTGACTCGTGGACGGCGTAGACGGCATTCACAGGTGCGGTGTGGTGATAGCTACGCTGTGCGCCTTCGCCCCAGTATCCCATGACTAAATTTAAGTCCATAAACCAGCTTTGTACTTTGGATTTACGGTTTTGGATTTTATTGATGGCGGCTTCACTAAAGCTGACAGGGGAGATGCCAGGTGTGCAAGATAGACATTTTTGCGTGCCTGAGTAGATGGCATCAATATTCCATTCATCCACACGTAGTTCTGATCCGCCAAGTGAGGTGACGGCATCAACAATGGTTAAGCAGTCATGCTCATGGGCGATTTGTACCAGTGTTTTTGCATCAGAGATTGCACCTGTTGAAGTTTCGGCATGAACAAAGGCAACGGTGCTGGCTTCTGGATGGGCTTTTAATGCTTCTTCAAGTTTATTCGGGTCAACTGGCTTACCCCAATCATCTTCAATAACAATAGCGGTTGCGCCACAACGCTCAACATTTTCGATCATACGCATGCCAAAGACACCGTTTTGACAAACAATAACCGTTTCACCTGGCTCAACGAGATTGACAAAGCAGGTTTCCATACCCGCAGAACCTGGAGCAGAAATAGGCATGGTGAGTTGATTTTTGGTTAAAAAAGTATCTTGAAGTAATTTTTTTATTTCATCCATTAAGTCTACAAATTTAGGGTCCAAATGACCTATTGTTGGACGTGCCATGGCTTCTAAAATACGCGGGTTCACATCAGATGGACCAGGTCCCATTAGTATTCTTTCAGGTGGATGAAATGATGATATTGACATGTTGCTTACCTTGTTTTTATAGGGGAAGTTAAAAGGGTGAGTGATAATATCTTGTTAGTTGTGATATTTCAGCAACTCGTATTAATTGTGTGGGAAAATCATGAGAGGAGAGGGGGAAATGCAATTACTTTGAGGGGGGTAAAAATTGTTGAAAAAGAGGGCTGTCAATTTAAAACGATAGTATGTTGTAGCCTGTGTTTCCTCTTAAATTGATAGCCTTAATTTTGTGTGTTTCTTACTTGGGAACTTGCCTTTTTATCCCAGCTTGGATGATCTCATTCGTTGCGTAGAGTGACTATGCGCCTCATGAGTTCATCCAATCTGAAATAAAAATTCTGCGTTAGAACTTCGGGAAGTTATTTCGTGCACGTTCCTTACCAGTTACGTGAAATAATATCATCGCCATGCAGATAATAAACTTTGTCACCAATAATTGCTGAGCGGTCATTTTGCCAATCTTGGGAATATTTCTTTGCAGAAGTATTGAGGGCTTTGATTTTCTCAAGTGGGTATAAGTCACCTGAAGAGGTAATATCGTAGCGAAATAGAGCATCATACTGCCATCGATGTTGCGTACTTTGGGTGTCATTCTCTGAGGATGACTCATTTTTGTGTACGCTAATGGGTAAAGCAATTCGCAGATCACCATTTGAATGCAATAATGAGGTAAAGGCATGATGAGAAAATGAAACGGCTGTATTTGAGCCACGTTTGCCAATGATTAGCTGCTGGCGTTCATACGGTTTTGCAAGATCACTCACATCAATAAGAGAGAGTTTTACTCCTTGATACCATGAACCTCTGGAATCATCTTGTCCCGTATTGGCTGGAATAGCATCTTTACCAATGCCAAGAACAAAATTTTCACCAATGGGGTGTAAATAATCTGAATAGCCATTGATTTTTAACTCGCTGACTACCGATGGGTCAGCGGGGTCAGATAGATCCAGAATATAAAGCGGATCGGTTGTTCTAAACGTTACGAGATAAGCTCTGTCGCCAAAAAAGCGCGTTGCATAGATTTGTTCACCTGGTTTTCCGAGTGCTTCTGGGTGTTTATTATTAGGTAATTGCGCCAGTATTTTCAGGCTACTTTCTTTGCTATCATCTTCTGTCAGAGTGAAAAGTCTGGCGGGAGATCTAAGGGTGCTTGGCTCATTGCCCGTATAGGTAATAATGCCAAGCACATCATTTGACTCTCCAAATTCACCCATGCGGAATGATTTTAACTCCTGTTTCCAGCCTAAATGTCCTGCAACCTGTGCTGAGCCTTTGTAGTTTATATTGCCACTATTAAGGGAAAATTTATGAATATCAGTCGCAGTTGTTGAAGCGTAGAATGCTTGACCATTTTTATCTTGGTAGTTACTTTGGGTGGTTGCCAGATAAAGTGATTTCGCAGACATATACAGTGCTTCTGCATTGCCTATAAAACAGCTTCCCTTAGGTCTAGCACTAGTATGAGTAAGATCAATGCTAATAACATTAATAATACTGGCTTGCTGGCTAGTCTCATTGGAGTACTCATTAGTAAAGCAGTTTGATGGGGCTAAAATATCGCCTTTGTCTGCTTTATTTAATGCGTAATCAGGTAAAAAATCAGAGAGTGTTGCGACCTCAATTAGAGCGCGATTTTTGGCTACCTGTTCTTTATTTTCTGGGCGGAGAATTAGACCATTTAATGTCGGTGTATGACGTGTTGCTAGATAAAGTGTTGACCCGATTCTACGACTGCTAATCAGTTGCCCATCTAATTTAATATGAATGTCTTTCTTTAGCTTGCCCTTTTCTACATCAAAAATAGTTAGCTCGGTTGAACGATCACTCCAGAAAGGCGCATCAAACCATTGCCGATTGAAATAACCATTTTCGCCTGATAGGGCAATGAGTTTGTTATTTGTTAAATAAAGTCCAGAAATTGCAGGTGAGTTTTTATCTCCAATAGGCACAATAGAGCTTAGTACTGCCTCCTTTGTGCTATTTTTCGTTGAGTAAATTTTGATAGAGGGCTTGGTGACAGATGCCACGTAGAGATAAGAATCATCATTTTTTAGGCGATCTGCTTCATCAACACCCATTTCTTGTGTATTGCTACTGGAGTAATTGTTAGCACTAGATTTAGTTCCCCCTACTCCTCCTGCCTCATTAGTATACATAATGAGGGGTGCAAGTTTCCCATAGGTTTCAAGCATTAGCTTTTTGATCGTTGCTTCTAGTGCGTTATTGTCTGTTGTGTTACGAAGTTTGTAGTTGTTTTCTATTAATGAATTTTCTGTTGTTTTGCCTCCACCGCACGCGCTGAGTGCAAGGATTACAGAGACAATGGGTATTATAATTTTTATATGCATTTCATTACCTAATTAGTCATCTTATCGTCAATTTATGATTATAACATATTTTTAACTTGTATTTTAATTATACTTTGCCCTTGATGAATGATTGAACGCCCTCAAATAGGAGCATACTCAAGGAGCAATAATAAATATCCGACCTAGTTAGTGGGTTATATTGATTTAGGGCTATTGTTAGTTGATAGTTGCTCCCTTACCATCCATCCCCATCAGCAAATTCATGAATTTTACGGAGACATAAAAGCATGTCAGAATTATCACGCGAGAGTATTAATGCGTTATTAAAGGAAGTTAAGGATAAATATTTAGAAAAAGATTTGGTATCTGCAAAAACAATTAAAGCAGTTGATATTAAAGAAGGAAAAGTCTTTGTTCGTATTGAACTAGGCTATCCTGCAGGGGCTTATCGAGATGAATTGGCAGCAACGGTAAAAGCTGCGCTTGAAGCAGATGATGCTATTGATAGTGCCGAGGTGATCGTTGAACAACGTATTGTAGCGCACGCGGTACAAAAAAGTTTGAAGCGCATTGAAGGCATTAAAAATATTATAGCCGTTGCGTCAGGTAAAGGGGGCGTAGGTAAATCAACCACATCAGCAAATTTAGCCTTAGCCTTGATTGCCGATGGTGCAACCGTTGGCATTTTAGATGCGGATATTTACGGCCCAAGTCAACCGCGTATGTTAGGTATGTCAGGAGCACCTGAATCTAAGGATGGCAAAACGCTTGAACCAATGGAAAACTACGGTCTAAAAGCTATGTCGATTGGATTTCTAGTAGAAGAAGATTCTCCAATGATTTGGCGTGGCCCTATGGTTACACAGGCGCTAGAGCAATTATTAAATGATACCAACTGGGGCGAACTGGATTATTTGATCGTTGATTTACCTCCAGGAACAGGTGATACGCAACTGACGCTATCGCAAAAAATTCCTGTCAGTGGTGCGGTTATTGTTACCACGCCACAAGACATTGCCTTGTTAGATGCGCTTAAGGGATTAAAGATGTTTGAAAAAGTCGAAGTCCCTGTGCTTGGTGTTGTCGAGAATATGAGCATACATATTTGTAGTGAATGTGGTCATGCTGAGCATATTTTTGGAGAAGGAGGCGGCAAGCGTATGGCAGATGAATCAGATGTGGATTATCTAGGTGCATTGCCGCTTGATATTACTATTCGCGAGCAAGCTGATAGCGGCAACCCTTCCGTAGTTTTTGAGCCTAATGGTAAAATTGCCGAGCTATATAAAGATATATCTCGCGCAATGACATCACGTTTAGCGTCTAAGTCTAAGGATTATAGTACTAAGTTCCCTAATATTGTTATTCAAAGCACGTAGTTTGAGCACCAATTTAAGCGAACCAGCCTGTTAATTCTTAGCGTTCGAAAAGAAAACAAATTATCTTGCAAAGATGCAGAGTACGCCAAGAAAAGAAATATCCTTTGCGTACTTTGCGAGAGAACTGCTTTTTGTACCTAAGGGGCATAGCAATCCCTCTTTAAATTGATAGTCATTAATATTAATACCTTCGCCAAATCTAAACTGTAGGGTGGATAAGTGCAACGCATCCACCACAACACGTTGATTTTGATGGATGTGCTATCGCTTATCTACTCTAGAAATAGGTGAAGGATGCCATAAATTTGCCTTAAAAGTTTATGAGCATATGCACGCCAATACTGGCAATATAGCCTAAGGCAATAACAGGTGTCCATTTCAGGTGGCTAAAGAAGGTATACTTTCCTCTTGCTTGTCCCATCAGTGCAACGCCAGCGGCTGATCCGATGGATAATAAGCTACCCCCCACTCCTGCGGTCAATGTGACTAATAACCATTGTGCGGTATTCATCTCAGGTTGCATGGTTAATACAGCAAACATGACGGGAATATTGTCAACAATGGCTGAAAGTATGCCAACAGTGATATTGGCAGTGGTTGCGCCCCATTGGTTATACATAATGTCGGAGGCTAGACCAAGGTAACCTAAGAAGCCAAGACCGCCCACAGAGAGTACGACACCGTAGAAAAAGAAGAGAGTATCCCATTCTGCTTTTGCGACAGGGGTGAAAACATCAAAGCTCCCCACCTTTGCGGGTAAGAGGTTAGTAGCAGGATTGTTGTCAGTCATTTTCAGGTAGTAACCCAGCATTTGTAAATAACCTAAGCCTGTTAGCATACCGATAACAGGGGGTAAACCAAGGAAGTTATGGAAGCTGACGGCGGTTGCAATGGTCAATAAGAAGAGAGCTATGATCAGTAAAGCCCCGCGACGCATCGTAACTTGCTCAGTGTCTGCTTTAGGATTCTCGTTTGGAACGGCGAAATTCATAATCGCAGCAGGAACAACAAAATTAACCAATGCAGGAATAAATAAAGCGAAGAAACCCCAGAATTCAACCATACCTTTTTGCCATACCATGAGCGTAGTGATATCGCCAAAGGGACTGAATGCACCACCCGCATTTGCAGCGACAACAATATTGATACAAGCAAGTGCAACGAACTTTTTATTATCACCGCCTACTGCCATTACTACCGCGCACATTAATAAAGCGGTGGTTAAATTGTCTGCAACAGGGGAAATAAAGAAAGCGAGAAAGCCTGTTAGCCAGAAAAGTTGACGAAAGCTAAAGCCTTTTTTGATTAACCAAGCACGTAAGGCATCAAAAACTTTGCGTTCTTCCATTGCATTAATGTAGGTCATCGCAACAAGTAGGAATAGCATTAATTCAGAATATTCCAAGAAGTTATGGCGAACTGCTTCTTCAGCGAGTTCGGACATGCCATGATTCATATACACTATGCCAATCATTGCCCAAATAATGCCAGCGGCAAGGATGACAGGTTTAGATTTACGTAGATGAGTGTATTCCTCTGCCATAACGAGTAGATAAGCAAAGAGGAAGATACCGATTGCGGCAAAGCCAATCATGCTATTGGTAAGGTCTAAGCGTTGATGTTCTGCGGCTAATGCCAGCTCAGGCAACACTAGAATAACCAAACCTAGCAGAATGCTTATTAGGGTTACTAATTTTCTATTTAATAACGGCTTCATTTTATATTATCCTTAATAAAGTAGATTTAACATGCCAATCAAAACAACTAAAAAGAGTAGGGTCATGATGCTACCAGCACGCAAAAAGTCAGGAACACGATAACCGCCAGGTCCCATTATTAGTGCATTGACTTGATGGGTTGGGATAAGGAAGGAGTTGGAGGTGGCAATGGCAACGATGAGGGCAAATAAGGCAGGGTCAGCACCAACACCAATCGCAATATTAACCGCTAATGGAACCAGTAGTACGGTAGCACCTACATTTGACATCACCAGCGTGAAGAAGGTAGCGAGTACGGCAATGGAAAGTTGGATGACCCAAATTGGCATATCGCCAACGACAGCAAGTGTCTGATCGGCAATCCATTTAGCGGTGCCTGTTTGTTCAACTGCCAGCCCTAGAGGAATCAAGCTGGCTAGCAGGAAGACCGTTTTCCAAGAAACGGCCTCATAGGCTTCATCAATTTTTAATACACCTGATAGCACCATGCCAAGAGCACCTGTCAGTAGCGCAATCGAAAGACGTATCTCAGTGAATAACACCATAAATAAGGCAATAGAGAAGAAAATACCCGCCCATAATACTTTGTGAGGACGTAATTCTTCGCGTGGATACTCAGTGGTAATGACAACAAAATTAGAATCATTTTCTAAACGCATTAGTGTTTCCCAAGTGGTATGCACAACCAGCGTATCACCTGAATGCAAGGGTATATTGCGTATATCATCACCTTCATGCATGGTTTCACCGTTACGGTGCAGACCTACCATTGCGATACCGTAGCTTTTACGCATCCAGACATCACGAGCACTTTTACCAATCAGCTTAGAACGAGGTGGAATAACAATTTCTGCAATACCTGCCTTTGTGCTAGAGAGTGCTTCGGAGAAAGTGCGTAGTTCATCACGTCTTTTTAGGTCAAATTTTTGAATAAAGCGATCCAAATCAGTAGGTTCGGCTACAACACCTAAAACCATACCAGGCTGTATCCCTGTGTCACGGTCTAGCGCACCAGGACCGACGCGTGTTTCTTGGCCTAATAATTTGGTGGCAATAATTCTTACCTTGTAGACTGTTTCTATATCATCTAGATGATGATCAATAATAGGGCTATCATCGGTTACAACCACTTCAAACAGCTCATAATCAATATCATAAACATCATGGAAGTATTTCATCGCATCTGAACCTGTGGCACCACTCTCACTGTTGCTTGAAGGCAATACAAAACGACCTGCTACTATAAAATAAAAGACACCTGTTATGACCAATGCGAGACCAATGGGGGTTACTGAAAATAGTCCCCATGTGGTCATTTGTTGATCGGCAGGAAGTGCTGTATTGGAGGTTAGGATAAGGTCGTTTAAAAGGATTAAAGGTGATGAGCCGACCATTGTTACCGTGCCACCCAAAATGGCACAGAAGCCCATTGGCATAAGCAAGCGTGACATGGGTAGACCAGAACGTGCCGATATACGAGCAACTACAGGTAAAAATAGTGCAGTTGCACCAACGTTTTGCATAAAGGAGGAGATAAAAGCAACGGTGCTGGAAACAATTGGGATAATACGTTTTTCTGAGGTTCCGCCAACATTAAGAATAAAAGCAGCAACCTTGCTCATAATACCCGTTTTGTCGAGACCTGCACCAATAATCATCACGGCAATAATCGACATCACTGCGTTACTGGAAAAACCATCAAAGAGGTGATTTGGATCAACCAGCGGTTTATCCAGCCCCATAATAGGATAGATCAGGCTGGTGAGACCTAGTGCCACCATAATACTCACAGCAGCAATATCAACATCAACAATTTCAAATGCAAAGAGGTAGATAGTGAGCAATAAGATTGCCGTTACCCATGCAATTTCGATGGTTGGTTCTTTATAGGCTAAAAAAAGAGCCATCATAATAAAAATAGCAACCGATGCTAGTCGCTTTTTTATTAGTTCTTTTGTTATCGTTCTAAATTGTTGTTTTGTCATAAATATTTCATGCCTAATGATTGTTGAAAATAAATGAACAAGCCATATGGGTCAATGCATGGCAAGCTCCCTTTTTTGGCGGGTTGGTAACTGTAGACTATCTTTTCTCAGCGGAACATGATGCCCTTTGGGCAAAAAGACAAAATCACATTGTTATTCAATAAATCAATATGCATAATAATATTAATCTATGCGGCTTATTTCAAAAACTTGGTTTTTCCGAAACATAAATAAGATATACGCCTAATAGGGAAATTCTAGGGTAAGATTGGTAAAACCATTACTTGAAACTTCCTAATTTGATTTCTTTAAAGTTCCTTAGCAGAAATAAAAAATAAAATAGTAATCGTAGTAACAACTAGGGAACGAGCACGGAATAACTTCCCTAAGCTCTAACGCAGAGTTTTTATTTCAGATGGGATGAACTCATAAGGCGCATAGTCACTCTACGCAACGAATGAGATCATCCAAGCTGGGATAAAAAAGCAAGTTAGAGATCGGGACGTTGTTTCGTGCTCGTTCCTAAGCCTGACCTGATGTGGAAAGTTTCTATTTTTGAACTCCAGTTTTCAACCTTGAAAATTTTGTGGCGAGAGGTTACAGCCTACTATGTAAAGAGAATGTAAAGGATGCAGATAAGAAGCAATCAGAAATAAATTAATGATACTTTATTTTGGATTTTTGGTTTTTTTCTGTTAATCAATTTCCTTACTTGTCCCGTTTTAAGTGGGTAGTTAATAATAGCTCCACAGAAGTTCCCCGACCTTCACGACTATGTATGAATATTTTCCAGCCATAGCGTTCGCATATTCTCGATACTAGAGAAAGTCCAATACCGTACCCGCCCTTTGATTGATGATTGCTATAGTATCGATCGAACATTTTAAGACGCTGATCTTCTTTCATACCTGTCCCTGTATCCTCAATCACGACATGCTTGTCTTGCAGATGAATATAGATCATCCCCTGACTGGTATAACTGAAAGCATTACGAATTAGATTTGCCAGAACTACATATAAAAGTGTGGGATCGCTAGAGATAGTTAGCTTACTCTCCATATTAAGTTCAACCTCTACGGCTTTGTGATCCAATAGGTAGCGATGCTCTTTTATCACCTGACTTAATATTTTATCGACAGAACATTGATGTTGCCTGTTATGATCGGATTCCTCGCGGGCTAATGCCAATAATGCAGATGTCAGACGGGTGATCTGTGTTGCTGCACGAGCAATACGCTCCACTCTTTTTTGGCTACCTTTACTCAGTTCTTTGTCAGACAGCATCACTTCAGAAGCGCCCTTAATAACAGAAAGTGGAGTACGAAGTTCATGACTCACATTGCTGGTAAATGCACGTTCGCGCTCATTAAATTCAGCCAGCCTTTGATGATAGCCATCAATAGCCCAACTCAATTCAGCCACCTCATCATGAGGAAAATTTTTACTCAGTGGCAACGGGCGAAAATTAGGATCCATTTCCGATACTTGTTGTGCAAATCGGGTCACAGGGGAAATAACCCGACCTGCTAGCCAGAGACCTAAGGCACTGGATAATAGCGTCATCAATCCAATACCTAATGCAAGAAAATAAAGATATTGTTTTTCATTGCTTGTTATCGCTTTATCCGCATAAAGTAGCAAAAAACGTATTGTATTATGCTCCTTTAATTGCACGTAATAACCAGATCCATCGATTATAATGTGGCTTAATCCAGAGGGGAGCTGCTGTAGCTCAATAGGGAAGGTATCCTGTATTTTTTCAGTTATCGCGTAGCCTTGAAGATGAATGCTTGATGGAGGAGGTGTATTAGGGCTAGTCGCATAACGGCTGATGAAGTTTTCTAGCTCTGCAAAGAGCACTTCCTCAATCAGCTCCTCTTCGATACTAACTGCCAACCAATAAAGCGCTCCCCCCATCGCCATACTGATTAACCACCCTAGTATTAAAAAGCTCAGCGTAACTCGATAACGTAGGCTGAATTTAAAACTCATTAGGTTGCGCGATGTGATACCCCATACCGCGCATTGTTTGTAATAGATGCGGAGTAAAAGGCTTGTCTATCAGGGTACGCAGAGTATGTAGATGTGCACGTAAAGAGTCGGTTTCAGGTAGGTCATCACCCCAAATATAGCGTTCAATTTCTCGTCGAGTGACCACACGTGGAGATTGACGCATCAGCAATTCTAAAATTTTCAGCGGAATGGGAGGTAGCTCAATATCATAGCCTGCACGACAGACTTTTAAGGTAGCGGGATTAAAGGTCAGATCTGCAATAGATAAAAGCGCATTACTAATATTCCCTTGTCCGCGTCGAACTAAAGCCTGTAAGCGAACCTTAAGTTCTTGCAATGAAAAGGGTTTGACCAAATAATCATCCGCTCCACTATTAAAGCCCAGCAATTTATCATCCAGAGTATCTCTAGCAGTTAACATCAATATCGGTAGATTACAACCTTGCCCCCGTAGCGTGCTACATACCTTTAAACCATCTATATCGGGTAGCATCAAATCAAGAACCACCACATCGTAGGAATTTTGTTCTACAAACATGAGACCGCTGTTTCCATCATAAGCAGCATCTACTGTGTGTCCTCGCGCCTCAAAAAAATCATACAGATTTTCAACAAGGTCAGGATTGTCTTCAATAGCCAGAATATACATGGGTTTAGCCTATCAGTTTGCTATGACAAGATCGAATTTAAAAATTATGAATTTTGTATCATAAGGAAGTTCCAAGCAATGATTTTACCCATCTTACTTGCTCTTTTGCTCCTGCTTGAATCATCTCAATCGTTGCGTAGAGTAATTATTCGCCTCTTGAGATACTCCAATCAGGAACAAAAAATCAGCGCAATAGCGGTAAATTTATTGCTTGAAACTTCCTAATTTAAAATTCACATTTTTAAATCCCTTTTTTTTCTCCTTTTTTCATTAAATCTTCACGCCTCTGTTTATAATCTTTTAATGTCGATTCTATCTTTTTAGATAAAAAAATTGTTTTTTAATGCTTTCTTAATAAAGTCTACTACTATATTAA
>Ga0256831_1001767_pt1 | contig 11397 bp, 3 predicted proteins | sample 132544metaG_FD_189087 | JGI IMG/M metagenome (GOLD analysis project Ga0256831, IMG submission 189087) | Hydrothermal vent microbial communities from Lau Basin, Pacific Ocean - 132-544 | ecosystem: Environmental > Aquatic > Marine > Hydrothermal vents | place: Pacific Ocean: Lau Basin | collected... | reverse complement strand
ATATACGCCTTTGCAAAGGTGACTATAAATAATTTATACTAAACTTTATACTACTTTGTACGATAATGTTCACAAGTTCTTAAATAATATAATTAATTAAAGGGGTAAAAATGAATAAGTTAAAATTTAGAAATTGGTCAATATTTTGGAAAGTGTTTTCAATAACAATTTTCACATTTTTTATGATAGGCATCGATTTCTACTTAGTAGCTGTTCCTCAAATCAAAGATTCAGTGATTCATGAAAGAGAATTCGGATTAAAGAATAGTGTTAATATAGCGGTTTCATTAATTCAACATTACAAGAATTTAGCGGATATGGGTAAAATAAGTGTTAAAGAAGCTCAAAAACAAGCTCTCACCGATATTAAAAATATCAGATACCAAGGGGATAATTACTTTTGGATAAATGATTTGAATGGGGTTATGATAATGCATCCTGTAAAGCCGCAACTCAACGGAAAAAGCCTGATAAATTATAAAGATGAGCAGGGAAATGAACCTTACCGGAATATGGTTGATGTATGTAAAGCTAAAGGAGAAGGTTTCGTTTATTATGTTTGTTCTAAATCCGGTTCTAATAAACAATTACCGAAAATTTCCTATGTAAAACTAATTCCGGGCTGGCGCTGGATTATCGGTAGCGGGATTTTTCTTGATGACTTACATACCGATATGGCAAGAATAATAAATAATATAGAATATAGTATTATAATTATGTTATTAGTTATTATTTTCTTTGCTTTCTGGGTTAGTAACAAAATTTCCAAGTCAATTAAAGCTATTAATACAACAGCAGAAAAGATTGCTAACGGAGAATCCGCGAGAGTAATAATAAAGAGCGGAGACGAAGTCGGGAAATTAGCCGAAGCATTTAATCAAATGGTAGATAAAATTGAAAATCATCTTAACGAGGTTAATCGGGAGAAGGAAATTGCGGATAAAGCCCAAAAAGAAGCGGAAGAAGCTCGAAGTGTTGTGGAAGAAAGGGAAAAAATTCTTCAAAATAATGTTGCCGAACTAATGTCAGGTCTTGAGCAATTTTCTTCGGGAAATTTGAATGTTCAAGTAAAACCAAAGGAAGAAGATGAAGAAATAGGGAAGTTATTTAATGCGTTTAACTTAACAGTTCAAAGAATTAGAGTATTGATAAGCAAACTTACTGAAGCCATTCATGCAACGGCAAGCGCAAGCACGCAAATATCGTCCAGCGCGGAAGAAATGGCAGCCGGAGCGCAGGAACAGAGCGCACAGACCGGCGAAATAGCAAGCGCAATGGAGGAAATGAGTTCCACGATAGTAGAAACAAATCAAAACACAAATCTTGCCGCGGAAGCCGTTAAGGAATCCGTTGAAGCAACAGACCATGTTGATGAAGCGGTTAAAAAAACAATCTATGAGATGAATAAAATAGCCGATATAGTTTTTGAAGCCGGAGAAACAGTTAAGGAACTTGGTTCAAGCAGCGAGAAAATCGGTGAAATTATTCACGTAATCAACGACATTGCGGACCAGACAAATCTTCTTGCATTGAACGCTGCAATCGAAGCCGCCCGCGCCGGAGAACAGGGACGCGGATTTGCCGTTGTCGCCGACGAAGTACGGAAACTTGCCGAAAGAACCACCGGCGCTACAAAAGAAATTGCCGAGATGATAGTACAACTCCAGAAAGGTACGCATGATACTGTTGCGTCAATTAAAAGCGGCGTTGAAGAAGTTGAGACCGGTAAAAAACTTGCCGGCGAAGCCGGAGATGCAATTCAACTGATTGTTAAAACTTCTCAGCGAGTTTTGGATTTGGTTTCCCAAGTTGCAACTGCTAGCGAAGAACAAGCTTCGACTGCGGAAGAAATCAGCAGAAATATTGAATCGATTAATATGGTAACTCACGAGTCAACTGCCGGAGTTGAGGAAATTGCCAAAGCAACCGAAGATTTAAATCGTTTAACTGAAAACTTACAACAGTTGGTCGAACAGTTTAAGTTAGATAATTCCAACGGCTCCGGCGGGAATGAAATAGATTCTCACTATGGCGGGAATTTATTGAATTAGTTGTTATGTGGTTAATTACGAAAAAGGCTGTCCCGATAGAGGCAGCCTTTTTTATAGTAAAAACAAATTGGTTTTGTAATTCGGTAATTGATCAAACTTGTATGTTAAAAGTGTGAGTAGAAAAAAAACCTTCGAGGTTTTGACCTACATACGTAATAGGAGTTTTAATAAATATCAGCTCCGGTTATGCAGTTTGGTTTTACAAGGCAAACCTCGAAGGTTTGGTACTTTATCCTAAAATAGTTTTCAGCTCTTCAACGGCGTCTGCAAGTTCGCGTTTCAATTCCAATCTGAGAATTTTTCTTCCTTTCTTGATTAATGCGGCGCGGTCGCCTAATCCTTGAGCCTGTATCAGCACGTCAAATGTAATCCCGGATTTGTCAACTTTCGGTTCATTAGGAATCGGGACATTTAGTGTCGGTTTGTCTGTAAATTGTAAAAACACGCCGTTGCCGAAATCGCCTTTGTGGAGTTGTCCCGTTGAATGGAGAAAACGGGGACCGAATCCAACGGTTACTGCTACATTATATTTTTCCGAAAGATAATTTTGGAAATCACTCAAAATAGAGATGTTGCTTTCGGTCTGAGGAAGAAAAGCTTGCAGCGCAATATAATGTCGTCCGAGATAGTCGTCGAAACACTCGTCAATATTTTCAAAACAATTACGGATGACTTCCTTAACGTGTGAAATCCGGCTAATGTAAAATGCGGTGAAATTGTCGCTTTCGCACCCGTCTTTCAATGCAGGTAAGTTTCCGGTTTTCATATATTCCGAAACCATTTCACGAGCGGCAACTTTTGCCGATTCAACATCCGGCTGGTCGAAAGGATGTATCTTCATTATATGTCCGGCAACGGCAATTGCAAACTCCCAGATATAAAGCAGGTTACCAAGTTCGTAAACATCATCCAATGTAATTTCCAAAACGGGGAATCCCGCTCGGATGAGATTTTTAACTTCAAGTGAATCTTTCGTATCATCTTTGAAATGAATGTAAGCGAAAATTCTGTCTTTGGAATATTTTGCGGGCTTCCTTAATTTTTCGCCGGTAACGGGAAGAATTCCTCGATTGTTTTTACCGGTGCTTTCAGCAACCAATTGTTCAATCCAGGAACCGACAGCTTCAAGTTGTTCGCTAAAAATAAAGGTTAATTTATCTTTACCTCTGTTAGCGCACATACCAAGCATTGCGCCTAAAACATAGGCGGGGTTTTCATCATAGTGCGACATTGCCATCGAACGTTCTTCGGCTTGTTTGGCATTTGTTAAAAGCGATGTAATATCGACACCTATTGTTGCCGCCGGCACCAAACCGAAATATGTCAGGGCGGAAAATCTTCCTCCCACATTCGGATTATTCAAAAAGGTGTAGAAAAAATTAAGTTCGGATGCAAGTTTTTCAAGTTTGCTGCTCGGGTCGGTAATTGCCGCAAAGTACTTTCCGGCTGAATCTCCGAATTTTTCGTAATATATATTATAAAAATATTTGAAGAGTGAAAGGGTTTCAACCGTTCCTCCGGATTTAGTGGAAACAATAAAAAATGTTTCTTCCGGTTTGAGCTTCTTTTTTATTTCAAGAACGGATTCGGGATGAGTGCTGTCAAGAACCTTAAGCGACGGATGACTTTTTGTGTTTCCGAAAACTTTCTGAAAAACCTCCGGCGCCAAACTCGAACCTCCCATGCCGAGAAGAATTACTTTTTTAATTCCTTTCTCAGTTATCTCGTCTGCAAATCCTTCGAGATAAAGATACTTATCCGAATATTCGTTCGGGGCGGTAACCCAATCCAATCGATTTGTAATTTCATCCGGTCTGTCGCTCCAAAGCTTAAAATCTTTGGAGAGTATCCTCTGAGAAAAATTGTTTTTCTCCAACTCCGAAAGGATTTCGTTGAATTTATCATGATTGTCGTGAAGATATTTTGTTAGCTTCATTTTGAACCTCAACTCTGTTTGACTTAATGTTCAAATCTAATAAAAAGAAATAAAAAAAGCCGCTCCCGAATGAGAGCGGCCGAATAAAATAAGAATACTAATCTATGATTTATTTCATTAAGATTAATTTCTTTGCGTCCATGAATGTCGAACCGTTGCTTCCTTCGGCTCTTATGGCATAGAAGTAAATTCCGCTTGTTAATCTTGAGGCATCGAATTTAATTCTGTAATTGCCTGCATTCATTTCCTGATTTACTAAAGTAGTAACTTCGCGTCCGAGCAGGTCAAAGACTTTGATTGTTACTTTAGCGTTAACAGGTAACGAGTAAGAAATAATCGTTGACGGGTTGAACGGGTTAGGATAGTTCTGCGCCAAGTCATATTTTGTAGGAATTGCATTAGTTCCATCATTAACATCCGTAATAACGCCAAGATGTACGGGAACATCGGTTACAGGATTTTGCGGGTCGTTAGTAGCTACGTGAAGTACGGCAGTGTAATCGCCGGGATCCAATGAAGTAGCGTCAAATCCGATTGCAACATCGCTCGAGCCACCAACTGAAACAACTCCCTGTGCCGGGTCAACCGAAAGCCAGGAAGTTCCACCAAGATAAAGAACGGCATTGTGGAATAATGTTCCTAAATCGGAAGTAAATGCAGTGTTGCCTGTGATACCGATTATGTTAAATCCGATTACATTATCATTGTAAGCAATCATCGGCTGTCCGTCGTTCCAATCCGCTAAGAGCACGGCGTTAGAAGCGAGCGTGGGGTCTTGATGTCCCCAACTGTCATTGATTGCGTTAACACCTGTCATAATAGGATTAAGCGGGTCGTAAACAGTTCCGAGAGTACCTTCTCCCCAAATATCCTGGGTTGTACCGACAAACGGTCCGTAACCTTCTGTTATGAATCTTCCGCTCATTCCCCAATCGTCATAACTGTAAGTGTACATATTTGCAATTACCTTACCGCCTGCATCAATATAATCGGCAAGTAAGTTACCGATTGTTGCGGCATCCGTACCTGCGGAAGACCATTTGAAGTCGTTCTGAACCATTACAACGGAGTAGGGAAGTAAGTCGTCAAGAGTGATAGTTCCCAAACCGTCAACCGGGAAATGCGTCATTGCTATATCGTCAAATGAACTCATAGTCGAGATCAAATCGGAGATATGCTCGTCGTCATCAGGAGAAAGAATTAATAACTGAACCGCATTGTTCGGATTTTCCAATCCTTTATTTACGGTTACGTTTCTTTGTTCAACCGCATTTGTAATATTTTTCTTGGCGGCAGGATTTGAAACCGCATTTGCCGCAGGAAGAGTAATGTTTACAGTTGCGGAAGATTTTTTCAATATATCGTAAGAAATATTGAAATCCAAGTCGCTTCCGCCCGTGTTGGAAATGGTAAGCGTTTTAACGCTGGTTTGTCCGGATTCGATAGCTTCATCTATTGAAGAAGGACTTACACCGACTACCGGAGGTAATGCAACGGTTGCGCTCATCGGAACAACCAACGTTCCGTTAACGGAAGAGTTTGAAGTAATTGTCAAATTGCCTGAAATATCTCCTACGGTAGATGAAAGAACGGTTACCGGAACTTCAATAGCGTCTCCGCTTGCAATTGTAACAGGTAAAGTTACGGTTGCATAGAAATCGGGATTGCTTGAAGTAATATCGGAAACAGTTAAATCGTCTGTTCCGGTATTTGAAATAACCAGAGTTTTATCCATCGGGTAACCGGAATAAACGGTTCCGTAGTCCAGAACTTCAGGTACAACTTCAATATTCGGAGCGCCAGTAACGTGCATAGATGCTGTAACAGTTGCAACCGGTGTAACAGGATCATTGCTGTTAACCAAGATGTTAGCGCCGTAATCTCCGCCAACCATTCCGTTTGCGTCGAAAGTAACATTGACGGTAATAGAACTTCCTGAAGGAACAGTACCTTCCATCGGATCAATTACAAGCCAGTTTCCTGTTCCAGCACCGAAGAAGCTGAGCATATCATATTCGGCGCTTCCATCACCGAGAGTTCCTACAAGGGCTGTATTTCCGGTTTCAGTATCGACAACGCGAAGCTCGGGAGCGCCTGAACCATTGTTGTATGCAGCCATATAGAGAACTCCGGTATTGTGGTCAAAGCCCATACCTTGAGCGTAGTTGGCGTCAAAGCCGAGAGAACCGATTTCCGTTCCGGCTCCGGTTGTAGGATCAACACCATAAAGAACGTCGGTTGAAATATCTTCGCCAAACAGCTGACCATCATCATTTGCCGCAAGTGCAATAATTATTCCATCTTCGATTGTTCCGACTTCAGTAACGGTAGCGGTAGTTACATCAAGAGTATAAAGCACCGAAGCTGAACCGTAAGCTACAACGTAGCAAACGTCGTCGGTAAACGCCATTCCGGTTGCAACTGCTCCGGAAGGTAATCCGTTTACAGCGCCTAAATCGGTGGCAGTATTGTTTTCTAAATCCAGTTTGTAAAGATGACCGGAATCGTAATCAATTCCGTAAGCGGTGTTTGGTTCGGAATGACTGATAGCTCCGGCAAACAGATTTGTTATAGCAAATAAATCCGTAGTAGTTGCCGGATTGTTCATATCTACTGTTTGATACATTCCGTTCATTATATCGCCGGCATAACCTAAATCGTCATCTTTAGTTGAGGTTGGTTTATGAACGGTTCCGTTATGTTTAGGAGCGGGCATAAAAGTAGTAGCCGCTTTACCACGCGGGAAGTTTCCGTCGCTTTTCTTTAAATGTACTTTAGTAATTCTCGGATGAAGCGGAGCGGTGGTTTGCTCAACATCAATGCTGTAAACCAGGTCGGCTTCGCCTGTATTGCTTATTGTAAATTGCTGCGTATCCGATTGACCTGTTACCAAATCTGCGCTTAGAGATGTTGGAGTAACGCCAATAACCGGAGGATTAACTGCATTTCCTAATAAAGCTACCGTATATGTACCTTCGTCCGGATCGTCGCTGACTATTGTCAATGTGCCGGCGTCGCTTTGGGCTGCAGTAGGTGAGTAGTAAACTACCGCATCAATCGAAGCTCCGGGCGACAATGTTGTATTAATGTTATTAACGGTAAAGACTGTATTATCAATTGTAACGGAAGAAATTGCCAAATCATCAGTTCCCATATTGGCTATGTTAACAACTGCGCTGTCAGTCCCGTTAACAAAAATGGTTCCGTAATTAACCGTATCGGGAGTAACGGAAATATCCTGAACGCCGGTAACATTAAATGTACAAGCTACTGCAGGATTTGGATTAAGCGGGTCATTATTGTTAACTACAATATTTGCATTGTAAGTGCCGCCGAACATTCCCGCAGCATTGAATGTTACATTGTGAGTTTGACTTTCACCATTCTCAAGCGTTCCTTCTAACGGATTAACAGACAGCCAAGCCGAACCGCCGGAGATAGTTACATCGTCAATCTCTGCATACCATTGCCAAGGTGAAGAAGCGGTCGTGTAATAATGCCATCTGAGAATGATGTTTGTAGTTCCCATTGGAATTGCATCATCAAGCAAAATGGTTACGGCTTCACCTGCTCCATGCAAATCACCGTGGTCTTCGTTCCATTGCATAACATTCGACCAAGTTGTTCCACCGTCCGTACTTAAATCCAAATCCAAGTAATCGCTTGAACCGAGAGCCTGGAAGTTTGCATTATAAGAAAGATACAGATCTTGTCTTCCCATAACGTTTATTTCAGGAGTCCAAAGTTCCGTGTCAAACGGACCTGCAACGGCATCGCTGCTTACGCAAGCGGCTTCGCCTTCGCCACCAGTGTAGTTTCCTTCGCCGTATGCTGTATTTGTTTTCCAATCAATGCCGGAATTAGCATTATCAACATTTGTCCAATCTGCAGGAGGAACTCCGTTTTCAAAATGCTCTTCGAGAATTGTTTCATCTTTGGATGAAAGGGCATAGAGAGTACGGTATTTTCCGTTTCCTACAACATTTTTATCTTTTCTGGCTTTTTCAATCTGGCGAGGAGTAAGCGCTTTGGGCCAAACTTGTTCGCCGGGATATTCGATACTTACCATATATTCCAGCACACTGGTTGCCGTGCTCACGTTGCTTACGGTAAATGTAGTATCTTTTGACTGTCCGGTTAATAAGTCTGCCGATAATGTTAACGGTTGAACATCAACTACAGGAGAGTCGGAACCGAATCCAAACATGTAAACGGTAATTGTCGGTTGATCTGGATCATCGGAGTTAATAGTAAGTGTTCCGTTGTCTGTTCCCGTTGCGGAAGGAGTAAAGTAAACCATTACGTCTTTAGCTTCTCCGGCAGCAAGGTCAAAACTCGGATCGCTTACGGTATAATCTGTGTTATCGGTTGTTAATGAAGTAACATGCAGTGTATCCGTTCCGTCATTTGTAACGTTAACAATCGCACTGTCTGTTTGATTAACAAATAGTGTTCCGTAGTTAATAGAATCGGGAGTAACGGTAATGTTTTGTACTCCGGTAACATCTAAAGTACAAGCGACCGGAACTGCAGGATTAGCAGGGTCATTACTGGTTACGACAACATTTGCCGTATATGTTCCTCCCATTAATCCGGCTGCGCTGAAGATTACGTTTTCCGGAGTCGAATTGCCCGGCTCTACTGTTCCGGCAAGCGGATTAACGGATAGCCAAGCCGAACCGCCGGATAGAACTACGTCGTCAATCTCGGCATACCACTGCCAAGGCGAGGAAGCGGTGGTGTAATAATGCCATCTCAAAATAATGTTTGAAGTGCCGGTTGGAATTGCATCATCGAGAAGAATTGAGACCGCTTCGCCTGCTCCGTGCAAATCGCCGTGGTCTTCATTCCAACTCATTATTGTATTCCAAGTTACACCGCCGTCGTAACTTGCATCCAAATCCAAGAAATCATTTGAGCCCAAAGCTTGGAAGTTTGCATTATACGATAAGTATAAATCTTGGCGTCCCATTATGTTTATTTCCGGTGTCCAAAGTTCTGCGTTAAAAGGACCTGCAACAGCATCACTGCTTACGCAAGCAGCTTCGCCTGTACCGCCGGTGTAGTTGCTTTCGCCGTATTCTGTGTTGGTTTTCCAATCAATTCCTGAACCTGCATTATCTACATCTGCCCAACCTGCCGGTGGAACGCCATTTTCAAAATGCTCTTCAAGAACAACTTCATCTTTGGAAGAAAGAGCATAAAGCGTTTGATATTTACCGTTTCCTACGGTATTAATATCATTTTTCTTTTTAGCTTCCTGGCGCGGAGTAAGGGATTTGGGCCAAACTTGTTCGCCGGGATATTGAATTTCAACAAGATATTCCAAGTTGCTTTCTGCAGAAGCATCATTAGATACGGAGAATGATGTTGTATCTGCTCCGCCTGTAAATAATGAAGCGCTTAAACTTGTCGGCGTAACTGTAACTGACGGAGGACCGTCTGTCGTACCGGAAGGAGAGTTTGAAATCGGGGAAGGATTGCCGAGATTATCATAAGCCTTAATAGCAAAATAATAAGTAGTAGCGAAATCCAGACCTTTTAAAGTATCAACTTCCGGGCTCCCCGAAGGTTGAGGAATAATATTGTTCGGATATGGAGTAGCATCATCCCAGTTCGCATCGGTAATTGGTGAAGTGCTGTAACGGATATCGTAGGAAGATGCCGTTCCGTCTGTCCCATCGTCTCCGGTTGCAGTCCAAGCTAAAATTACATTGTTGGAGAAAGCACCAGTTACGGCAAGATCATTTATTGCAGCGGGAGGAACGGTGTCAATTTCAAACACGAAGTGAGCAACTCTTGTGCTCCAGTCCCAAGCGCCGTTTGAGTATTCGTTAACATACCAGAAAGTTGTTCCGTCGGTAGGGTCAACAGTCATATTGGTATAATCGCCCCAGCGGTTAACGCTAGTTTGTGCTGCCGGACTTTGATAAACGGTTTCTTCCTGAATTGTCATCTGTCCGAGCGGATCATTAGCATAACGTCCGGTAACTCTGATCTCAGGGGTAATTGAAGAACTTGATGCGGAATAGCCAAGCGCAATATTTCCGTTCACATCCATAGCAATACTTCCCATCCAGCGGTAAGTATCATCGGGAGAATAAGTACCTTGCTGATAAAGCGACCAAGTGCTGCCGTCGCTCCGCAGTTCGTACCAGCGGATTGCAGCTGTGCCGTTGCCTTTATCAACAGTGTGGTTTGTAACCATTCTTTCATCGCCTGGTCCAAAATAGCGGTACTGCAATCTGTACATCAAACGACCTGAAAGCGCGTCCAATGCGTCGGAGGTGCCGGCTTGAGGAACGCAGTCGCGTGAAGAACAAACATCAGCGTAAGGATCAACCGGAATTGTATTCGGTCCGACAAACATGGAATTGGAAGGGGTATCCCAATCAACAATAAATCTGTATAATAACAAGTTGCTCGAACCGTCTAATTCGACGAAGATACCCGGAGTTCCGGCGGGAGGCGTATTTGTTCCGTCCAAGTCGGCAGGAAGCAAGGAAAAAACGCTGCCGCTTTGTTGTAAGAAAATCATTTGAGCATTAGGGCTACCCACTAACATAGAGTCTCTCTGTAGTGCAGCAACGCCGGCGCCCATAAAGTTTAACGAACTGGCGCTGAAACTGTTAACGCTCATATAATATGCATCAGGCCAAACTCCTAACTTAGGATAATCAGGCATGTTGTCCAGTTGGAACGCATATAAATACCACGAGCCTTGCGGATCGTCGGTTGCAGATACAGCAACTAATTCATAATATGGTCCGTCCGGGAAATTAGGTAATGCAAATTGTGAAACTACCCAACGTCCGGCCATTTCATCGTAATTAACGATAGGGTCGCCGTCGTTTGTTCCGGACCAAGGACCGGGCAAATTTGCCCAAAGCGTGCTGTTATCGGCAGGCCCGTATAATAGTTGTCCGTTTTTATTATAAATCGCAAATGAAAGATTAATCATTTCGAGATAATTACTCGGACCAACGTCTCCCATATTGTCGGGAGGAGCAACGCCGGAAACGTTATTAACTCCTTCGAAACTGGAAATATCTTTCGGATTTAATTTTTTAATTCCCATTGTGCTTTGCAAAGCGGGATCGACGTCAAATGTCTTAACAGAATTTGAGTGTCTGTCGAGAGAAGGGTTGGGAATCATTTTGGACATGATTTTCCAAGCCTGATCTCGGCTTTGCGGAGGTATGGGGTGCATTGTGGAAAGTGGTTTTGTTTTAGTAAATGCAACTGCTTTCCTCGCAGTGATTTTTTGTGCAAAGGAAAGGTTAGCAAATAGAAAAACGGCTAAAGTAAGCATAAGAAAAAGCTTCTTCATAGAGCCTCCTTTTGTAATACATAGATAGTTAATTAGTTTGCCATAAATAATATAAAATATATTTTTTATTATGTACATAA
>Ga0256831_1001766_pt1 | contig 11402 bp, 6 predicted proteins | sample 132544metaG_FD_189087 | JGI IMG/M metagenome (GOLD analysis project Ga0256831, IMG submission 189087) | Hydrothermal vent microbial communities from Lau Basin, Pacific Ocean - 132-544 | ecosystem: Environmental > Aquatic > Marine > Hydrothermal vents | place: Pacific Ocean: Lau Basin | collected... | reverse complement strand
TGGCGAGTTGATTGCTTCCGATGTCTGGTTGGGAAGAAATGTATTCATCGATCCTGCGGCTCAGGTGACCGGGCCCGTATTTCTGGGCGACAATGTGCGCATCAAGGCGGGGGCCGTGGTGCAGGGCCCTGCTGTGATCCGGGATGATACGGTGGTGCATGAGCGGGCGTCGATTTCTCGTAGCATTTTGTGGCGAGGCTGTTATGTGGGCGAAGGCGTCGAGATCAACGGCGCCATCATCAGCAAGCAATGCGTGCTGCGACGCAACGCACATGTGCATCAGGGGGTGGTGATTGGCGACAAGACGATCGTGGGCGAGGGCGCGGTCATTCATCCCAATGTCAAGATATGGCCCAACAAGGAGGTGGAGCCAGGCGCAGAGGTGCGGGAGAGCATCATTTGGGGCGGACAGGGGCGCCGCGCCTTGTTTGGGCGATTCGGCGTCACCGGCGTGGTGAATGTGGACCTCTCGCCCGAGTTTGCAGCGAAGCTGGGGGTGGCTTTTGGCGCCAGTTTTCCCAAAGGCAGCGTTGTCACCATCAATCGTGACATGCACCCGGCCTCGCGTATGCTGAAACGGGCCATTATCTCCGGTTTGCCTGCGGCGGGGGTGCAGGTGATGGATCTACGGACGCAGCCGGCGCCCGTGGCGCGCTACTTCACCCGCAACACCGAGGCCAAAGCGGGCGTGCACGTGCGCATTTCGCCGCACGATCGCCAGGTGGTCGATATTCGCTTTATCAATCAGCGCGGCCTCAATCTGGGCCGGGCCAAAGAGCGGGAAGTGGAACGGCTCTTCTTCCGCGAGGACTTTCGGCGGGTGCAGGTGGATGAAATCGGGGCGATAGCTTATGCTGTCGAGGTTGAGAAACGCTATTCCCGTGCATTCCTGGCTGCTTTGCGGCATGAGGAAATCAGACGTCGGCGTTTTTCCATTGCTGTGGATTATGCCCATGGCTCCACCGTGGAAGTGCTGGAGCCTATGCTGGAGCGATTGGCGGTGGACGTCGTGGGCCTGAATTCTCGCCCGGAACCCCAGATGCTGGCTTCCTCTCCCGAGGAGTGGGACAAGAGCTTGATCATGCTGGGGAAATTGACGGCCGCCATGGGCCTTGATCTCGGCGCCAAACTCGATGTCAGCGGCGAAAAGCTTTATCTGGTGGATGAACGGGGACAACGCGTTCCCGATATCGTTGCCGGTGTTGCCATGGCTGAACTGTTGTGGCGCAGACATCCAGGCGCTGCCATTGCGGTGCAAGTGGATTGTCCTTCTACATTTGAGCAATTAGCCGTCTTGCACAAAGGGCGGGTGCTGCGCACCAAGGTGGACACCCATGCCCTTATGGTTGCCGCGGAAGAGAAAGACATTCTCCTGGCGTTGGATTGCAGCGGCGTTTTTATCTTTTCCCAGGTGCACCCCGCTCCCGATGGCATGTTTGCACTGAGCAAGCTTCTGGAATTGATTGCCATGCAGCATACTACGCTACAACAGGTTATCACCGGGTTGCCGGAATTTTACTGGATGCGCGCCACGTTGCCCTGCCCTTGGGGCGCCAAGGGGCGGGTGATGCGAGAGGTGAGCGAAGGCGTCGGGCCGTACATTATTGATACGATTGATGGTGTACGGTTTTCAGCGGGCGACGTCCGTTGGGCGCTTATTCGTCCAGACGCGGATCGGCCATTACTGCACGTTGTGGCGCAGGGCCTTTCGGAGTCAGACACGGCATCTCTTTTGCAGCAACAGGTAGCCTGGGTGAAGCAAATTGTAGCAATTGATTAATTGTTGCTAAAAAAACTGTGAGTCGTTTTACCGAAGTTGTTTTGTTTGACAGGCTTTTTCTATTTATGCTAAACTTACAGCCTGACGATGAAGCGTCTTCGTCAGTAACTTGTTCATACTCTATATTTTTTTGGCTTATTGTTTTGAGCCGTGAACTGATTTAAGGAGAGTCAATGGCTGCTCTACTAGAAGTCAAAGGACTTAAAACACAGTTTTTTACGCAAGATGGTGTTGTTCATGCGGTCAATGGTATTTCTTATAAATTGCATGAGGGTGAAACACTTGCGATTGTGGGTGAAAGCGGCAGCGGAAAAAGCGTTGGCGTGATGTCTCTCATTCGCCTGATTCCCCAGCCACCGGGGAAAATTGTCGCCGGTGAGGTTTGGTTTGATGGGCGTGATTTGATGGCATTGACCGATGATGAAGTTCGTCAGGTGCGCGGTAATCGCATCGCCATGATCTTTCAGGATCCCATGACGTCGCTGAATCCGGTGTTGACTATCGGTCAGCAGATTATGGAGGCGCTGCAATTGCATTTGGGCATGGATAAAAGTCAGGCCCGACAGCGAGCCATCGAGCTTCTGGAAATGGTTGGCATTCCCGGAGCAGCCAGTCGCCTGGATTCTTATCCGCATCAATACTCCGGCGGTATGCGCCAACGTGTAATGATTGCCATGGGACTTTCCTGTAATCCGCAATTGCTCATTGCCGATGAGCCCACAACGGCATTGGACGTGACCATCCAGGCTCAGATTGTGGATTTGGTTCAGGGACTCAAAGAACAAATTGGCATGGCAATTATCTGGATAACCCATGATCTCGGGGTTGTCGCCGGATTGGCTGAACGCGTGATTGTCATGTATGCTGGACACATTGTGGAAGAGGCGGAAGTCCACGAATTATATGAAGAACCCCATCACCCTTATACGTTGGGGCTTTTGCGTTCGGTTCCCCGGCTGGATATGGGGAAGAGTAAACGTCTGATTCCGATTGATGGCTTGCCTCCTGATCTCATTGATCTGCCTCCGGGGTGCCCTTTTGCGCCTCGGTGCCAATACCGTACCGAAAAATGCACCCAAGAGGCTCCACCTATCGATGCAACTTCGCCCACCCGGCGCGTGGCCTGTTGGAATTGGGAAAACGTAGTGGCTGACATTAAAGAAGGAGGCATCTATGTCTAGTGAGAATGGTTCGAAAAAAGATGTCTTGCTTGAGGTGAAAGGCCTCAAGATGTATTTTCCCATTACCAAGGGAATTATTATTCAACGAAAAATTGCTGATATCAAGGCCGTTGATGGCGTTAGCTTCTCCATCAAACATGGCGAGACATTGGGACTGGTGGGGGAATCCGGCTGCGGTAAATCCACGACAGGACGCGCCATTCTCCAGCTTTATCGCCCCACGGCAGGCAGTGTGTTGTTCGAAGGGGTGGAATTGACCGAAATGAAGGGCGAAACCCTGCGCCGTCAGCGTCGCGAGATGCAGATGATTTTCCAGGATCCCTACGCCTCTCTGAATCCTCGCCTGACTGTAGGAAATATCGTCGGAGAGCCGCTCGAAGTGCATAATCTGGCCAAAGGCAAAGAACGTCAGGAACGCGTTCAGGAATTATTGAAGCTGGTGGGGCTGAACCCTTATTTTGTCAATCGCTATCCCCATGAATTTTCGGGCGGTCAGCGGCAACGTATCGGTATCGCCCGCTCCCTGGCTGTGAATCCCAAATTTATTGTGGCCGATGAGCCGATCTCAGCGCTGGATGTTTCTATTCAGGCCCAGATTGTCAATTTGCTGGAGGACCTTCAGTCGAGCCTCGGCTTGACTTATCTCTTCATCGCCCATGATCTCTCGATGGTTCGCCATATCTCGGATCGCATCGCAGTGATGTATTTGGGCAAGCTGGTAGAATTGACTGATCATATCGCGTTGTATGAAGAGCCGTTGCATCCCTATACGCAGGCGCTACTCTCCGCGGTGCCTATCCCCGATCCTTATATCGAGGAAAAACGGCAGCGCATTGTTTTGGAAGGAGACGTGCCGTCGCCCACCAATCCGCCATCTGGCTGCAATTTCCGCACCCGATGCCCGCGAGCGATGGATATCTGCGCCGAGAAAGATCCCGAATGGAAGAATATGGGGACGCCCGAGAATGAACACTGGGTGGCCTGTCACTTGTATTGAATTTCTGTTATGCTATCAACAGTCTCTGCGACCTTGCCGTTTCTTCGGCATTCGTCTTTGAAGCTGTTTTGATGCCCGTAGACACGTTGGACAAAGTTCAACCGTTTTGAACCTATCTAGAGGAAAGGAGGCAGCGAAAAGCCCAACTTGTGTGTTCTGTGATAGCTACAGCCTGGCAAGCTGACGTTTATCACATCAACCCTGCGCATTTTGCGCAAACCATTCTTCCATCTCACAGGAGGAGAATTGAAGTATGTCACGTAATAAGTGGATTATCCTGGTCTTGGTGCTTGTCCTTGGCGTTGTTGCGCTGAGCGCCTGCTCCCAGTCCACCCCAGAAGTCGTTGAGAAAGTTGTCGAGAAGACCGTTGTCGTCACCCAGGTCGTCGAGAAAGAGGTCGAGAAGACCGTTGTCGTCACTGAGGTCGTCGAGAAAGAGGTCGAAGTCACCCCGACGCCTATGCCCGAACCTGTCACCCTGCGTGCTTACAGCACCACGGATATCCCCTCCCTGGACCCGCAGGTTGCTGAAGATGTGGTTTCCATTAACGCCATCGAGACGCTGTTCGTCCATCTGACGAATTATGACCTCGAGACGGCTGAGATCGTTCCGGAAACCGCCACCAGTTGGGACATCAGCGATGATGGTCTGACTTACACCTTCCATCTGCGCACCGATATCCCTTGGGTCAAGCACAACCCCGTTACTGCTGAGACCACCCAGGAAGTGGACGAGGATGGCAATCCTCGTTTCGTTACCGCCAATGACTTTGTCTACGGCATCAAACGCGCTTGCGATCCCAACCTGGGCTCTTACTACAGCAGCGTGATTGCTCCTCTGATCGTCGGTTGTAATGAAGTGCTGAATGCGGAAGATCCTGCCAACATCCCGCAGGAACTGATTGATGCCATTGGCGTCGAGGCTCCTGATGACGCCACCCTGGTCGTTCATCTGAACTTCCCCGCCAGCTACTTCATGTCCATGACGCCTATGTGGACGTTGGCCGCTGTGCCGCAGTGGGCTATCGAAGCCAATGGCGACAAATGGATTGAGGCGGGCAACATCGTCACCGACGGCCGCTTCGTGTTGAACGAGTGGGTGCATGGCGTGCGCCGCACCTTCCTGCGTAACCCCCTGATGCCGAAAGACATGTACGGCACCGGCAACATCGAAAAGATCGTCACGAATGTCGTGCCCGACACCAGCACCGGCTACGCTCTGTGGCTGAATAATGAAGTCGAGACCTCCGGCATTCCTGATGCCGAACTGCAGGGTCATCTGGAGAAATTCAAGGACGAGACTATTCAGGTGCCCGACCTGGCTGTCTTCTACTTCGGCTTCCGCGAAACCAAACCTCCTTTCGATGATCCTCGCGTCCGCCGCGCCTTCAGCGCCGCCTTCGATCGTGAAAAATTCGTCCAGGAAGTTCGCCAAGGTCAGGGCCTGCCCATGAAACACTTTGCGCCTCCTGGCATCTTCGGCGCTCCCCCCATCGATGAGGTCGGCGTTGGGTTCGATCCTGAATTCGCTCAGCAGCAGCTTGCTGATGCCGGCTATCCCAACTGCGAAGGCTTCCCCACCGTCACCCTGTTGGGCTACAGTGGTCAATCCACTCTGAACTGGATTGAGTTCGCTCAGCAGCAGTGGCAGGAGCACCTGGGCTGCAGCCCCGACGTCATCCAGATTGAGCAGCAGTCCTTCCGCGAACTGTTGGGCGCCACCGCCGCCGATGTGCCTGATGAGGAAGCCCCTCATATGTGGACTCTCGGTTGGGGCCCCGACTATCCCGACGAGAACAACTGGGTCGGCGACGTGCTATGGTGCGACAACCCCGGCAACCGCATGAAGCGCACCTGCAACGAAATCGACGACATGATCGTCAAGGCTCGCGAAGAGACCGATCCTGACAAACGCATCGAGATGTACCGCCAGATTGAAGAAGACTTCTTCGGCAAAGATGGCGAGATGCCCTTCGCTCCGCTGTATCTGCGCATTGCTTTCGTGGCGCAGCACAGTTGGCTCACCGCTCCTCGCGCCCTCTTCGGTGGCGAACAGTTCTATAACTGGACCATCGATCAGGCCGCTCAGATGGCTGCACAGGGCAAATAAGCCTATTCTGGTTGGAGGGGGGCGTTTCGGCGCCCCTCTCCATACTTTAGTTAAATTTTCATGCGAGAGGCTTTTTAGATGTAAAGGCCGTTTGCATGAGGATTTAACCAGGAAAATTTATTTACTTTCCATGGAGTGATAGTATGACTCGATACATCATAAGACGCCTTCTTGTTTCTATCCCCGTAGTTTTTGCGATTGTGCTGTTCACCTTTGCCGTGGTTCACGCCCTTCCCGGCGGTCCATTTTCCAATGTTGGAGAAAAGGCCATGCCTGAGCAGATGCGTGTCATCATGGAGAGGCGATTTGGGTTGGATCAACCGCTTTATATTCAGTTCTGGAATTATCTGAAGATGTTGGCTCACGGAGATCTGGGGCCGATGATGCGGATGCGCAGCCAGACTGTCAATGATATTGTGTCTCAAACCTGGCCCGTTTCCATCCAGTTAGGGAGTTTGGCGGTGTTTCTGGCCTTTGTTATTGGCGTTCCCGCCGGCATCTTTGCAGCCCTTCGCCGTAATAGCTGGGTGGATTACACGGCCACCTTTGTGGCGGTATTGGGCGTTTCCATCAATAACATCGTATTGGGGCCGCTGTTGATCCTCATCTTTGGCGTCTGGCTGAAGATTCTGCCCATCGCTTTTTGGGGGGCTGAGCCGCCGTGGATTCTGGGTTTTCTGCCAAAGCCCACATGGCAATTCTGGACGCACGCTGTGCTGCCTGTCTTCACGCTGGGGACGGCCATGTCGGCGAGTATCGCCCGCCTGACCCGCGCCAGCTTGCTGGAAGTGTTGATGTCTGACTATATCCGCACAGCGCGGGCCAAAGGACTGAAAGAACGGACAGTGATTATCCGTCATGCCCTCAAGAATTCACTGATTCCGGTGGCGACCATTTTGGGGCCGCTGCTGGCTGGCGTCCTGACCGGCACTTTTGTGGTGGAGCAGATTTTCGCCCTCAATGGGATGGGGCGGCAATTCTTGATGAGCATTGAGCAGCGTGAGTATTTCCTGCTTTCCAGCCTGACGTTGATTTTTTCCGTCATGCTGGTGTTGGGCAATTTGTTCGTCGACATCATTTACGCCTGGCTTGATCCCCGGATTCGCTACGATTGACATTTATTACCGCACATTTTCAATGCATTCCCCTATGAAAGGATAAGATATGGCTGCCGAAAACGCATCTTTAGAACAACTTGGGCAGGAGTTTGGACAATTGAGAGGCAAACCGCGTTCGCCCATGGGAGACGCGGTGCGTGAATTCAAACGAAACAAAGTGGCAATGTTAAGTGTGGTCTTTATCATTGTCGTCATGTTTCTTGCTATCTTTGCCCCGGTTTTTACGCCGTACGGTTTCAATGTGCAGAACACCTTTTATGCCCGAGCCAAACCGCTGACGCCTTATGTCATCACAACTGACAAATATGAGATGTGCCATTGGAAAGGGACGCCACTTGATTTTGGCTGCACCGTTTATATTCTGGGCGCCGATGGCCTGGGACGAGATATACTCAGCCGTGTGATTTATGGCTCCCGTATTTCTCTGTTGGTGGCTATCATTGGCTCTTCGGTAAGTCTGATCATTGGCACCATTTATGGCGTTATATCTGGATATTTTGGTGGCAAGATTGATGATCTGATGATGCGTATCGTGGACTTCCTCTGGGCCTTGCCGGTTTTGGTCATTATCATTATCATGACTGTTTACTTCAAGGCGCTGGCCAGGGCAGGCGCTACAGGATTTGCAGGTTTCCTCATCGACCTGGATCAGGCGATGGGGGGGTTGCTATTTATGTTTATTGCTATCGGCGCACTCAGTTGGCTGGGCATGGCCCGTCAGGCTCGCGGCCAGATTTTGGCTCATAAAAAGAAAGAATATGTAGAAGCTGCCCGCTCGATTGGCGCAGGAAGCAATCGTATTATTTTCAAACATCTGTTGCCCAACATCATTGGCCCCTTGCTGGTGCTTGAATCCATGGCTATTCCTGGCTACATCGGTCTGGAAGCTTTTCTTAGCTTTATCGGTCTGGGGGTGAATCCTCCCACACCCAGCTGGGGCATCATGATTGCTGAAGGCTATCTGGGCATCAAATCAAATCCTCATCTTGTCTTGGTCCCCGGCACGGCGCTGACGCTGCTGACGCTGGCTTTCAACTATATGGGTGATGGTATCCGCGATGCGATTGATCCGCGCATTCACGGCCGCTAACCCCCTATCCGCTTAATTTGAATAATCTATTGGATGATTGACTCATTATGAATGAAGACGCCAAGAAACTGAATCCCAAACTTCTGCTTTTTCTGATTGTTGGCATCATTATTATGGCTGCTGTCGCCTGCCAGACCGGGGAGGTTATCACTCCTGCCGAGGCGACGGCCCGCGCGAAAGAATCTCGTGCTATTGTCACCAAGAAAACGGCCACTCCGGGCGGCAAAACAGAGGCCGGCGGCGATGTCATCCCTTCCGGGACCAAGGCAACGCTGGTCGGCAAAGCCTATCTGGTCAATATCTATAAAGAGGCTGGCTCTACCCGCATTTTGACTCAGCAGGAGAAAGGCGTCGAGGTGGTCATTCAGGATGTCACCCATGTGGGCGATGAGACCTGGTACCTTGTCGAGGCGCCTGCGGGGCAAGGTTGGGTGAAAGCCGAAAATCTGGAAGTTGCTGAGAAAGGCGGCTCCACGGAAGGCGCTAGTCCCCAGGTAGGCGATATTGTTTATCTGACAGGCAAAGCGTATCTGGTGAATCTCTACAAAGAACCGGGAGATTTGCGCATCATTGCTCAGCAAGAACGAGGCATTGCTGTTGAGATCAAGGATATCCTGGAAGAAGATGGCGAGCTCTGGTATCTCATCGACGCCCCAACCGGACTGGGATGGGTGAAGGCCGAGAATATCACTACTGAAAAGCCGAAGTAATTTCCATTGAGGTGACTCTCCGAGCCCCGTCCGTTGTGGCGGGGCTTTTTATTGCAACAACGCTTCCAGCAGCGCCCGCGTCAGCGCCTTCACATCCCAATCCAGCGCCTCGGCCCCGGTGGTCACCGGCCCTACACAGGCGGGACAGCCGCGATCACATCCGCAATGCCTGACGACGTCCAGGGCGGCGTGCAACAATTGCGGCTGGAGATCATAGAGCCGTTCGGAGAGCCCGATGCCGGCCGGAGCTTTATCATAGAGGATGATGGTGGGACGGTCGGTGTGTTTTGCCCGCGCCGCCACCAGATAGCCCAGATCGCTGGGATCGCACATCAGGTGCAAAGGAGCCAGATTGCTGAGCAGATAGGCCAATCCGCCCAACCCCGAGCGCAGCCGCTGGCTCCGCTCTACCCTTTGGTGGCAGGATCGGCACAGGGTGCGCAGGTTTTCCAATTGGTTAGCCTGCTTGTAATTCTCATTCACGCCGGGAAGATAACCGAAGGAGCGAAAAGGGCGGATATGGTGGACATCGTGTTGGCGACCCGGACGCTCCGGCGCACCGCACACGGTGCATCGATAACCATCCCGAGCCCGGACTTTATTGCGTTGCTCGGGCCAGTTGGGGCCGTAATCGTTGGGATCGCCGCCCCATAGATTCATCTCTCGCAGGCCATCCACCACTTCCTCGGCCACTGCCAGCCAGTAGCCGGTCGTCTCCAGCACCGTTTCCGGCAGCTCCACCTCGCCAAAGCCCAGGGTTTCATGCGTCCAGCGTTTGATGCGCCGGTAACTTGTAACGCTGGAGCGGATTTCCAGATCGCCATGGCCTTTGAGCAGCGGGCCTTCTTCGGCCTGCTGGTGTACAGCCAGCACCTCAGCTTCGCTGACGCCTGCGGAGCGGGTGTAATAATCGACCTCCACGGGCGTCACGGCGGCATGGCCCGCGTCCCAATCCAGCGCTTCCACCAGAAATGTCTGTCCCCCGTGCAGATAGATGGCTCCCGGATGCAGCAAAGCTGGTGCGGTTTCCCGATCCATCTCGCCGATGGTCTCGCCATCCGTCGCCCGAATGATGAGCACCCGGTCGGGGGAGGCTGTGCGCAGGCTTACGTCGCCCGCGGGATAAGACTCCGACATCCAGAACCAGCGGTCACCCGCCTGTTGCACCTCGCCCTCCTCCGCCAGCATGGCCAATACTTCTTCGGTGAAGGCGAAGCGTCCGAACGCCTCGCCGACCTGGAAGGGCAGCTCAAGCGCGGCGCAGCGCAGATGCTCGGTGAGAATGACCAGATTGTCGGGATTGATGAGTGCATGCTCGGGAGTGCGTCCGAAGAAATACTCCGGATGCTGCACGATGTATTGATCCAGCGCCCCGCCGCCCGCCACCAGCGCCGCCAGCGATAGATCCTGCCGCCGCCCGGCCCGGCCAGCCTGCTGCCAGGCGCTGGCAATGGTTCCCGGAAAGCCGGTGAGCACCGCCGCCTGCAAGCGTCCGATGTCAATGCCCAGCTCCAGGGCGTTGGTGGCCACCACTGCCTGAATTTCGCCCTGGCGCAGGCCTTTTTCGATGTTTCGGCGTTCTTGTGGCAGATAGCCGCCGCGGTAGCCCCGCACCGGCTGACCGCCTCCTCCTTTGCGCTCCAGGCCCTCCCGCAGATAAGTCAGCAGCAGCTCGGCGCCCATGCGGGAACGGGCAAAGAAAATGGTTTGTACGCCCTCACGCAGGAGATCGACGCCCAACTGCTGCGCTTCCAGCAGATTGCTGCGCCGCAAGCCCAGCTCTGCGTCCACCAGGGGCGGATTGAGGAAAATGAAATGCTTTTCACCCGCTGGCGCGCCATTCGCTGTGATGATATCCACCGGAGCCTCGATGAGGCGCTCCGCGTGTTCGGCGGGGTTGGCAATGGTGGCAGAGGCCAGCAAGAATTGCAGCGCCTGGTGTGTTGCGCCTTGTTGGTGGAACCGGGTGATGCGTTGCAGGCGCCGCAACACGTTGGCTACGTGAGAACCGAAGACGCCGCGATAAACGTGGATTTCATCGATGACCACGCCCCGCAATCCCCGGAAAAATCCCGCCCAACCTGTGTGGTGCGGCAAGATGCCGGTGTGCAGCATGTCTGGATTGGTGAGGATGATGCGGGCATTTTCGCGAATGCGTTTGCGATGGCTTTTGGGGGTGTCACCGTCATAGATGGCCACAGACACATCGGCCTGCAATGTCTCCAGCAAGCTTTGCAGCGTATGCAGTTGATCTTGCGCCAGCGCTTTGGTGGGGAAGATGGCCAATGCCCGCGCATCAGGATCGTTGAGCAGCCAATGCAGGATGGGCAGATTGTAGGCCAGGGTTTTGCCCGAGGCGGTGGGCGTCACCACCAGCGTATGATTGCCCCGCAGCGCCGATTCGATGGCCCGGGCC
>Ga0256831_1001765_pt1 | contig 11407 bp, 6 predicted proteins | sample 132544metaG_FD_189087 | JGI IMG/M metagenome (GOLD analysis project Ga0256831, IMG submission 189087) | Hydrothermal vent microbial communities from Lau Basin, Pacific Ocean - 132-544 | ecosystem: Environmental > Aquatic > Marine > Hydrothermal vents | place: Pacific Ocean: Lau Basin | collected... | reverse complement strand
TGAAGCGATCCGGGAGATCTCCGATTGTATGTGAGGATGGTTGACGATCTTTTTATAGGCATTTTCCAGCTTGCGACACTCCGGGGCTGAGCCGAAACTTATGTTTGGATGGAGAAGTTTGCGTTTAGCAAAATCGGTCAGTTGCAATTGCGATGCATTCGCGAAATAGAGACACTGATAACCATACTTCTGGTTCGGTGGTGTCGCCTGTCGAACGCTGCTGCCGACACCCGCTGCGATCAGCCACAGTGCTGTGAAAAAGAAGAGTGTCATCAGAAGTTTGGAAAAGGGTGTCAATTCTGTCTGGTTGATGGTGAAAAAGCTTTTCTTAAAATCCCGTAGCTGTTTAAGTGGTTGCATGTGCGCTCCTTTACCGAGATATCGTCAAAAATAGATTGATGTGCATACCATATTATATAATAAACGACAAAAGTTTCTTACCTCTTTTTCTGCTGTAACCAAATAAAAATAGTTTTTTGCTATAATCTGCTAAAAAATGAATACAAGGTAAAATTATTTTAAGAACTGTACTCTTTATTGTGACTGCCCTTATTTTTGTTTTTATCGGTTTTGCGACGCTGATGCCGGAGGCATCGGGGAGGGTAGGTTCTGTGATAGGGCTCTATAACCGTGTTTTTTTCGGCTATATCGCTTTTATCTACCCTTATCTGCTGATCATTCCTGCCTATTTTATCTATAAAGATCCGCATATGCGTTTGGAGCGTACGCGTATCTGGGTGCCTGCATTTATTTTTTTTGTGGCGATGCTGATGTTTCAGGCAAAGGTGGTGGAGAGCAGTTATCTGGGGATTATCGGTTCCCGGATTAACAGCGCTTTGACAAAATATGTCGGCAGCGTCGGTATCTGGATCGTGATTATGGGGTTGTTGCTGACGATGTCCGCTTATCTGGCGAATGTGACGATCGAAAATTTCAATTTTGACTTCAGTTTCGGGATTAAAGACTATTTTCGCCGTATCAAAGATGAGTTCATGGAAAAGGTGCACCGCTTTCGGGAGTATGTCGGTTCGGTGTTTACCTTTTCACGTCCGGAGGAGGAGACGATCGATTTTGCGGTGCCGGATACCCCTGTTGCGGCGCCTGCCAAACCGAAAAAGCAAACTGTTGCTCCGGTAGTTCATGAAGAGGAGTCCGTCGAAGACGAAGTGCTGGAGTTTCATAACAGTATCGATGAGATTATCGGTCATGAAGGGGCTGGGGAAGAGGTACATGCTGTTTCTGAAAAAGCGCATGTTGACGATGCATTTGCGGCTTTGAAGGCGGAAACAGAGGAGTTGGAAGCGCTGGTTTCCAAAACGGCTGCACCTGTAAAAAAGGAGAGCCCGAAACGCGCTCCCTCCAAAGCGAAGAAGACGCAAAAAACCAAAGCAAAACTGGTTACCGAGATCAAAGAGAATAAGAAGTACCTTGCCAAAACGAGCAGTTCCAAAAAATTGAACAAGCCTAAGAATTTCAAATTGCCTTACCTCGATTTTCTGGAATCCGCACCCAAACGCAAACACCATGTCAATGAAGCGGAGATCGATCAGAAGATTATTGATCTGATGGAGAAACTGGCGCAGTTCAAGATTACCGGTGATGTGGTGGCTACCTACTCAGGTCCTGTTGTCACGACGTTTGAGTTTCGTCCCGATGCGCATATTAAAGTTTCCAAAATTTTGACACTCCAGGATGACCTGGCGATGGCGCTGAAAGCGGAGACTATTCGTATTCAGGCGCCGGTGCCGGGTAAAGATGTGGTGGGTATCGAGATTCCAAACAAAGATATTGAAACGATCTATCTCAAAGAGATTTTGCAAAATCCGGTTTTTCAAAAGGCGGAGTCTGCACTGACGATGGCGATTGGAAAGGATATTGTCGGGAATCCGTTTGTGACCGATTTGACGAAGTTACCGCACCTGTTGATTGCCGGTACGACGGGAAGTGGTAAGAGTGTCGGTATCAACGCGATGCTGGTCTCTTTGCTCTACCGAAACTCGCCTGACGACCTGAAACTGCTCATGATCGATCCGAAGATGCTGGAGTTTTCCATTTATAATGACATTCCCCATTTGCTGACGCCGGTGATTACACAGGCGAAGCAGGCAATTATTGCGCTGGCAAATATGGTCGTGGAGATGGAGAAGCGTTATAAGCTCATGAGCAAAACCAAAACCAAAAATATCGAAAACTACAATGAAAAAGCGAAGCGGGAAGGGTACGATACGTTTCCATATATAGTGGTTATTATTGACGAGCTTGCGGATCTGATGATGACCAGCGGCAAAGATGTGGAGTTTTATATCGCAAGGCTGGCGCAGATGGCGAGGGCGAGCGGTATTCACCTGATTGTTGCGACGCAAAGACCGTCGGTCGATGTCGTGACGGGATTGATCAAAGCAAACTTGCCGAGTCGTATTTCGTTTAAAGTGGGACAGAAGATCGACTCCAAGGTCATTCTGGATTCTACGGGTGCCGAGTCGCTTCTGGGACGCGGTGATATGCTCTTTACCCCTCCGGGTACTTCGGGGCTTATCCGGTTGCATGCGCCGTTTATTACCGAAAATGAGATCGAGACGATTGTCGAGTTTTTAAAATCGCAGCGTGAAGTGGTTTATGACGAGTCGTTCCTCAACGAGCCGGGTTCTTTGCATATTACCGGTGCAAACGATGTTAAAAACAGTAAAGAGGATGATTTTGACGAACTCTACGAAGAGGCGAAGAGTATTGTGCTTTCCGATAAGAAAACCTCTATCTCCTACCTGCAGCGACGCTTGCAGATAGGCTATAACAGGGCGGCACGTATTGTCGAGCAGCTGGAGTTGACGGGGGTGATTTCCGCGCCGAACGCAAAAGGGCAGAGAGAGATTCTGGTCTGATCAGATGTTGTTTCATGAAAAGTGATGCGTCGCGTGGTATGTAACAAATTGTAACCACGTATCTATTCTGTGTAACTATATGTAACACTAAGATTGTTTTAAATTGACATTAGTGTATAATCAAAAACATATTTTCTAAGGAGATTTTAATGGGTTTAATCGAAGAGTATAAAGCACACACCGAAGAGCGTGCGAAACTGGGTGTTCCTCCACTGCCACTGACAGCGGAGCAGACAGCTGAACTGGTAGAATTGCTGAAACAGGATCCGATTCCTGAAGAGGCGTATCTTCTCGATCTCTTTAAAAACCATATCAATCCGGGTGTGGATGATGCGGCGTATGTGAAAGCGGCGTTTTTAAATGCGATTGTCACGGGTGATGCAACCTGTAAAGCGATCGATAAAGTCGATGCGATTAAAATTCTGGGAATGATGCTGGGCGGTTACAATGTCGGACCACTGGTCGAAGCGTTGAAAAGTGAGCATGTAGAAGTAGCACAGGCAGCTGCCGATGAGTTGAAACACACTATCTTGGTATATGATGCGTTCAACGATGTCAAGAATCTGATGGACGAGGGCAATGCCTATGCCAAAGAGGTGATCGAGTCGTGGGCAAACGCGGAGTGGTTCACTTCCAAAGATCCGTTGCCTGAAGAGATGACACTGACTGTTTTCCAGGTTCCCGGCGAAACCAATACCGATGATCTCTCTCCGGCTTCCGAAGCCTTTACAAGATCGGATATTCCGTTGCATGCCAACTCTATGCTGACAGCAAAAATGGATGATCCTATCGGCACGATTAAAAGACTTAAAGAGGAGTTCGGACATCCTCTGGCGTATGTAGGTGACGTTGTCGGTACAGGTAGTTCAAGAAAGTCCGGTATCAACTCTGTACAGTGGCATCTGGGGCATGATATTCCGGGTGTGCCGAACAAAAGAACCGGCGGTGTGGTGATCGGTGGTATTATTGCGCCGATCTTCTTCAACACTGCGGAAGATTCCGGTTGTCTGCCGATTGAAGCGGATGTTTCACAACTCTCTATGGGTGATGTGATTACGGTGAAGCCTTTTGAAGGAAAAATCTACAAAGACGGCAAAGTGGTCAGCGAGTTTGAACTCAAGCCGAATACCTTGCCGGACGAGATGCGAGCGGGCGGTCGTATTCCATTGATTATCGGTAAAGGTTTGACGGCAAAAGCACGTGAAGCGCTGGGTATGGGACCGAGCGAACAGTTTATTCATCCTGAAGCGCCGGAAGATGACGGTAAAGGTTTTACGCTGGCACAGAAAATGGTCGGTAAAGCGTGCGGTATGGAAGGTGTCAAACCGGGTACCTACTGTGAGCCGGTGGTCATGACAGTCGGTTCTCAGGATACGACAGGACCGATGACAAGAGATGAGATCAAAGAGCTTGCGGCGCTCAGTTTCGGTGCGGATCTGGTACTGCAGACGTTCTGTCACACCGCGGCGTATCCGAAACCTGCGGATATCAAGCTGCAACATGAACTGCCGCCGTTCTGGACCAGCAGAAAAGGTGTTATTCTCAAACCGGGCGACGGTGTTATCCACTCATGGCTTAACAGAATGGTACTGCCGGATACGGTCGGTACGGGCGGTGACTCCCATACACGTTTTCCTATCGGTATCTCTTTCCCTGCGGGATCGGGTCTGGTAGCGTTTGCTGCTGTAACGGGCATGATGCCTCTGACCATGCCTGAATCGGTACTGGTGAAGTTCAAAGGGGAGATGCAGCCGGGTATTACACTCAGGGATCTGGTTAATGCTATTCCATATTTTGCAATTAAAGAGGGGCTTTTGACGGTAGAAAAACAGGGTAAAAAGAATGTTTTTGCCGGAAGAATTCTCGAAATCGAAGGTCTGGAAGATCTGAAATGTGAGCAGGCGTTTGAGCTGGCGGATGCATCGGCAGAGAGAAGTGCGGCGGCTTGTACGGTCAAACTGAATAAAGAGCCGATCATCGAGTATCTGAAGTCTAACATCGCATTGATTGAGCAGATGATTAAAGACGGTTATCAGGATGCACAGACACTGCAAAGACGTGCAGATAAGATGAGAGCATGGATCGAAAATCCGGAACTGCTTGAGAGAGATGCGGACGCTTCCTACGCGGCGGTCATCGAGATCGACCTCAATGAAGTCACTGAACCGATCGTCGCGTGTCCGAACGATCCGGACGATGTCGCAACACTGACGGAAGTACTGGCGGACAGCAGCCGACCGAACGAGAAAATCGACGAAGTGTTTGTCGGTTCTTGTATGACCAATATCGGTCTCTTCCGTGCACTGGGCGAAGTCCTCAAAGGCGAGGGTGCGGTGAAGTCGAAGCTCTGGATTGCACCTCCGACCAAAATGGATGAAAAGACGCTGACAGAGGAAGGCTACTATGCGATCTTCGGTGCGGCAGGTGCGAGAACGGAGATTCCGGGATGTTCACTCTGTATGGGTAACCAGGCACGTGTAGCGGATAACGCGATCGTCTTTTCCACTTCAACGAGAAACTTCGACAATCGTCTGGGTAAAGGTGCGCAAGTCTATCTCGGTTCTGCGGAAGTTGCGGCAGTCGCGGCACTGCTCGGACGTCTCCCGACCAAAGAGGAGTATCTGGAGATCATGAACAAAAAGATTACACCGGATATGAGAGACAAAGTCTACAAATATCTCAACTTCGATCAGGTCAGCCCTGAGATGCTCGAAGATATGGTTAAATAGGTTTTTTGCACTTCCTCCTTTGCGGAGGAAGTGTATACTTGTATATGATTACCAAACTTCTCAAAACCCTTCTTTTTCTGATACTCCTTACACTGCTGGGAATAGCCGGAGGATATTTTTATCTGCAAAGCTATCTGAAAGAGAATATCACCGTTCCCCAAACGCTTTTTATTCCCAAAGGTTCGACCAGATCGGTCATACACTATCTTCATGACAAAGAGGGGATTGATATAGGCGATATCGATTACTATTTGACCAAGCTGATCGGTTATCCGCAGGCGGGATGGATTACACTGCCTGCAACGACACTGCCGCGTGGAAAATTTCTGTACGAAATCACCCATGCTAAAGCGGCGTTGCAAAATGTAACACTGATACCCGGTGAAACACGGGAACTCTTTTTTCAGCAACTGGCAAAAGAGCTTGATTTGAATGTAACGAAACTTCATGAAGCGTATGCAAAAAAGACAGATATCCCCGAAGGGGTGTTACTTGCCGAAACCTATCGTGTGCCCAAAGGGATCGATGAAAAAGGTTTGGTTGATTATCTGGTCGATACATCGCTGCAAAAGCACCGTAAAACGGCGAAACGATTGCTGGGTAAATATGATGAAAAATCATGGTTTTCAAAATATGTCACTATCGCTTCGATTGTGCAGAAAGAGGCGGCAAATGAGAAAGAGATGCCGCTGGTATCGGCAGTCATTTACAACCGTTTGAAAAAGAAGATGAAACTGCAGATGGACGGTACACTAAACTACGGCAAATACTCTCATGTAAAGGTGACGCCAAAGCGCATCAGAGAAGATAACTCTACGTACAATACCTATAAAATAAACGCCCTTCCTCCCTATCCTGTCTGTGCGGTAAGCACTGCGGCGATCGAAGCGGCTGTGCATCCCGCCAAAGTGGCGTATCTCTATTTCTTCAGAGGTAAAAACGGAACACATAAATTTTCTACGACGTACAGGAAGCATTTAAAAATCATTCATCAAAAATAATATGTGAATAATTGAAACATTTTTCGTTTTCTTAATGTTTCATATAGTAACAATTTATTTTAAACAAACATAAAACTTGCTAATATTATCTCTACAATCTCAATGAACAAGGAATCATATCATGGCAAAAATCATTTGGTCGAAAATTGACGAAGCTCCTGCTTTGGCAACGTACTCGTTTTTCCCTATCGTCTCTAAATTTTGTGAGGCGGGCGGTGTAGATGTCGAGCAGAGCGATATTTCACTTGCAGGTCGCGTACTGGCGGCATTGGGTCTTGCAGAAGACAACCTGGCAAGACTTGGTGAACTGGTTAATGAAGCTGAAGCAAATATTATTAAACTGCCTAATATTTCAGCTTCAGTCGGACAACTTAAAGAGTGTATCGCTGAGTTACAGTCACAGGGGCATAATATCCCTGACTATCCTGAAAATCCACAGACAGATGAAGAGAAAGAGATTCAGGCAAAATATGCAACTTGCCTCGGCTCTGCCGTTAACCCGGTTCTTCGGGAGGGTAACTCTGACAGAAGAGCAGCAAAAGCGGTTAAAAAATATGCACAGAAGCATCCGCACAGACTGAAACCGTTTGCAGAAAATTCCAAAGCGCATGTTGCGCATATGGCGGGTAAAGGTGATTTCTACGGCAACGAAAAAGCGGTTACGATGGATAAAGCACAGAAAGTGACTATCGCACTCAACGGCAAAGAGCTTAAAACAATCGACGCACTTGAAGGTGAGATTCTCGACGGTACATTCATGTCTGTATCTGCATTGAGAGAGTTTTACAAAGAAACGATCGAAGACGCGAAAAAGAACGGACTGATCTGGTCACTGCACCTCAAAGCGACTATGATGAAAATTTCCGATCCTGTCATGTTTGGACACGGTTTTGAAGTCTTCTTCGAAGATGTATTCAAAAAGTACGGTGATGTGTTCAAAGAGGTCGGCGTCAATCCAAACCTCGGTATGGCAGATCTGGAGAAAAAGATTGCCGGTCATCCAAAAGAGGCAGAAATCAAAGCGGCTTTCCAGGCGGTTATCGATTCGGACAATCCGAAAATTGCGATGGTCGATTCAGACAAAGGTACGACAAACTTCAATGCGCCTAACGATATCATTATCGATGCTTCTATGCCTGTCGTTGTCAGAGAAGGCGGTAAACAGTGGGACAGACACGGTGACGCACTCGAAACTGTTGCAGTCATTCCAGACAGCACTTATGCGCTCTTTCATGAAGAGATGGTCGCTGACTGTGTCAAAAACGGACAATTCGATGTAACGACAATGGGTACCATGCAAAATGTCGGTTTGATGGCACAAAAAGCGGAAGAGTACGGTTCTCATCCGACAACTTTCATTCTCGAAGAAGCGGGTACAGTGACTGTTACTGCGGAAGACGGTACAGAATTGATGCGCTTCGAGTGTGAGAAAGGCGACATCTGGAGAATGAGTCGTGCCAAAGATATTCCGATCAGAGACTGGGTCAGACTTGCAGTAGAGAGAGGCAGACTGGAAGGATATCCTGTGGTTTTCTGGCTGGATGAAAACAGAGCACACGATGCACAGATGATCCAGAAAGTTAACAAATATCTCGAAGATTACGATACAACCGGGCTTGATATCAAAATCATGGATGTTACGGCTGCGACCAGATTTACCAATGAGAGAATCAGAGCGGGTAAAAATACGATTGCGGTAACAGGTAACGTACTCAGAGATCACCTGACTGACATGTACCCGATTCTCGAACTCGGTACCAGTGCCAAAATGCTCTCTATCGTACCGCTTCTGGCAGGCGGCGGACTCTTCGAAACAGGTGCGGGCGGATCAGCGCCTAAACATGTCGATCAATTCCTGAACGAAGGACATTTGAGATGGGATTCTCTGGGTGAGTTCCTTGCACTGGCGGAATCACTCAGAATGGAGTACCAGAAAGGCGGTTCCGAAAAAATCGGTGCACTGACCGAAGCACTCGACAAAGCGAACGAAGGTTATCTCGACAACGATAAATCACCGGGTAGAAAATGTGGTCAGCCTGATAACAAAGCGTCACACTACTATGTAGCGCGCTACTGGGCAGAAGCGTTGAGTACACAGACTGCGGTACCTGAGCTTGCCGAGAAGTTTACACCGGTTGCGGAAGCGCTTGTTAAAAATGAAGAGAAGATTATTGAAGAGTTGATGGCTGCAGAGTGCAAACCGCAGGATATCGGAGGATATTACCATCCGGATGAAGCGAAAGCGGAAAAAGCGATGCGTCCGAGTGAGACACTCAATAAGATTATCGATTCTATCTAAACAAAGTTTGAAAAGAGGGGCGCGGGGCGTCTCTCTTTAAAATCTATAATTGTCTGATTTTGCAAATCATGTAGTTATAGGTTTTGGGAATAAAACCAAAGGAGCAGTATGAAAGGTACGAGAGTTGGAATTGTCGGTGCGGGAAATGTAGGCGCAACAGTCGCTTACTCCCTGGCGATGAAGGGTGTCAGTCATGAGATTATTCTCAGGGACAATAAAATTGACCGGGCAAAAGGTATGGCGCTGGATATGAGCCAGGCAGCCAATGCCGCGAGGCAGCATACTGTTGTCTCTGTTGCGGAAGATATGAGTCAGCTGACCGATTGTGATGTTATCGTCATTACCGCGGGAAGTCCGAGACTTCCGGGAATGAGCCGTGACGATCTTTTGATGGTCAATGCCAACATCATGAAAGAGGTTGTGACAGACATCAAAAAATATTCGCCGAATGCTATTTTGATTCCGGTTTCCAACCCTCTGGATGCGATGGTCTATACGGCTATCCGTGAGACAGGATGGGAGCGAAACCGTGTTGTCGGTATGGCGGGAATTCTCGACAGTGCGCGTATGGCACATTTTATCTATGAAAAAGTGAAATACGGTGCGGGTCAGATCAGGGCTTCGGTCATGGGCGGTCACGGTGACGACATGGTACCGCTTCCGAGATTTTCGACCATTGCCGGTGTACCGCTGACAGATCTTCTGACCGATGACGAAATCGAAGAGATTGTCGAAAAAACCCGTCACGGCGGTGCTGAAATTGTCGGTTATCTGAAGACAGGATCTGCCTACTACGCGCCTGCAAAATCGACAGCCATCATGGTGGAAGCGATTCTCAAAGATACCAAACAGATTTTTCCGTGTGCGGTGAGGCTTGACGGTGAATACGGTTACAGCAATGTCGTTACCGGTGTACCGGTTGCACTGGGTGCCAACGGTGTCGAGAAGATCATCGAGATCTCTCTGAACGAAAAACAGCAGGTACAATTTAAAAAGAGTATCGATTCAGTACGGGCACTGATCGATACACTCGATAAAAATAACTTTTTTGGAGATGAGGAATAATGGAAACAAGAATTGAAAAAGATACAATGGGAGAGATTGAAGTTCCTAAGGATGCGTACTGGGGGGCACAAACCCAGCGAAGTATTCAAAACTTCAAAATCGGTGAAGAGACTATGCCGTATGAAATCACACGGGCTTTCTCTTATCTGAAAAAAGCGGTGGCACTGGTCAATAAAGACCTGGGAAAACTCGATCCGAAAATTGCCGATGCCATTGCACAGGCGGCGGACGATATGCTGGCGGGCAAACTGGACGGAAACTATCCGCTGGTTGTCTGGCAGACAGGTTCAGGTACACAGTCCAACATGAACAACAATGAAGTCCTTGCCAACCGTGCGACTGAGATTCTCGGCGGTGATTTCCGTAAAGAGAAACTGGTGCATCCCAACGATGACGTCAACAAATCACAAAGCTCCAACGATACTTATCCTACAGCACTTCATGTAGCGGCGATCATTGCGGTCGAAGAGAATCTTTTGCCGGCAATCGAGAAGCTGCAAAAAACACTTGAAGACAAAGCGGAAGCGTTTAAAGATATCGTGAAAATCGGTCGTACACACTTGCAGGATGCAACACCTCTGACATTGGGTCAGGAGATCAGCGGCTGGGTAGAGATGCTTAAAAAGTCACACAAGATGATTGTCGATTCTCTCGATGCGGTCAGAGAACTGGCGCTCGGCGGTACAGCGGTCGGAACAGGGCTTAACGCACATCCTGAACTGGGTGAGAGAGTGGCGAAAAAACTGAGTGAACTGACAGGACACGACTTTGTAACTGCGCCCAATAAATTTCATGCACTCACTTCTCATGATGCACTTGTCTTTACCCACGGTGCACTCAAAGCGCTGGCGGCGGATATGATGAAAATTGCCAACGATGTACGCTGGCTGGCATCGGGTCCAAGATGCGGTATCGGTGAAATTTCCATTCCAGCCAATGAACCGGGAAGTTCGATTATGCCGGGTAAAGTGAACCCGACACAGTCCGAAGCGGTGACAATGGTAGCGTGTCAGGTGATGGGTAACGATACGACTATCGGTATTGCGGCGAGTCAGGGTAACTTTGAACTCAATGTATTCAAACCGGTCATTGCTTACAACTTTTTACAGTCAGTAAGATTGCTGGCGGACAGTATTGTTTCATTTAACGACAATGCAGCAGTCGGTATTGAGCCGAACCGTGAGAAAATCGATGAATATCTGCACAACTCTCTCATGCTGGTCACTGCGCTCAATCCGCATATCGGATATGAAAATGCAGCGAAGATTGCCAAAACTGCCCATGCGGACGGATCGACACTGAAAGAAGCGGCACTGAAACTGGGATTGTTGACAGAAGAAGAGTTTGACAAATATGTTAAGCCTGAAGAGATGATTGCACCAAAAGCGTAATAAAAAAAACTTATTAATAAGGAAGGAGAGCACATGAATATAC
>Ga0256831_1001764_pt1 | contig 11408 bp, 10 predicted proteins | sample 132544metaG_FD_189087 | JGI IMG/M metagenome (GOLD analysis project Ga0256831, IMG submission 189087) | Hydrothermal vent microbial communities from Lau Basin, Pacific Ocean - 132-544 | ecosystem: Environmental > Aquatic > Marine > Hydrothermal vents | place: Pacific Ocean: Lau Basin | collected... | reverse complement strand
GTAGAGGGGATACGTTTAATTATTATTGTTCTGTTTCCACTACCTGATTTTATACCTTTTGCCCGGCAGGCTTATCACCAACCCCTGAAATTCCAGGTTCAGCAAAATAACTGATATTTGTGAAACAGGAATTCCGCTTTTCGCCATTAACACATCAATACCTGCTTCGCCCGTTTCACGAAGAATGTCCATTATTTTTTGTTCATTGTCTGATAATTCTACGAAAAGCTGTGGCTGGGGAAGCGTTTCCTTTTTTACATCATCCCACCCCATAATTCTGGAAATATCAACCGCTGACTCAACCATAGCAGCTCTGTTGGTTTTAATCAGGAAATTGCAACCTTTCGAATATTGGTCACCAACTTTTCCCGGGACAGCAAGCACATCGCGGTTATAGGAAAAGGCAATGTTTGCCGTAATGATGGCGCCTCCTTTAATGCCCGATTCAACAACCAACGTAGCATCGGTCATGCCGGCCACAATCCTGTTACGTTTTGGAAAGTTCTCTCTGTCAGGAGTAGTTCCGGGCAAAAATTCACTGAGTAAACCTCCGTTTTCCATCATGGATGCTGCCAGATTCCGGTTTTCAGCAGGATAAATACGATCGAGGCCATGCCCCATAACCCCCACGGTTGGTAACTTATGGATAAGGGCATTACGATGGGCACAGCTATCTATTCCGTAAGCCAGCCCGCTTACAATAAAAACATCTTTGTCCTTTAAGCCTTCTACTATCTTTTCGCACTGAGTGCGGCCATAACTGGTTGACCGACGGGTGCCCACTATGGCCAGCATGCGCTGATGATTCAAGCTTTTGTTACCCTTATAATAAAGCATCAATGGTCCGTCCTCACAATGAAACAGGCGCTGTGAGTATTCACTATCGGTATAAAAAAGAGGTTGGATGTTGTGTTTCTCAATAAAATCGATCTCCTTTTCTGCACGTTTTAATACGGATTGGCTAAGGATATTAGTAACGGTATGGCGGCCAATTCCGGGAATTTTCATCAACGCCGGTTTTTTTTCGTTGAAAACGGCTTTGGCACCACCGCAATAGGAAATCAGCTTTTTCCCGTTAACTGCGCCTATGGATGGGATAAGGGTAATCCCGATTTTGTATATAAGATCATTTTCCATTCTTTCTTAAAATACTGTATGCACATCGTGCAACAGCAACCGGCTCTTCCTGATGTTTCTGAAAAAGCTTAACATCAGCAACAATAACCCGTTTTCCTGACTTTACTAAATTGCTCTCCGCGAAGATATCCTGCTCAATGGCACCATGTAGATAGTCAATTCGCATGTCGATGGTATTTACATTATCACCGGGCCGGGCAAGACTTAAAGCCACCAGACCGCCGGTACTGTCGGCAATACTTGCCAGAATCCCACCATGCCACAACCCACGAGAAAAATCTCCCACAAACTCATCTTTAAAAGGGATACAAACTTCCGTGAAGCCCTCTTCCAGTTTCCTGATTTCCATACCCAATATCTTATTTACGGGCATTGTATTTTCAATGGCATCCTTTAATGCTGATAGTCTTTCTTCGGTGGTTAAAAAAATCTTTTCCATCTTTGGTTTTTTAATGATTCACAAAAATAAAGGATTTTAACCACGCCTGTTAAAAATCCCGAAAGTCTTTTTTCTTGTTCAGCTTTAAATCCTGAAGGATGGAAGCTTTAACATTGAGCGAGAAGTTCCAGCTTTTTCGGGGGCCAAAGGGAATAACATTGAAGCTCATCTCCCAGCAATGAAGGTCACGATATATGCTGAAAGAAGTCAGCGAGACTTTGTTGCTGGTAAAATCCCACCCCGAACGAAAGGTTACTTTCCATTTAGGGGTTATGTTTACCTGTCCCGATAAACCAAGAGTTTGAACAATCTTATCTGTGGGTACTTTTTCGTAGTTAAGGTAGGCAAGATGCGTGGTATAGTTAAAATTATAACTCAGGTTTATGGACCACGGAATATTCCAGTCGATGTATTCGCTGTGATCGTTTAAGGTTCCTACATCCTCATGTTTAAACTTTTCCGTTGAGCCTTCAATTTCACCTGATTTCTCTTTTTCCTTTTTTTCCTTCTCCTTTTTCTTGTTAAAATCTTTGTCGCTAAGGCGCAGACTAAAACTCAATCCCCAGGTTGTGTTGGTACGCCTGAAAAGTCTTCTGTTCGCCGTCCATTCGTAAGTATTGGTCTGCCGTCCTGCCGAATCCACCACATAGGGATCCCACAAAGAGCTGTATTTGATATCAATGTTTTTCCAGATGGTAGTCCGCCCGCTCATGCTCAGGTACGACATGTTTACCGAATCTTTGGCAAGGTCATAATCTCCCTTAATAATAAAACTTTTTATCAGGGTAATCTTTTTCATTCCGGTGATGGTGTCCTTTTTGGATCGCACTTTAATTTCCAGGTTATTTCCAAAATTGAACCCAATCTGTCCTGATTTTTTTCCCGGCGGTGTGCCGTAAAGCGCTCCTTCATATTTAGAATAGATAATTTCCTTTCCATCGCCATCAATATACGAATCGTAATACCCCCAGTCGGCGCTTCCGAAGTTGGGTACATAATTAAAAGTCAGGGAGGGGGTAAACACATGCCTGATGGCACGCAGCGGACCTTTTTTAAACTTCACCATACCATAAACTTTGGTGGAAAGCGAACTGCTGACTCTAAAATCAAAAGCGTTATTAAAGCCGGTAACGGTATCTTTATCAACATACCCGATGATGGTATCGTTATCTACAAACAGCGTGTCATCAACCCAGGTCTGGTCAACATGCTGAGCATACATTCTATCGGTAAAATTCAATGAGTTACTCCATGTAAAATACTTAAAAAGCTTGATGGGTAGGTTAATGGGCATTTTGTGTACGAGGCCGTTTTTCATATCACGCTGGTAAGCCTGCTCGGTAAAAACCAACGAATCCATTGTGTTTACTATATTTTTGGCATTCATTGAGTAGGTAACACTCAAATCTTCATAAAAACGTTTCTTTCCCACACGCTTTTTCTTTTTTAACGGATAAAACTGGTTTACATTAAATGTTACCTCCGGCAATGTTATTTGCACCACATGGGTCTTTGTATTTTGACGGTGGCTACCGTTTACCGTTAAATAATACTTTCCAGCCCAACTGGTTTGATACGATACGCTGGACTGGAATTCGTTGGAAAGGTAATCGTTAACGTCCACCGAGTTGTACTTTACAAAATTGGAGGTAACAATGTTTACATTGGCATTGAACCTGCTGTTGGGCCTGGCCTTGGCATCCTGGCTATGAGTCCACCGGATACGAAAGTCGTTGCTTTTTTGATAGTCCGGCGAATACTTGTCGCTGATGATGTTTACAGCGTACTGTGCCGAAAACGACCCGCTGAACTTATAGCGCTTTTTATACCTAAACGTAGGCTTAATGGCCCAGCTACCTCTTGAGTAGATGTCGCCCACCACTTTAAGATCCATGTAGTCGTTGATGGACCAGTAGTAACCTCCGCCTTCAAGATAAAAACCGCGGTTTGCCGATTCACCATAGGAAGGAATAACGATACCCGACCGCTGGCGGCTGTTGTTGGGAAACATCCCGAAAGGGATGGCCAGCGGTGTAGGAATCCCCTCTATTTCCATATAGGCCGGCCCGGTAACAATTTTGTTGTCCGGGATAACCCTGGCCTTTTTAAACTTAAATCTAAAATGCGGATGATCCTCGATGTTACAGGTTGTATAAGAGCCGTGCAGCAGGTTAATGGAGTTGTCGGGTAACTTTTTAACTTTTTCACCTGCCAGATAACCCTGACTGTCTTCGGTATAAATGCTATAAATGTAACCTTTGCCTGTGTTTATGTTGTACTCAATGGTATCAGCTTTAAAAGTTTGATCACCCTGTTTAAAAACCGGTCGGCCCTGAATCTTTCCTGTAGAATCAGCAATACCATAAGCAGTTACCGTGTTGTTATTAAAATCCACTTCTATACAGGCTGCTTTCAAATCAATATCCTCATATTTGATTTCAGCATCGCCATACAAAAACACTTTTTTACTCAGTATATCCTGAACAATAGAATCACGTGCAGAACGCTCCACCTTTGCATCAATTTTGGTATGCGATTTTTCTTTAAGGGTGGAATCAATAATTACACCGGTAGTTTTAGCGCTATCAGCAACCGGTACAACCGTATCACCCACCTGTCGGGGTAATGCATAAAACATTTCCGCCGAAACATCGTTCAGAATAGAGGTTAATGAAAGTAATAACCACATCCATGTTAATAATTTGCCAGAAGTGGGTCTGCTTGTCAATTGGATTGATTTACTTTTGTTAATAGTAACGGCCTTTATGTGTGCAAATATAATTTCTATATCAATACCATTAATTTGAAACGACTGCAATATATTGTTATTATCCTGACGGTACTTTTTTTCACAGATAAAATGTGGGCTCAGGCTGCCGGAAATAAGGGGCGAAAAATAGCAACGGTTGTTATTGATGCCGGCCATGGCGGTAAAGACCCTGGTGCTTTGGGACGACATTCAAAGGAAAAGAACATTACACTGGCAGTAGCTTTAAAGGTAGGTTATTATATTAAAACCTATCTGCCCGATGTAAATGTTATTTATACCCGAACCACCGATCGTTTTGTTGAACTTAAAAAGAGAGGACAGATTGCCAATAAGCACAATGCCGACCTTTTTATTTCTATCCATTGTAACTCTTCAACTTCGCATTCGCCTTATGGTACTGAGACCTATGTGCTTGGAAGCGATGATAAGCGCAGCAACCGGAACATGAAGGTTGCCATGCTGGAGAACGCAGCTATTCTGTTGGAAGATAACGCGGAAGATACATACAATGGTTTCGACCCCAACTCACCGGAATCATACATCATCTTTTCCCTGAAACAAAACGATTACAAGCAGGAAAAGAGCCTTATGCTGGCGGAAAAAATACAGAGCCAGTTCAAAAATCGTGCAGGCAGAAAAGACCGTGGTGTTCATCAGGCCGGCTTTCTGGTGCTTGCCGGAACCTATATGCCTTCGGTGCTGATTGAACTCGGGTACCTGAGTAACGCTACTGAGGAGAAGTATCTGCTTTCGGAAAAAGGACAAACTTATCTGGCCTCTGCCATATACCGTGCAGTAAAAGCGTATAAGCACGATTACGAACTGGATAATAAAAGCGAAGAGACTGTGGCAACAACACAAACAACCACAGAAAACAGTTCAGGAATCGAATACCGTATTCAGTTTTTTACCTCTTCGAAAAAAGTTCCGCTTTCCAGCAGCCGGTTTAAATCTATTTCTGAAGTTGCAGTATATTATCACAACGGATTATACAAATATACTTCAGGGCATTTTAAAACTGAAAAAGCCGCACTACAACAACTGAAAACATTAAAAAAACAGGGATATTCATCTGCCTGGGTTGTTAAAATGAAGGACAATAAACGTTACACAGGCAAAGAACCAGCCCCGCAAGCCAAAACAAAAAAAGATGTGTTAACCACCACTGCATTGGAATACCGGGTTCAATTTTACAGCTCACCAAAAAAAATAGCAACAAACAACTCCAGATTTTCGAACATTAAACAGGTTGATGTTTATTACCATAACGGATTGTACAAATATACTTCCGGGCATTATAAGACCATGCATGAAGCAGTAGTACAACAATCAAAACTGCGAAAAAAAGGATTTAGCGATGCTTTTGTAATTAAAATGAAAAACGGAAAACGGGTGTATTAAAAAGAAATGCTGGTTACAGCTGTGGGTCTTTAATAGTACTTTGCCTTTCGGGTGCTTTTTGTAGTTTAAATGTGTAGGGAGTTAACGGGTTTAAAGGTTCAGAAGTTCAGAGGTTCAAAAGTTCAGAGGTTTCGGTAGCAATCAGGAAGAATAGCGGGTTACGGTGAGTGATTTTCGTAGAGGAAACGTAGAGAAATTGTATCGAACCATAGGGGATTTCGTTAATAGGTTCAGAGGATGAATCATCAAACCTTACAAAACTTTTGGGAAAAGTGCTTTTCTTTCTTTAGGATAATCTTTAAACTTTTTATGATACCACCGGTGATGGTCGATGGCTCGTGGAATCAGGTTTGCAATGGTCCACAGCGCAAATGAAAAGGAGGGTAACGCCCAGCTCATAACCGCCCATCCGGTCCATTCGATAATTTCACCAAAAAGGTTGGGAGAAGAAACATATCTAAAAAGCTTTCCTTGTGGAATGAAATATCCTTTACGGCCGCCTTTTCTAAGCGCCAGTAAAATATTGTCGGATGAAACATTGATATACATTCCCGTAAAAAACAAAACAATGCCAATGATAAATCGTGGGTCTTTTAGCCACTCGTTGGTGTAATATCCATCGGAAAGTGTTCCAAACCAATAACCATTAAAAAACCCGTTAGAAAAATTGAAAAATAGTGCCAACACTACAATTAACCATGGCATGCGTTTGCCGTTTTCTTTAATACGGAATGGAAAAATAAAAACCCGGTTGATGTAATGAATCATAAACAACCCGTAAAATATATAGACCGGTAAGGTTTTATGAGCCGTTCCTGAAAAAAAGAACCATGAGAATATCAGTAATACCGGAAGCTCCATGGTAAACCAGCCCCACTTATTACGTAAGGTCGGCCCCCAGGTGTTGGTGGTATGCCTGCCATAAGGAACGGTGATTCTCAGCAATACCGGAAAAACGATGAATGCCAAAGCTATCCAAATGTATAAAAGGTCAAAATAAAGTGAGCTTGTCATAATTGATAAGCCAAAAATAAACTATTTATTGGAATGGGTATTTAGTGTAAGAATTAGTTGCTGGTAATGGTACAAATAACTAACAATATGATGTTTATTATCCCCGGGCTAAAGCCCGGGGGAGAATCAGGGTGTCAACCATACAAGTACTTTTAATTCTCCGTTATTCACAATATAATAACAATGGACCCTATTCTGTCGTTTTCTTAAGTTTGTCAAGCAGGGCAAACCAGGTTTCCAGCCCTTCGCCGGTTCGGGCAGAAAGTTCAATAAACTCCAAATGATGATTTACCCGCAATGCGTACTTTTTGGCTTTCTCCACATCAAATTCAACATAAGGCAACAGGTCAATTTTATTGATAATGCAATATTGGGCTGTATGAAACATATCAGGATATTTGATGGGTTTATCATCGCCTTCGGTAACGCTGATGACAACTACCCTGATACTCTCACCCAAATCGAACATGGCAGGGCAAACCAAATTACCTACATTTTCAATAAACAAAACCGAATGTTCTTTGGGATTTAACTCCTTTACCGCTCTGTTAATCATACTGCTATCCAGATGACATCCTTGCCCGGTATTAATCTGAACAACAGGGACCCCGGTTGCGTCAATACGATCAGCATCATTCATGGTCTGCTGGTCACCTTCTATAACATAAAGTGGAAAGTCATCTTTTTTTGCTTTTAGAGTAACCTCTAAAAGAGATGTTTTGCCTGAACCCGGCGAACTAACCAGGTTGACCGCCAGAATATTTTTGGCTTCAAAATAACCCCTGTTCCTTTCGGCAAGCAGATTGTTGTGCTGTAAAACATCCTGTTCAACATGTAAAACTTTTTCTTCATGATGATCATGAGCATGATGAGCCCCGTCATGATGATGGTGATGCTCCACGGAAACAATCTTTGGCTTGTTGTTATTATTGTGTGGCCTTAAAATGGAAACTTCTACATTTTCGCCACATCCGCATGTTGTACACATCTTATCTATATTTTTATGTTACTGCAAAGATAGAGTATACATGTTAACTAATTAACAAAAGATTGATTTATTTTTTGATATTTTAAGTTGTTTATAATTAACCTACAGGTTCGTAATGTATCTTTTGGAAATCAGAAAATAAATTCCTTAAGTCCCCTCCTTTTGGAGGGGTTCAGGGGTGAGTTATAAAAAAGATATTTATTTTCTGATTTCATCCTCTTAGCAAAATAAAAAGATTTAGATTTTAAACAGCTTCATTACATAAAAATCTTAGCTATTTTTACCTTTTTAAAAATACCTAAAACAATATGTACAATCCTCCCGACTATTATCTTGTTGATGAATTATTATCAGATGAACATAAAATCATTCGTTCGGCAGTACGCGACTGGGTTAACCGTTCTGTAATACCTGTAATTGACGACTATGCGCAACGGCATGAATTTCCCAAGCATCTTATTCGTGAGATGGGCGAGATAGGTGCTTTTGGCCCTTACATTCCTGAAAAGTATGGAGGGGCAGGATTGGACCAGGTTGCTTATGGTGTTATCATGACTGAGCTTGAGCGAGGCGATTCGGCCATACGTTCTGCGGCTTCGGTGCAGACTTCGCTGGTAATGTACCCCATTTACGCTTTTGGCAGCGAAGCGCAACGGATGAAATACCTTCCCAAGCTGGCTTCCGGTGAATGGGTGGGAGCTTTTGGATTAACAGAACCCAACCATGGTTCGGATCCGGGCAGCATGATATCCCATTTTGAAGATAAGGGAGATTCCTACCTGCTTAACGGTTCGAAAATGTGGATTACCAATGCGCCTATTTGCGATGTGGCAGTGGTATGGGCAAAGGATGAGACCGGAAAAGTTAAAGGGCTGATTGTTGAAAGAGGTATGGAAGGTTTTACCACTCCCGAAACTTTGAAAAAATGGTCACTACGAGCTTCGGCAACGGGAGAGTTGGTTTTTGATAATGTAAGAGTTCCCAGGGAAAACTTACTTCCCGACATAAAAGGGTTAAAAGGCCCGTTGATGTGTTTGAACTCTGCCCGGTATGGTATTGCCTGGGGTGTAATGGGTGCCGCCATGGATTGTTACGACACAGCTTTAAGGTATTCACTGGAGCGGAAGCAGTTTGGTAAACCCATTGCCTCTTTTCAGTTGCAGCAAAAAAAGCTGGCGGAAATGTTAACAGAAATCACCAAGATGCAACTGCTTGCCTGGCGGGTAGGTATGCTGCGTAACGATAACAGAGCTACACCGGCTCAGATTTCAATGGCCAAACGAAACAATGTGGAAATGGCACTGAAAATAGCTCGTGACAGCAGACAGATTCTTGGGGCAATGGGTATTTCGGGTGATTTTCCCATTATGCGTCATATGATGAATCTGGAATCGGTAATTACCTACGAAGGAACCCATGACATCCATCTACTGATTACCGGAATGGATGCCACCGGAATTGCAGCTTTTTAAAAAAGGAATAAGCCTGTTATTTACAGATGTAGTAGACTCCAATAGGTAAAAGAGTTTGCTGATATAAGGTATTATTTCGATTTTAGCCCTTTTCTTTCTTTAAGCCATTTTTTTAAGGAATTGGGGCTTTCGCCTGAAGGTTTTCCAGTTAACAAGCTTATAACACTAATGTCTTCATCAATACTTTTCCAATGAATACCAAATCCGTCGCCGATTAATTTCCAATTGGAACGTTCCTCCTTATTGGCTTCAAGTAAACGAGGAAACCATGCTAAAGGAACAGAAATCGCACGTCCGTCACTTAAATCAACCGTTAATGTGTCATCAGTTACAAAAACATCAGTAACTTTTGGTGTAACAATTTCAATTGCCGAAGTAATCATACCATGCCTCCTTAATTATTTCCTCGTTTGCTTTAATTATTTTTTCAATTTTAATCAATTCATTTCTGCGAAATCCATGACTACTGTGAAGTAATATTGGATCAATCCAAAACTTTGCCACACAATTATCCCTTTCTACATGTACGTGAACAGGTTCGTATTTGTCTCCGGAATAAAAGAAAAACCGATAAGAACCCTGGTTTAAAATTGTTGGTGCCATAAGGAGTTACCTGAACTACAATAACCATCATCTATTTGATACACAAAAGTACAAAATACTTTTAACTTACCGAAGTATAATAATGTGATTATCTATGCCGGTTATAAGAACTTATAAAAATTCTACGCTTGGCAAGCGAGCTTTCTTTTAACCATTTAACTACCTTACACCCCTTTATAGGTAACTTCGTCCATTACCGACTGGATAGCGTATTCCATGGTGTTGAGGTTAAGTGCCAACAGGTTGCCATATCCGGCCTTACGTGTAAAATATACCCCGTTGTCGATATCGATAAACCAATAGCTTTCGTGATTGTTTACAACCATGTCGATAAACTCAAGGTTTACGGGTAAATGGCCGTGAACCACACGACGGTGATTAATCTTTTCCGGGTCGATTTTATAATCGCGTGCCCATAACATGGCACGTTTATCTTCAAAAGGGTCTTCTTTGTTAAAGTTCAATCCAGCATGTACCACCACAAACTTATCAAGTTCTTTGTAGTATTCCAGCTTTCGCATCCAGTCGATATACTTTTTGGGAATCTCTCCCGGGCGTTTTGCTCCGAAACTCTGCATGGTTTGAATACCACCATACCGCTCCCACTCTTTTTGGGTTTTGGCTTTTGAATGAAACCCCAGAAAACTTTTTTTGTTAACATCCTCTTCCCAGGCTTTTATGCAATAATCCTCGTGATTACCCATCAGCAGGGTAACATTGTAATCGTTTTTTTGAAGCTCCATGATGATATCAATCACTCCCTTGCTGTCGGGGCCACGATCGATGTAGTCGCCAACAAAAATAAGATGGTCGTTTTTGTTGGGCTTTATCTGAACCTCAAGCAGTGTGTCCAGGGTTTTGGCACAACCGTGAATATCGGGAATTACCCAGGTTTTTGGCATAACAAGATTATTTAGCTTTTGCCTGGTTGGCAACTTTTTCCATCAGTTTTTTAACCTCTTCGGGGTCACCTAAAAACCGATCGCTCACCAGATTCATATCATCGTCAAATTCAAAAAGGTATGGAATGCCTGTGGGAATATTAAACTTCAGAATCTCTTCTTTGCTCATATTTTTCAGGTGCATAACCAGCGCGCGCAGGCTATTGCCATGAGCTGCAACGATTACCTCTTCTTTTTCTTTAAGTGTTGGCATTATTTCCTGTTCCCAGTATGGAACCATGCGTTCAATTACCTCTTTTAAAGATTCTGTCAAAGGTACTTCATTGGCAGTTAAATCAGCATAACGCGGGTCAAGTTTAGGGTTGCGTTCATCGTCGGCTGTGAGTGGCTGGGGCGGTACATCAAAACTACGGCGCCACAGCAATACCTGTTCGGCTCCATATTTTTCTGCCGTCTCGGTTTTGTTTAGCCCTTGCAACATGCCATAATGCTTCTCGTTAAGTCGCCACGATTTTTTCTCCGGAATCCACATCTGATCCATCTCTTCCAAAACCAGCCATAATGTTTTAATGGCACGTTTAAGGTAGGAGGTGTAGGCAATTTTAAACTGAAACCCCTCATCTTTTAATACCTTACCTGCTTTTTTGGCTTCGGCAATGCCTTGTTCCGACAAGGGAACATC
>Ga0256831_1001763_pt1 | contig 11413 bp, 12 predicted proteins | sample 132544metaG_FD_189087 | JGI IMG/M metagenome (GOLD analysis project Ga0256831, IMG submission 189087) | Hydrothermal vent microbial communities from Lau Basin, Pacific Ocean - 132-544 | ecosystem: Environmental > Aquatic > Marine > Hydrothermal vents | place: Pacific Ocean: Lau Basin | collected... | reverse complement strand
GGCCACTTGAGTAATATCCCCATATATATGTTCATTACCAAAGTTTGCTTTATAGGTTTGCATGGAATATTTATCCCATTCACTAGTAAAAACACACTCTATATTATAATTTGATGCTTTTTCAAAACCTAAACGAATACCACCAATACCTGCAAATAAGTCTATTATTTTTAATTTATTACTCACTTTACCTCCCAGAATTTCAATATTGATGGAATTTCCTCAAAAAGATACTCTTCAAAGCTTATGATATTTTTCATGGATATTATTTTTTCTGAATTAGCAATCCAATCATACGTAACAATAATGATATTATGGTTCGCCATTTCTTGAGCTTTACTTTGAGATATATTTTCATCCACTGTAAGCAGATGTATTTCAGGTATTTTTGTTCTTTCTATTTCTTCTGCTACTTCTTGCCACCGCTCACGTAAAGAAGTTTTCATTGTACCGATTATTGTTTTATTTCTTCTTTTCTCGTAGCACTCAATGTTAGGAAGGATAGAGTCTACTTTTTTACCTAAGCCCAGCTCTGTAAAAGTCTTACGCCCCACTTTACTTTGTGAATCATAGTCATAACCTAGAACCTCATACACCTTATAAATAATTGATTCAAAAGTTTTTCCCGCTCTTGAACGTCTTGAATTTGTATTGCTAAGTGCAATTTTGTATATATATGGAAATACTCGACCTGAATATTCCCCACAAAGCCTGCGAACCTCGATAAGTAGCTTATCCTTTGGTAATTCTGCTACCTCTGTATTAACAAGTAGCTCAAGAATATACTTAGGTGTTTGCAGAACTTCATGAAGATCTTGCATTAGCACTACATTGAAATGCACCTCATCTTCGAGGTACTCACTCCAAACTAACTCTCTCAACTCGAGAATTGACTTGCTAACATTCCCATTGGCAACTTTCTCTAAAAAACGTGGCGTCTCACTAAATACTTTGTTGACAATTTCTTGTGATGTACGAATATATTTTTTTCTATGTGACTTAATCAACTTATCAAATTCCTTCTGCTCTTCAGATGGAATCTCCGTGATTACTGGAATAGTTGCCTTTTTAGTCACTTTATGTCCTTTATTAAGCTATACACATTAACAATCACTCAGATTATACATTATATTTTAGTTTTTCTTTTGATGCCTTATAGAGCAAATTTCCAAGCATAAAGAAATTTTCCCTCGGATAATGATTTCTATAAACATAACTTATTGAATTGCACGTAAACTAAACACATAAAAGTGTCTCAGGTCGTTCAATAGCCCTATTTATATGCTGTGCCAATTGTGTTGCCAGCAAGCCTGTCTTTTCTTGTTGTCCTGCAAAATGCCAGTGAGTCTGAGTATCAAATGTGATCGAACGAATGGGCACAATACCAAAAATACTATTAGTGAGAAAAATCTCTGAGGCCTCATATAAATCATGCAAGCAAACTGGTATCTGCTGAATATCAATACCTAACTCCATAGACAGGTTGATTATTTGTTGTCTTATTGTACCGTTTACCCCACAAGTATCAATTTTAGGGGTCAATAATTGACCTTCTTTCACAAAAAAAAGGTTGCTACTGGTTGCTTCAATCACAAGTGACGCTGATTGTTGTGTGGCATTGAAAGGTCTATTTGCCACGCATTCACAAGCCAGTACAAGCCCCTCTTGAAATTGCTCATCATTTATTTCATTTCGTGCAAGCACCTGCTCCAAGCGGTTCAAATGTTTAATACCAGCCAAGGCAGGCTGCTGAGCAAGGCAGGTATGGCAGATGCAAACATCAATACCTGAGTAATAATCCTTTAGTGCGCGCTCAGGCCAACGATGTATAGAGACATATAAACGACACTTTTGTTTTTGTGGAAACTGATAGCCTCGTCCCCCTTCACCACGAGTGACTATTAGTTTGATAACACAATTATGGTTACTATAATCTTTATGTGTCTTTATCCGTGCTAACACCGTATTTTCATCCGGCACATCAAGTTGTAATTGTTTTGCCCCGTCAATTAGGCGTTGCCAGTGCAGTGTCCAATTATGAAGTTGCCCATGAATTGAAGCAATGGTTTCAAAAAGGCCATCACCATAAGCCAAGCCTCGATCGTATTCAGAAATCATTGCTTTAGTGACCTATTCTCTAAAGCATTTAAAATACCCTTTGCCTTAGTGCGAGTTTCCATAAGTTCTTTTGTGGCGATTGAATCATAAACCAAACCCGCACCGGCTTGAACACTTAATCGTTGCTTAGCTGTTTGTCTATCTTTCGAGGCCATTGATTCTGATACGCTTGCTTGTTCCAATTGTATGGTTCGGATCAAAATATTTAAGTCCATGCTACCATCACAATTAATATAACCCATTGAACCGGTATAGGCTCCTCGTGAATGTGGTTCTAATTCAGCAATAATTTCCATACAACGAACTTTAGGGCAACCGGTAATTGTTCCTCCTGGAAACAAAGCCTTAATCACATCACTAGGTGTCACATCAGCCTTTAGCTGACCAATAACATTAGAAACAATATGATGTACATGCGTATAACTTTCATTGGTCATTAATTCATCCACACGAACCGTTCCAGGCTGGCATACCCGTCCTAGATCATTACGAATGAGATCAATGAGCATAATATGTTCCGCTTGCTCCTTGGGATGATCATGCAATTCTTTAAGTAAACGATCATCTTCTTCTGCACACTCACTTCTAGGACGAGTGCCTGCAATCGGTCTTGATTCCAATTGATTATTATGTACTTTAAGTAATCGCTCAGGTGAAGAAGAAATAATACTAGCCTGTCCTTGAGCAGATACAAAGGATGCAAAACCAGAAAAAGGGGCTGGATTGGTTTGTCCTAATGATGTAGCTAAGGCACAGGCAGTTTCACTGTATTTTTCTGTAGACGCATAAGCTTGCCAACGACGAGATAAGTTAACCTGAAAAACATCCCCCTCTCTTATGTAATGATGTACTTTGTCTACCGAAGCTAAAAAGTGTTCATCTGGCTCTTCACTTAATGACATCAGAAATTCTTCTGCTACTTGCTGATTAAGCGAGTGATTGGCTTGTTGGATATGGTTAATATCATTTAATAGCGCTTGGTAAGCCCTTTGATGATCCAGCTCTTTTTCTGTGATAAAGAAGTATTTGTCTAAATAATGATCATAGATCAGCGCTTTTTTTACCCGAGCAGCATAAGCGATAGGTAATACAGAGGCATCACTTGTCAGTTTTAATGTTGGTTCTATTTGCTGAGCAAGTTCGTAGGCCAGAAAAACAAACCAACCACCGCTAAAGGGTGGCTGAAAAGATATGTTGTCCGAGTCACTTGTATGTTCACATACAATATAACTCCTTTTTTCGCTTAGAAATTCTTGTTCAAATGCCTTTAAAAATGTCTCTCCTTCTGTAAATTCAGTATTATTCGAACAACTAAGAGTAAAACTATGATCCATTTTTAAATAGTTATCAGGCTCAATAAATAGAATATCATAGCGATTCTCTATCTCCGTAGACGAACACTTATGATTAATTATTTGCTTAGAGGTAGTGAGTGAAAATGGGTATTTTTGGGGGAAATAGCGATAGAATTGTAGAAACTCAGGAATTTTTTTATTGTTAAGCTCACTCAGCTGATAGACAGAGGTCATATTTTTAATTTTTTATCATCATACCAACATCCTTAGGATAAGGAGGACTCGCCGATTCTAGTCGCTATATTTTGCCAAAAATCAAGGTACCATTAGTGCCACCGAAACCAAAAGAGTTTGAAATAGCATAATCAATTTTCATTTCTTTTGCACTCAGAGGTGCATAATCCAAGTCACAATCATCACTGGGATTTTCTAAATTAATCGTTGGCGGTGCAACCTGATCACGAATAGCAAGCGCAGTAAAAATGGCTTCAATACCACCAGCGGCTCCTAGTAAATGTCCGGTCATTGATTTAGTTGAACTCATGGTTAATTTATAAGCATAATCACCAAAAGTACGTTTAGCCGCCTCTGTTTCTGCTAAGTCACCTGCGGGTGTGGATGTCCCATGAGCATTAATATAATGGATCTGATCAGGATTTAAGCCTGCATTTCTTAAGGCTGAATCCATACAACGACTCGCCCCTTCACCACCTTTTGATGGCAAGGTCATATGAAAGGCATCACCGCTCATACCAAAACTTAGGACTTCGGCATAAATATTAGCACCACGGGCTTTGGCAAATTCATACTCTTCTAAAACCACCACACCAGCCCCATCACTAAGGACAAAGCCATCCCTATCTCGATCCCAAGGTCTTGATGCAGACTGAGGGTCATCATTTCTTTTTGATAAGGCTCGGGCTGAAGCAAAGCCAGCTAAACCCGTATGCGATGTGGCCATTTCTGCACCACCGGTCACCATCACATCGGCATCACCATACTCAATAATACGAGCTGCATCACCGATACTATGCGTTGCGGTTGCACAAGCCGTTGCAATTGCTAAATTAGGCCCTTTCATGCCATATTTAACTGATAGATTACCCGAAATCATATTAATAATATTACTGGGCACAAAAAAGGGGGAGACCTTACGTGGCCCACCTTTTATAAAATTTGTATGACCTTGCTCAATACCTGAAATGCCACCAATACCTGAGCCAATATGAACCCCAATACGCCAAGCATTTTCATCGGTTACTTCTAGCCCTGAATCTTCAATGGCTTGAATACCAGCAGCCATACCATAATGAATAAAAGTATCCATTTTCTTAGCATCTTTGGGGGACAAGTAATCGGTGATATTAAAATTTCGTATAGAGCCACCAAACTTGACACTAAATGCTTCAGTATCAAAATGCTCTAAAGGTTGAATGCCACTTTTCCCCGCAAGAACATTGTCCCATGATTCTGATACACTCAGACCAACAGGACTCACCATTCCCATTCCGGTAATAACAACTCTTCTCTTAGACAAGGTTATCTCCATATATAAAACTGAAGGTATACTGCTCTAAAATAATTATTTTGGAGCACAAAAAAATAAAGCCGATGTTTAATAGTGTACAAATAACTATTAAATCTAAATCGGCTTTAAATATTTTCAAATAAGTTAAATGGCATGATTATAGCCATTGTCTTACTTTTTCACTTAGCTGGCAAATTAGTTTGCTTATAAAACGTATTAAGCTTCTGTATTTGCGTTAATGTAATCAATCGCTAACTGAACAGTAGTGATCTTTTCTGCTTCGTCATCTGGAATTTCAGTACCAAACTCTTCTTCAAGAGCCATAACTAATTCCACTGTATCTAGGGAATCAGCACCTAGATCATCAACAAATGATGCTTCAGATTTTACTTCATCTTCTTTAACACCTAATTGTTCAACAACAATCTTAGCAACTCTTTCTTCAACACTACTCATTTTATTTAAATCTCCATTATTCTTTTGTAACACTTCTGTATTAAGTTTCTTTATACAGGCAATCATAGCAATACGATAAAATCATCTACATTTATGTAGCAATAGCGCCTTAAATAGACAGATTCTAACGACTCAAAAAACCTTAGACTGCAGGTGTCTTTATTTACGTGACGCTATTTTAGAGAAAACCACTGCGATATGCCAGCCTTAGATGCCAAAAAAATGAAATATTTATAATAAGTGCTCTAAAATTTCTCACTCTCTATCACTATACATACCATTATGGCATGTACATGCCACCATTTACGTTCAGTGTTTCGCCTGTAATGTAAGTGGCATTGCTAGATGCTAAAAAACCCACAGCTGAAGCAATCTCCTCAGCATCTCCCAAGCGACTCAAAGGGATCTGTTTTAGCAGAGCCTCTTTGGCTGCTTCTGGTAAATTACGGGTCATATCCGTATCAATAAATCCAGGAGCAACCGCATTCACTGTAATACCACGAGAACCAACTTCTCTTGCTAGCGATTTTGTAAAGCCAAAAATACCTGCTTTTGCTGCAGCGTAATTGACTTGTCCAGCATTGCCGGTTAATCCAACAACGGATGCAATAGATATAATGCGTCCTTTGCGAGCCTTCATCATGGCTCGTAAACACGCTTTGGAGAGCTTAAAAATAGAGCTTAAATTGGTTTGAATAATATCATCCCATTCACTATCTTTCATACGCATCATAAGGTTGTCACGAGTAATACCGGCATTATTAACCAGAATAGATGGCATATTATACTGATCTTTCATAGCTGTTAATAAGGCTTCAATACTGTCTTGATTGGTGACATTAAGTACCATTCCCTGCCCTGAAATACTATTTTCTTTAAGATATTGGCTAATATTTTCAGCACCATTTTCGGTGGTTGCCGTACCAATAACCGTTGCTCCCTGTTTACCTAAATTAAGTGCAATCGCCTGACCAATCCCTCGACTGGCACCACTAACCAAAGCCACTTCATTTTGCATCGACATAACACGTATCCTTCAATTTTTTTTCATCCATAGCCATCAACATGCAACTATTTTGCATGAATATAAGACCATAATGAGCATTTGGAACCATTTAAAACTTAATTAAGGCAGAACCCCAGGTAAAACCACCACCAAAGGCTTCTAATAAAATCGTTTCACCACGTTTGATACGCCCATCACGGACGGCTGTATCCAATGCCAATGGCACAGAAGCAGCTGAGGTATTACCATGATGTTGAACAGTTGTGACAACATGATCTGTTGACATTTTTAGCTTACGGGCAGTGGCATTAATAATACGGATGTTGGCCTGATGGGGAACCAGCCAGTCAATATCTGATTTTTCCATATTGTTAGCAGCTAGGGTTTCATCAACAATTCGCCCTAAGGTATTTACTGCAACTTTAAAGACTTCATTGCCTCGCATCTCAATATGCACAGCATCCAAACCATCTGGATTCACCGCAGAAATACCGCCATTGGTTGTCAATAATTCAGCAAAACTACCATCGGCATGAATATGAGTGGATAAAATTCCTGGTTCTTCGCTCGCTTCAATAATAACAGCACCTGCGCCATCAGCAAATATGACACAGGTACTGCGATCTGTCCAATCAACAATACGTGATAGTGTTTCTGCACCAATAACTAAGGCGCGTTTAGCAGCCCCTGTTTTTATGTATTTATCCGCAACATCTAAAGCATAAATAAACCCCGTACAAACGGCTTGAATATCAAAAGCGGGGCAACCGTGAATATTAAGACGTTGTTGCAATAGGCAAGCAGTACTGGGGAATACTCTATCAGGTGTGGTGGTTGCGACAATAATGAGATCAATAGATTGTGCATCAATACCCGCTGCATCAAGTGCATTGCGGGCGGCAAATTCTGCTAAATCACAGGTTGTTTGATCATCGCTAACAATGTGACGCTCTTTAATCCCAGTCCTTTCCGTAATCCATTGATCACTGGTATCAACAATTTTTTCTAGATCCTGATTGGTTAAAATTTTATCGGGCAGATAACTGCCTGTTGCCATAATACGAGAATACATCTATGCAATAGCGTCCTAAGTGAATATATAATTTATAGAAAATGATAAAAGAAGCAATGGGAGTGTAACATAAGTCAACTTATTACTTAAGAATCATTCGTAGCAATCATTTATAACAATCATTTATAACATAAGGTATCTTCTAACACCTTGCTTATTTTTTGTGGTACTTTATTTTCGACTTCAATCATAGCGACTTTGATGGCATTGGAAAAGGAATAAATATCTGCACCGCCATGACTTTTCACCACAATTCCCTTAAGGCCGACTAAGCTAGCACCATTATATTTTCGGGGGTCCACTTTATCTTTAAAAGCATTGAGCACAGGTAATGCAATCAAGCCAGCTAATTTGGTTAACCAATTTTTATTAAATTCATGTTTAATAAAATAAGCAATCATTTTAGCTACACCTTCAGATGATTTTAAGGATATATTACCAACAAAACCATCTGCGACAACAACATCTACAACCCCTTTATAAATATCATCACCTTCAACAAAGCCATAATAATTTAATGAGCTATTAGCAATAAGCGTGGCCGCCTGTTGCACCTGTTCATTACCTTTCATTTCTTCTTGACCAACATTTAGTAAGCCAATGCTTGGCTTATCAATATTATCAATAGCACTGGTCAACACTGAACCCATCACCGCAAACTCAAATAGATGTTGTGCAGACATATCAATATTAGCCCCCAAATCCAGCATATGAGTATGTCCGGTTTGAGTTGGCATTGCTGAGCATATAGCGGGTCGATCAATGCCAGGAAGCGTTTTAAGTACAAAACGTGCTGTGGCCATTAAAGCACCTGTGTTGCCAGCACTGACACAGGCATCGGCATCGGCTGATTTCACCAAGTTAATAGCAACACGCATAGAAGAATCTTTTTTCCCTCTCAGAGCAGAAGCCGGTTTTTCATCCATAGCAACCACTTGCGAGGTATGTTGAATAGTAATTTGTGAACGCACAGACTCAGAACAGTCTATTAATTTTGACTCAATGCTTTGCTGATCACCCACAAGAATAACCATCAATTTGGGAAAATCGTTTAAAACATTAATAACGGCAGGAATGGTAACATCTAAGCCAATATCACCCCCCATGGAATCAATGGCTAACGTGCTACTATGCAACTTGCTTATCATATTTTTATGATACCAATATTTTTTATATTTTTTTTAAGAGACAAAAAACAAAGCCTCTGAAAAATCCGAGGCTTTGTAAAAATTTATAATAATTATTTTGTGCTTAAAGTCTAATTAATAGAGACTGATCCAAGGTATTTTAAATACATACACCCAACAATCAGCTCATAATTAGGGGTTATAAAATAATTCAATTGAATTATTCTTCCTAATATTTTTATTTAGCGCTATTTAAGGTATTACTTTCCTAAAACTTTGCGGCCTTTGTAATAACCATCCGCTGTAATGTGATGACGACGATGTGTCTCACCACTGGTTGGGTCAATAGATAACGCTGTTGCGCTAAGAGCATCATGTGAACGACGTGAACCACGACGTGCAGGAGTACATTTATTTTTTTGAACGGCCATTTGAATTTCCTTGTGTACATAAACGCATGCGTTATGCATTTAAATTGACAAAATAGTATTAAATTTTTAGTTTGATTACTTTTTTAACTGTTTCAGAATTGCAAAAGGATTGTTATCCTCCTGTTCTGAAACGTCACTCTCAGCATCAAAAGAGTTTTTGTGCTCTGAATCCGTGTCCAAAAACACGACTTCAGCCTTACAAGCTGTACCAATTTCAGATAACGGATGCATTGCTACCTGTGGTAAAGCTAATAATAACTCATCTTCTATGATTATTCTTGGATCAACATACTCTTTTGGAGACAGCCAAAATAAATCATACTTTGAATCTTCAGCGCTTTGTTCCTGATGCTCATTCATGACAAAAGCTGTCGCTATCTCACAACGTAAATCCAACTCAAAGTCTTCCATACAACGCTGACATTGCAAAATAACTTGAGTGCTCAGTTGTCCTTTAACATAACGATTACCAAGCAAATCAACATCAAACTCTAAGTAATAGTGAATATCATTAGAGCTTTTAACTATGGCATCATTAAAGCGACTTAATTCTTTAGTTAACTCAGCATGTTCTATTACACCATCAAGAACAGTACCTTGGTCAGTATAACGAATATGATCAATTCTTTGTGGGATACGCCCAATCATTATTAACTAACCACCACACTGAATGCGCTCATACAGAGCTAAAAAATTAATCGGCTATTCTATTGTTTTTCTATACTCTTGTCAAAAGCTTTTGACATTAATTTCCTTAGATACATTTACTTTAAAAATCATAGCATTATACAACTTGTCCAGCACTAAAACCGGATGACCATGCCCATTGAAAATTGTAGCCACCTAATTGTCCAGCAACATCCATAACTTCACCAATAAAATAAAGCCCTTCTTGTGTTTTCACTTGCATAGTTTGAGATGATAATTCATCGGTATCAACACCACCAATCGTTACCTCAGCAACACGATAGCCTTCTGTTTCTTTAGGCCAAAATAGCCAATTTTGAAAAATATCACTAATGTCTTGCAGTTCTGCACTGGAATATTGATTAATGGGTTTGTTAATAAGCTCTGTTTGACAAAGACATTCTACTAAGCGCTTTGGAAACTGTTTAGATAGGCTATTTTTTAGCATCAATTTAGGCTGCTTTTGCTGTTCCTGTTCTAGCCATGAGATTAGATCTAAATCAGGCAATAATTTAATTTGCAAAGGTTCTTGTCTGTGAGATAGCCAGTAAGATGAAATTTGCAATACCACAGGACCACTGATGCCTTTATGAGTAAATAGGAGGTTTTCTTTAAAATGGTGATGGTTAAAACTAATTTGTGCTTTCAGAGCAATACCAGATAATTGTTTATAGCGTTTAGAATCTTTATTATTGTATATAAGTGGCACAAGCCCTGGACGAGTTGCAACACACTTTAAACCAAATTGCTTCGCCAGACGCAAGCCAAAATCAGTGGCTCCCATTTTAGCGACGGATAAACCACCCGTGGCAATCACTAAAGAGTCACTTTGATAAACGTCTAATTGCGTTTGTACACTAAAATAGTGTTCCTGTTCAGAGGCATGTACTTGACTAATATGTGAATTTAATTGAATAACAACCTGATATTGCTGACATTCCGTTAATAACATCTGCACAATATCACTCGCACTGCGATCACAAAAAAGTTGCCCATGCTCACGTTCATGCCAAGGAATATCATAATGAGCCAATAGATTGATAAAATCATAATACTGATAACGAGACAGGGCTGATTTACAAAAATGTGGATTTTGAGAAAGATAGTTTTCAGCACTCACATCATAGTTACTAAAATTACAGCGCCCACCACCCGAAATACGGATTTTTTTGCCTGCCTTATTTGCATGGTCTAAGACCAAAACCCTGCGCCCACGCTTGCCTGCTTCTATTGCACACATAAGACCAGAGGCACTAGCACCGATAATTAACACATCAAACTCTGTCATTGTTTCCCATAAATCAGTTAAAATTCCCATTTTATCATTTTAAAGGCTGGATATGTCAGATATTGAATACCGAGTTATGGAGCTAGAAATAAAAAGTGCTCATCAAGAAGATACTATTGAGCAACTGAATCACATTATTATCGAACAACAAAATAGTATTAATGGTATGGTGCGACAGTTAGAACTACTACAGGATAAGTTAAGCAGTTTACAAAATAGCAGTGAAAAAGAAACCATCGAAGCCCCTCCTCCTCATTATTAAATAATAGAAAGACTCTGCATGAAATAAAGATTTTTATAAAAATGTCGCTATACTTAACAGACAAAGAAGCAATACCAAAATAACCCATTGTTATTTTATTCTATGGAGAAGCTAAGCCGTGACTAATGATGCTAACTTTAGTA
>Ga0256831_1001762_pt1 | contig 11419 bp, 12 predicted proteins | sample 132544metaG_FD_189087 | JGI IMG/M metagenome (GOLD analysis project Ga0256831, IMG submission 189087) | Hydrothermal vent microbial communities from Lau Basin, Pacific Ocean - 132-544 | ecosystem: Environmental > Aquatic > Marine > Hydrothermal vents | place: Pacific Ocean: Lau Basin | collected... | reverse complement strand
TTGTTCCACCAAATCCAAATGAATTTGACATGGCGGTGGATGGCTTACTCTCCCTGGCACTATTTGGGACATAATCAAGATCACAGGCAGGGTCAGGATTTTCAAGATTAATCGTGGGTGGAATGATGCCGTGATACAGGGTTAATGCAGTGAAAACGGATTCAATACCACCGGCTCCGCCAAGCATGTGCCCGGTCATGGATTTTGTAGAACTGATTTCAAGTTTTTGGGCATGATCACTGAAAACGGTTTTGATTGCAACGGTTTCACAGCGATCATTAAGGGGTGTTGAAGTACCATGCGCATTGATATAGGCAATATCCTCGGGTTGCATGCCGGCATCTCTCAGAGCCATGGCCATACACCGGGCGCCACCTTCTCCATTTTCAGGAGGTGCAGCAATATGATAGGCATCACTGGTCTGTCCGAAACCTACCATTTCGGCGTAGATAACAGCCCCCCTTTTTCTGGCTGATTCAAGTTCTTCAAGAACCAACATCCCTGCCCCTTCGGCAATGATAAATCCGTCACGATCCCGGTCAAAAGGCCGAGATGCCTTTTCAGGATCATTGTTACGCGTGGACAGCGCTTTCATTGAGGAAAAACCACCTACGGCAAGAGGACAGATAACGGATTCCGCACCGCCGGTTATCGCCACATCGCAATCACCGTAGGTTATATGACGAAAGGCCTCTCCCACCGCGTGTGTCCCGGCTGCACATGCCGTGGACAGAGAAAGATTCGGTCCTTTGGCGCCTACATGCATTGATATGTGGCCGGAAGGCATGTTTGGTATGACTCGGGGAATAAAAAAAGGGGTGATTCGACGGGGTCCCCTTGCCCGGTAAACGTCCTGATATTCTTCAATCGTCGGCAGTCCACCCATACCACAGCCGGTGATAACACCGACCCTGTCAGCATTGGCTTCTGAAATCGGAAATCCACTTTCTTTCCAGGCCATGTCCGCAGCAGCAATGGCATATTGCACAAAATGGTCAAGATTTTTCAACTGTTTTTTTTCAAACCAGCGATCAGGTTCAAAATCCTTGACCTCAGCTGCTATCTGTGCAGCCTGATCCGAGGCATCAAAACGGGTAATAGCGGCAACGCCGCTCTTCCCCTGAACCAATGCCTGCCAGGTCTTTTCCGTTCCTGTACCAAGTGGGGTAACCAGGCCGACCCCGGTGACGACTACCCTTCGTTTCACAATATCTGCCTTGTTTTTATCTGAAAATTGCCCTCACAGTGATGCCGATCGAAGCTATTTTCATTGTTTGTTGTGACTGTGACCTGAAAATCTGGTCCAGCCCCGCTGGTTTATCCCTGTATTTTGGCGATATAATCAATGGCATCCTGTACCGTGGCAATTTTCTCGGCATCTTCATCGGGAATTTCCACATCAAATTCTTCTTCCATTGCCATAATCAACTCGACAAGATCAAGGGAATCAGCGCCAAGATCATCGACAAAAGATGCTCCGGGAACTACTTTTTCTTTATCAACACTGAGCTGCTCGACAATTATGTCAGTCATTTTATCATCAATTGCCATCGGTTATCTCCTCTATGTTTTTTTTATTTTAGGGCGAATGAACTCATGTAAACAACTTCACGCAACAGGAAAAAAGACAGTCATCATCGCTCCCCTGTTTCAAGACGGACAAAGGGTTCTCCCGTCTAATTTCCCATATACATACCGCCATTAACATGCAAAGTCTGTCCGGTCAAGTAGCCGCTTTCAGGAAGAGCAAGAAAAGCAACACAGTTGGAAACATCTTCAGGAGTACCCAAGCTTCCAAGAGGTATCTGGGCACGAATCATTTCCTGTATATCTTCTGAAAGAGATCTCGTCATGTCCGTCACTATATAGCCTGGCGCAACGCTGTTAACGGTTACCTGTCTCGAGGCCAGCTCTCTGGCCATGGATTTGGTCAGGCCGATCATTCCGGCTTTGGCGGCGCCGTAATTAACCTGACCGCCATTGCCGAGAAAACCTATCACCGAGCTGATATTTATAATCCGACCCCAACGCTTTTTCATCATGGCACGCATCACGGCCTTGGAGCAGAGAAAGGCACCTTTTAAATTGGTATCCAACACAAGGTCCCAGTCCGCTTCTTTCATCCGGGCCATCAGACCATCTCTGGTTATACCAGCATTATTCACCAGGATATCAGGTGCACCGGTATCAGAAGTAATCTGTTTTACTGCTTTTTGGACCGAAGATCCATCGGCAACGTCAAAGGCAAGAGTAAACCCCTTACCACCGGCTTTTTCAATAAGCTGTACGGTTTCCTCAGCGGCAGTCGGGTTAGAGACATAATTAACCCAGACAGTACATCCCATAGCCGCTAAACGTTCACAAACGGCCCGACCTATTCCTCTGCTGCCACCGGTAACCAAAGCTATTTTTCCATGAAGACTCATTTGCGTGCCTCCCTGATTTTTTTTGTCAGGGCAGGAACGACCTCAAACAGGTCGCCGACAACACCATAGGTTGCAATATCAAAAATCGGTGCTTCCTCATCGCGATTAATGGCGACAATGGTTTCGGCGGACTGCATACCGACGGCATGTTGTATAGCACCTGAAATACCACAGGCAATGTAGAGCTTTGGACAAACCGTTTTCCCGGTCTGACCGACCTGATGTGGATAAGAGACCCATCCTGCATCCACAGCTGCCCTGGAAGCTGCAAGGGCGCCGTTTAGCTCATCAGCAAGCTCGCGAATAATTGCAAACCCCTTTTCATTTTCCAGGCCGCGTCCTCCGGCAACCAGAACCTCGACCTCCTGGATATTCACCTGATCCGTTTCCGCCTGCACAGTTTCCAGCACTTCAACAGCTGAGTCGAATAGTTCTTTTTCCATGGCGACCGAAATTATTTCACCATTGCGTGAGGTATCAGGCTCAAGGGGAGCCATAACCTTGGCCCGGACGGTGGCCATCTGTGGTCGGGAGCGCGGGCACTCAATTGTTGCCATGATATTACCGCCGAAAGCGGGTCGCGTCTGCAGAAGCATGCCGTCTTCCTTGCGAATGGCCAGTTGGGTGCAGTCGGCGGTCAAACCTGCACCAAGGGCAGTGGCTACCTGGGGAATGACTGACCTGCCAATTGCTGTAGCTCCGGCTAGAACAACTTCAGGCTTATATTCCCGAATTAAATGTTCAAGAATCCTGCCGTAAACATCCTCTCTATATTGCCCAAGAGCGGAATCATCGACAAGATAAACAATATCAGCGCCGCCGGCAATCAGGGAATCACAGGAGTTATGTAGATCCTTACCGAGAAGGACGGCACATAGGGCAACATCTCTGTCATCGGCAAGTTTACGGCCAATGCCGAGTAATTCAAAGGAAACATCGGCTATAACGCCGTGCCGGGATTCGATAAAGACCCAAATTCCGGACCAGGCCTCAATATCCATTCCAATTGTCCGGCCACCGCCTTCTATATGGAGGGCTTCGACTTCGCATTCATCGACGCAGGTTCCACATAATGTACAGTTGTCCCCAACCACTGCACATCCATCCTCAACACTGATCGCGCCGAACGGACAACTTTCCTCGCAAGCACCGCAACCAATACAAACATCACTATCAACTTTTAACATTGCTCTCTCTGGAATCAGGTTATTTTCATACCCTCAGCGATACGGTCATTATATAAAAGGTTTCAGACACGCGACAAGTTGCTCCACCTGTTCATCAACCGAACCGGAAAAAATCTCTCGATTACCTCGTGGTTCAGGGGAGAATACCTTCACAACCTGAGTCGGAGAGCCGGCAAGACCGATATACTGTTCTTCTGCGCCGATGTCTGCAGCACAAAGAGTTTTGATTTCCGCTTTTTTTGCTCGAATCTTCCCTTTGAGCGATGGAATGCGGGGCTCATTGATATCCTTGACCACGGTCAAAAGAGCAGGTAATGGCAGCCGGACAACATCATATCCATCATCCATCATCCGTTCAACAACGATATGGTCTGGTTCGACTTCCCTGGTTTTCTGCACACAGGTGACATACGGCCTGCCCATACGCGAGGCCATACCGGGTCCGACCTGAGCGGTATCACCATCAATGGCTTGCTTACCGCACAGAATAAGATCAGCATCTCCGATGGTTTCAATGGCCTTGACAAGAGTATATGAAGTGGCCCAGGTATCTGCACCGGCAAAGGCTCTGTCTGAAACGAGTACTCCTTCATCAGCACCGCAGGCAATGGCTTCCCGCAATACCTCAGCGGCCTGAGGGGGTCCCATGGACAAGGCTCGCACACTACCACCATGTTTCTCCTTGAGCCTTACCGCCTCTTCCAGGGCATGCCGATCAAAAGGGTTCATGATCGACTCCACCCCTTCCCGGGACATGGTGTTGGTTTTCGGGTCAAGCCGGACGTCTTTGGTATCCGGTACCTGTTTAACACAGACTATGATTTCCATATCGGTATTTTGTTTTTTTATGTCGTTTGAAGACGCACCAATCTCAACGGTGATGCAAAGGATGATGTCCCGACGGAAGCACTAATGAAAATTCCATTTATTTAAGCTAGTTGCAACACCTTACCTGGCGAATAATATGTTATTTGATCTTTGTTATTTTTGCAAATGAGTGAAACGCTTAATTTAGCTTTTATTAACCAGGAACTACATATTGATACAGGGGACGATGTATCAGGCATACTCCTTATTGAGTTCCTGGCCGATGACATTGCGCTGGATCTGGTTTGTTCCCTCGTAAATCTGCAATATTTTGGCATCCCGCATCATTTTTTCCACTGGATACTCTTTCATATAGCCATACCCACCAAGAACCTGAACTGCGTCAGTCGTCACCTTCATGGCCATATCAGTGGCAAAGACCTTACTCATGGCGGAGGGCTTGCTTATTTGCTTTGAATGGGCATCTATATGGCGAGCAGCGGCATAGACCAGCGCTCGCGCCGCTTCAAGCTGGGTGGCCATATCGGCAAGCATGTGCTGTACTGCCTGAAAAGAAATGATTGGTTTTCCAAACTGAACCCGTTGTTTGGCATAGGTCACGGATTCATCTACGGCAGCCTGCGCAAGACCAACACCAAGCGAGCCGATACCCGGTCGGGAGAGATCAAGGGTCCTCATAACCGTTATAAAACCGGTTCCCTTCCGGCCGACCAGACGATCTTTCGGGATACGACAGTCCTTCATGATCAGTTCTCTTGTGGCAGAAGAACGAATCCCCATCTTATTCTCTTTTTTGCCATAGGAAAATCCGGGATCATCTTCTTCCACAACAAAAATCGATGCGCCACGGGCACCTTTTTTGGGGTCCGTCAGAGCAACAATGGAATACACTTGTGCTTCACCACCATTAGTAATCCACTGCTTGGTGCCGTTGAGTATCCAATGATCTCCATCGAGCACAGCGGTTGTCTTGACACCGGACGCATCGCTGCCGGCACCCGCTTCAGTAAGTCCAAAAGCAGCCCACTTTTCACCGGTTGCAATCTGGGGAAGATATTTTTCCTTCAACTCAGGGCTGCCGGCAATCATAACCGGATATATGCCAAGAGCGCAGGCTGCAAAACTGGTTGCCACCCCGACACAACCTCGGGCCAGTTGCTCCATGGCAAGAACCATGTCAAAACAGCCGCCGCCGAAACCGCCATATTCTTCAGGAATAAAAATACTGAAAAGATCAGCCCTGGCGATATCCTTCATTATCGCACCGGCAAATTCATTTTTTTCGTCGAGTTCGGCCCGGGCAGGTAAAATTTTGTTTTTGGTCAATTCCCAAGCCGTTTCAACGATCATCTGTTGGTCTTCAGTCAAAAAATAATCCACATTCTTCTCCTTAACTACCATTGCATAAGCAGCGCACCCCAGGTAAACCCTCCACCAAAAGAACACAACAGGATCGTATCATCTTTGTGCAGTCCTTTTTTTCTATTTACCTCGTCGAGCGCGATGGGGATACTGGCGGCGGATGTATTGCCGTACCGGTCAACATTAATAAACATTTTATCTTCTGGAATGGAAAGCCGTTCCGACAACTTATTTAATATACGGACATTGGCCTGGTGCGGAATGACCAGAGCCAGATCATCAATGGAAAGATTTTCCCGGTGCAAAAGCCGGCGGATTGAATCTTCCATGGAACGAACGGCAAACTTGAACACATCAGGTCCCGACATCTCCATATAGCACCCCTGCTGGTCCTGTTGTAATTCAGGATTCAGACTGTCGGCACTGTTCATATAAAGAAGATTCCACAGGCGTCCATCACTGTACAGATTGGCTGCACGTACGCCTCTGTCGGTTGACCCACTGACAACAACGGCACCGGCACCATCACCAAAGAGGATGCAAGTATTTCGATCCTGCCAGTTCACCCTGGCCGACAAGGTCTCGGAACCGATAAGAAGGATTTTCATATCGGGTTTTGTGGAAATATATTTATCAGCCAGGTCGAGTCCATACAAAAAGCCTGAACAGGCGGCGTTGATATCAAAGGCAAATGCCTTTTCCGCTCCTATCTCGGCCTGAACAAAACAGGCGCAGGAGGGCATAATCATATGCGGGGTGATGGTTGCCACAAGAATGAGATCAAGTTCTCCGGCGGTAACATCAGCCATCTCAAGCGCCTGCCTGGCAGCATCAGCGGCAAGCTGAAAATTTTCTTCGCCGGGGCCTGCAATTCTTCGGGTTTTGATTCCTGTACGACTGGTAATCCACTCATCAGAGGTATCGACAATCTGCTCAAGATCGCGGTTACTGACAATCCGTCTGGGCAAACAGGAACCGGTTCCAATCACGGCGGCATGATTCATCGCTGATGGACTCCTTTAGGCGTTATATGCTGTCAACGCCTGGGTAATAGCCGCATTGACTTTATTTTCAATCATGTCTGCAGCTACAAAAACAGCGTTTTCAAGGGCAAGGGCGTCAGAGGTTCCGTGACAGATGATTCCTGTCCCGTTGATACCTAAAAGCGGCGCTCCGCCATACTCGGCATAATCGACCCGTTGCTTGAATCTGGCAAAGGCCTTTTTTATCAGAAGATAGCCTATTTTAGCCCGCCAGGTCTTGGTAATTTCGGCACGCAGCATTTGCGCTGCGGCATCGGCAAGGCCCTCGCTTACCTTTAACGCAACGTTGCCGACAAAACCGTCACAGATGATAACGTCGACATCCCCTTTGTAGACATCACGCCCTTCTACATTACCGTAGAAATTCAATGTTCCGGCCCTGAGCATTTCATGCGTTTCCTTTACCAGGGTATTGCCCTTACCTGCCTCTTCACCGATACTGAGCAGGCCGATTGTCGGATTGTCTATGGCATTTAAGATACGGGAACAAGAGGAAGCCATAACGGCGAACTGCAGAAGATGCCTGGGTCTGCAGTCGACATTAGCCCCGATATCCATAATCATAACCGGCTTTTTTAACGTTGGAAAAAAACTGGCTATGCCGGGACGGGATACACCTTTCAACCGTCCTAGTTTTCGGATGGCGGCTGCCATGGTAGCCCCGGAATTACCAGCGGAAATAACACCATCGGCTTTCTTATGTCGAACCAGATCAAAACCGACCATAATGGTTGCATTTTTTTTACGACGTATGGCTTCAACCGGTGATTCATCCATCCCGATTGTTTCCGGAGCATGTTCAATATGCAATCGCTGCAACAGAGCAGATTCACAACCAACGATATCTTCAACCTGCCGCTTCAATCGCTCTTCAGGGCCAAGGAGAATTATCTCAAGGTTTTGTTTCTTGTTCAGGGCGCCGAGTGCTCCTCGTATGGGTAATTCAGAACCTAAATCACCGCCCATTGTATCAACTGCAATACGCACGGAATCGTTTTCAGCTCAATTCATCCTCAAGATGGATAACACTTCTTCCCTTATAGGTTCCGCATCCGCCGCAAAGCTGATGCGGCATTTTCGGCTCCCCGCATTCAGGACAACGCCCAACGCTGGGTCTTGTCAAAAAATCATGGGAACGCCGTTTCCTTGTTCGCGAACGTGAATGTCGTCTTTTTGGTAAAGCCATCGTTTTCCTCCATTATATTCCTTATCTCTGCGGAATATATTTATATATTGAATTAGCAACCATTTGTAAACAGAATGATCGATCTCTATTTATCTTTTAATGCCGCCAGGACGGCAAAGGGATTATTTGTCAGCTCGCGGGAACAATGGCAAGGATTGTTGTTCATATCCGCCCCGCAGGTTGGACAGATCCCTTGACAATCTTCCGTACATAATCGATGCTGGGGCACACTTAAGTACAGCTGCTGTCGTATAATTTCCCTTAGATCAATAACAGCTTCTTCAAGTTGAACAATATCAAGATCCCGAGTCGTTAAATCTACCTCTTTCACCTGACGGTACCTGGCACTGTCGGTTTCACAGATAAAGCTCAACGTGGAATCAACGATTCTTGAATACCTCTGCAGACAGCGATCACAACTCAACAGCAGAGTCGCCTGCATTCTACCCTGTAAAAGAATCCGGTCGGTGCTCTTTCTCTTTAATATGCAGGACAATGAAACCATTCCCTGCAGAGAAAAGATTTCTTTTTCCGTATCAATATCAGATAGATCAAGCGAATACCGCTGTCCAGCCGTTGATATCTGTGAAAAGGAAATCTTCATAATGCTCATCACTCAATCCTCAATCGCTAAGAAGCGACATAACAGAATAGCATACACAAAAATAAACCATTATGCCATCATAAAATATGTGCGTCCTGAAAAGAGGTAGAAACTCCTGAAAGTGCTACAGAGGTTTCATCCAGGTATCTTCCTTGCGTGTCGATGGGACCACGGAGACATGAGATAAAATAAGACAACATGAGGCGTAATGAAGGTGCGCGAAAATTGCCTCAAGGTGCTGCTTTAGGCACTATTTTCATAACAGCGTAACCGTGTCGTGCCTGGACTGAGCCTGAAAACCCGGTGCAACCGCGTTAGTCTGTTGATGGTGTCTTGAAAAAACAGGATTTTCGTTCAATATCAGATATGCATAGACTTCAAGGCACGTGAAAGCATTTTCCCACAGGCACCACGCCTTCAATGTAATTTCGAGACTATAATTTTCAAGGCTTATATGATAGGACCATTATAGAGTTAACGTCCGGCATCTTTGATTCACTATGTCGGCTTATTTGACCTTTCCGAAGGCAAACTTGGATATCAGGGATTCCAGATCAACAGATGATTCCGTGTCCATAATTGTAGCGCCCGGTTTATATAGTTCTTCATCCCCTCCAAGGGTCAGCTGAATATACTTGTCGCCGATTATTCCCTGAGATTTTACCGAGGCAATGGAATCATCCGGTATTTTAAGAGAGTTGTTCACCTGCAGGGCGGCACGCGCAAGATCATCATCAGACAGAGTTATGTCTCTGACACTTCCGACCACGACTCCTGCCACCTGAACATCCGCACCGGTTTTCACACCGGAAATATTATCAAACTCAGCATAGATAACATAGGTATGGCCGGACGAGAGCCATGGTACTTCACCAAGATGAATGGCGAGCCAACCAAAGCTTAAAAAACCTAGAACAAGAAAGGCGCCGACAATAAATTCAAGTCGTGTGTTTTTCATCAGTGACATTTCTCCTTTTCCGGACGGGCAAATAAATCACCCATTGTCATTTCGGCAAATTCCCGGATATAAGGCTTTTCCGAGTGAACAATTTCGTTGACATCACCAAAGACATCAACCTCTCCTTTGTTGAGCAGTATAATCTGATCAGCTATATCAAAAACACCTGGAATATCATGGCTGACAATAACAGCCGTATATCCGAGTTTTTTTTGCATAGTATCAAAAAGCTGATATATCTCCCTGGTCATTACCGGATCAAGGCCGGTGGTCGGTTCGTCAAAGAGAACGATTTCCGGTTCCAGTTGAATGGCACGGGCAAGCCCGACCCTCTTTTTCATACCGCCGCTGAGCTGAGCCGGAAATTTATCTTCATGGCCGGTCAGTTCGAGTTGATCCAGGGTAGCAAGAACTCTGGCTCGTATCTCGTCCTCGCTCATTTTTGTCCGTTCCCTGAGAGGCAAGGCAATATTTTCAAAAACGGTTAACGAATCGAACAGGGCAGAACCCTGGAACAAGACACCAAAACGTGTTCGCAGCTTGAGTAGTTCCCGTTTATTCAGCGACGGAACATTGATACCATCCACGAGAATTCTGCCGCTGTCCGGATAGAGGAGGCCTAGAATTAACTTCAGGGTAACACTTTTTCCTTGGCCGGATCCACCGGCAATTACGGTCGTCAATCCTCTGGGAATGGTAAAACTGATATTATTGAGGACCCGGTGTTTTTTATTCCGTTGACCAAAGGATTTACTGACCCGGTCAAATTCAATTGCTGTATCCGGTACGTTTTTTGATGTTGTGGAAGACATAATTAAAGCAATACCGCAGTTAACAGGTAATCGAATATGAGCACGGAAATTGATGACAGAACAACGGCCTGGGTCGTGACCTTGCTCACACTTTCCGCTCCAAAGCCGGCCCCGCGAATCTGCTGGACAAAATAACCTCGCCCGGAACATATCCAGACAAGGAGCAGGCCAAAGACAACGGATTTAATCAGGCCAAGCCGAATGTCATGGTTTGTTACGCTCTGCTGCATTCCCGACAAAAAAGAGCCTGAATTGACTCCCATTAACCCGACTCCGGCAAGGTACCCACCTAAGATGCCGACAATATCAAAGACGGCGGTCAACAATGGGACGGAAATCAGGGCAGCGAGAAACTTTGGGGAAATCAGATAGCGAAATGGATCAATCGCCATGCATTCAAGGGCATCAATTTGTTCAGAGATCCGCATAATTCCAATCTCCGCACACATAGCCGACCCGGCACGACCTGTCACCATAAGGGCTGTTAATATCGGCCCTAATTCCATAATAAGCGTCAGGGAAACAGCGGAACCCAACATACCTTCCGCCCCAAATTTATGGAGCGAATAATACCCCTGCAGGCCAAGAACCATACCGGAAGAAAGGGCGGTAAAGAAAATGACGGCCAGGGACCCTGCACCGATAAAGTTAAGTTGCTTGAGCAATTCCCGGAAGCGAAAGGGGCGCCGAAAGATACCAAAAAGGGCGGAAAACAAAAAAATTCCCATTCTGCCGAGATCAGTAACTATATAAAGGAATTGATCTCCTAGAAAGATAAAAGGCAGTGCCGCAAGCGGCGGATCCTTTTCCGGAGTTGTGATTGTTTCAGCCATAGGTAATAAGGTGTCAACGGTAAAGGGTTATACCTAAACCCTGCAGTTCTCCGGCATTCGAACTCCGATACAGGCACATCTGCCGTATCGGCTTCACGAATTTCGTGCTTGATGTACGGGCGCTACACCTGTACCGAAATTCGCATGCCTCCTTGTATCGTGCGCCTGCCTCAACGTTCC
>Ga0256831_1001761_pt1 | contig 11421 bp, 8 predicted proteins | sample 132544metaG_FD_189087 | JGI IMG/M metagenome (GOLD analysis project Ga0256831, IMG submission 189087) | Hydrothermal vent microbial communities from Lau Basin, Pacific Ocean - 132-544 | ecosystem: Environmental > Aquatic > Marine > Hydrothermal vents | place: Pacific Ocean: Lau Basin | collected... | reverse complement strand
TATATATCCTTAATTGAAACTAATTAAGGCTAGATATATGAATATCAGGAAAGGCGCCAATGGATAAAATCCTGACGGCGTCTTTTTTAATATTTTTTAGGACGGTCTATTCTAAAAACCCCCGAAAACCGAACAAATTCTTTTTATTCCGCTCCGCTGGCGCTACACGAACTAAAAAGAATTTATCCAGTTTTCCGCCCCCTTTAAAAAGGGGGCAACTTAAAATTATAAAGGCATGAGAGGTTACGCAAATTAAAATTGACATCACTCCTTATTTATATTAAAATAAGAATATACTTGAAATTGGAAATAATTTCACAAATTTAATATATTTCAGGATTATTTCTGAAATTGTTTTAGGTGTTTAAATATAAAATAATAACAATATGTTTGATAAATTAGTAAGAATTTTTAAGATTAAGGATTTGCGAAATAAAATCCTATTTATTTTTGGTGTTTTAATAGTCTATCGTTTGGCGGCCAATATTCCCATTCCGGGAGTAGATGCTTCCCAAATCAAAGACTTTTTTAGTGGAAACCAATTATTTAATTTTCTGAATATGTTTTCCGGAGGAGGTCTAAAAAACATTTCTATTGTAATGTTGGGAGTTGGTCCTTACATCACCGCTTCAATTATTATGCAATTGATGACAATGATTTTTCCTAAACTAGACCAAATGAATAAGGAGGAGGGAGAAGCCGGCCGACAAAAATTCAATATGATTACTCGTTATTTAACAGTGCCCTTAGCAGCTATTCAAGCCTTTGGAATGGTCGCTCTTTTGAAAAGCCAACATATGATGGGTGATCTAACTGCTTTTAATTATCTAATGATTATTGTCACCGCCACTGCTGGAACAATCTTCCTAATGTGGTTAGGCGAATTGATTACAGAAAAAGGAATTGGTAACGGTGTTTCCATTTTAATTTTTGCTGGGATTGTCATTGCTCTTCCCACAGCTGTTCAGCAAATTATTGCCACCTGGGACCCAACTCAAGCCCTGTTATATATCGGCTTCTTGGCTCTAAGTATTTTGACAGTAGCTGCTATTGTTATCAGCAATGAGGGTACGAGAAATATTCCAATCACTTTTGCTCGGCGCATGCGGACTGGTGATGGTGCCGGTGGTAGCGTGGAATCACATTTACCATTAAAAGTAAATCAAGCTGGAGTTATTCCAATTATTTTTGCTATGTCTATTATGTTATTTCCCCGAATGATTACTGGAGTTCTTGCCAATGTTAGCAATCCGGCCGTAGCCAATGTCGCTGGCAAGGTAGCCGACTTTTTTGCTAATCAATTATATTATGGGATAATTTATTTTATTTTAGTAGTGGCTTTTACTTTTTTCTACACAGCCGTTACCTTTGACCCCAAGAGTGTGGCAGAAAATTTACAGAGACAAGGTGGTTTTATCGCCAACATTCGTCCCGGTGAACCAACCGTAGAGTACTTAAATTATCTTACCAATAGAATAACTTTGTCCGGAGCTTTATTTCTAGGTCTTATCGCTGTTTTGCCATTTATTGTCCAAGGAATGACCGGCATTCAAACTTTAACCATTGGTGGAACGGGAATGTTAATTGTAGTCTCCGTGGTCATTGAGGTGATCAAACAAATCGAAGCGCAATTGGTGATGCGTGATTATGATGGACTATAGGAACTAAATTTTCAATTTTCAATTTAAAATTTAAATTAAATTTAAAATACCTCAATTTAAAAACTTCTTTTGGATCTTCTTGTATAGATTTCTTTAGATGAATTGTGAAATCCTTTTATAGATTCAAAATTTGAATCAAAATCCACCCCTAACCCCTCCTTTACAAAGGAGGGGAACTAAAGAAATCCACCCCTAACCCCTCCTTTATCCCACTTCGCCTAATCGGCTTCGCGGGACAGGCGCCGGAAGGGGATTAAGAAAACATTACATATGCCTATCCCCAAAAAAATAAAAATAAGAGTAGAAAAGTTAAGAAAGACTATTGATGATTATCGTTACCGATATCATGTTTTGGATGATCCGACGGTGACGGATGTTGTTTATGATTCTTTGATGGAAGAATTGCGAAAACTGGAAAAACAATATCCAGAATTACAAACCCCCGATTCTCCCAGCCAGAGAATTGGCGGAAAACCTTTGGATAAATTTCATAAAGTAAAACATCGTTTACGACAATGGTCATTGGATGATGCTTTTTCTTTAGGTGAATTAAAAGATTGGGAAGAACGCAATGAGAAAATTTTAGCCAAGAAAACCTCAGGGGCGGAGTATAAATTTCTAAAAAAAGAATTGAAAAATTATACTGTGGAGTTAAAAATAGATGGTTTAAAAATTATATTGGAATATGAAAAGGGAATATTAGTTCAGGGAGCAACCAGAGGAGATGGAGTAATTGGGGAGGATGTTACGGAAAATATTAAAACAATCCAAAGTATTCCTTTGAAATTAAATCAACCTCTGACTTTAACCGCCGTGGGAGAGTGTTGGCTATCCGCTTCGGAACTGAAAAGATTAAACAAAGAAAGAAAAGCTCAGGGCGAGCCAGAACTAGCTAATTCCCGAAATGCCGCCGCCGGCTCAATCAGACAACTAAACCCAAAAATTGCTGCTTCCCGAAAACTAGATTCGTTTATCTATGACTTAAATTGGCTGGAAGAGGGTCAGGTAATTCAGGGAAAAGAAGTTATTTTTCCACCCCGACAGGATGAAGAATTGAAATTTCTTACAAAATTAGGATTTAAAGTTAATCAAAAATTTAAAATTTGTCAGGGACTGAAAGAGGTTCAAAAAATGTATGAGGAATGGCAGGATAAAAGAAATAATCAAGAGTATGGTATTGATGGTTTGGTTCTCAAAATAAATTCCAAAAAAATACAAGATATTTTAGGATATACTGGTAAATCCCCACGATTCTCCATTGCCTATAAATTTCCTACCGAAAAAACAACCAGTGTAATTAAGGATATTAAATTGCAGGTGGGACGAACAGGGGTGTTGACCCCGGTGGCGATATTGGAGCCAGTCAGTATTGCCGGCTCAGTAGTCGCTCGGGCTACTCTTCACAATGAGGGAGAAATAAAAAGAAAAGATATTCGCATCGGTGATACGGTGGTTATTCACAAAGCAGGAGATGTTATTCCGGAAGTGATAGAGTCGATTAAAAAAATGCGGACGGGGGAAGAAAAAATTTGGCGAATGCCTAAAAAGTGCCCCATGTGCGAAGGGGAAGTAAAAAGAGAAAAAATTCTAGATCCAAAAAAGGGTACCAGCGCCGCCTATTACTGTGATAATGAAAATTGTTTAGCAATTGAAAAGGAAAAACTAAGACATTTTGTTGCCAAGAAAGGATTTAATATTGATGGTCTGGGACACAAAATCATCGAGGCTTTAATGGAAGAAGGTCTGATATTTTCGGCGGTGGATATTTTTCGTTTAAAAGAAGAGGATTTATTACCCCTGGAAAAATTTGCAGATAAATCTGCTAAGAATTTAGTAGAGGCCATTGAAAAATCAAAAACAGTGGCCATTAACAATTTTCTTTTTGCTTTGGGAATTCGTCATCTGGGAGAGGAGAGTGCCGAATTAATTGTTAAAGAAATTTTCACCAAGCAGTCTCCTTTATTTTTTAAAAAATATCAATTGCAACGAATTAGTACTCCAGCGGAAGTAGCAGAATATTTTCGAAAAATAAAAAAAGAAGACTTACTGAACATTCACGGATTAGGGGAAAGAATGGCCGAAAGTATTTGGCGCTGGTTTAACAATGAACAAAACATCAAAACCCTAAAAGAACTAACAAGGTTGGGGGTAAAATTTACTGCTGATAGTGTAGCTATTCGAGACGAAGAAGATTCCAGTCAGCTAAAATTAAAAGATAAAACCTTCGTCCTAACTGGTAAGTTACCAAACCTTACCAGGGATGAAGCTAAAAAACTTATTAAAGAAAATGGTGGAAAAGTTTTGTCGGCCATTTCTAAAAATGTTGACTATCTTTTAACTGGCTCAAAAGTCGGTAGCAAATTTACCAAGGCTCAGCAACTCAACGTGCCCATAATTTCCGAGGAAGAATTCCAAGAGCTGTTGAAAAAATAAATTTAGGATTAAGAGACAATTTGCTCCAGAGAAAGTGTTGTTATTTTTAGAAAAGATGTTATACTAAAAATATAATTAATAAATAAAGGTAAATTTATGTTTGAAATTTACAAAGACAAAGCGGGGGAGTTTCGTTTTCGTTTGATTGCGAAGAATAAAGAACCAATCCTTTCCTCAGAAGGATACAAAACTAAAGCAGCCTGTAAAAATGGAATTGCTTCTGTGGCAAAAAATAGTCAAGACAAAGAACTATTTGAAATTAAAGAAGCCAAAAACGGTAAAGCTCATTTTGTGCTTAAGGCTAAAAACAATCAAGTAATTGGTCAAAGTCAAATGTATGCTACCAAGCGTGGTGCTAGCTGTGGGGTTCGTTCTGTAGCTACTAATGCTAAAAAAGGAGAAATCGTGGATACAACGGTTTAAGAATTTGAGAATTTAGGAATTTGCGAATTTGAAAACCTAAAAGTCGTGGCCTTGCCACGACTTTTTGATAAAGGATACTTAATTTTTTATTTGATTTTAAGTTTATAAAATAGTATAATGTGAGTAGAAGGCGTCGAAGTCCGAAAATAACGCCCGAAAAGCTCGATGAATAAAGGAGTTTAGCAATTTATCTTAGATGACTTATTTTGATTAATATAAAAACAAATGGAAAAAATATTTAAACCTAAAAAAGTAGCCATAGTTGGAGCGTCGGCAACAGCCGGTAAGATTGGCAATATTTTAATTAAAAATATTAAGTCAAAAGTCAAAAGTCAATCCAACTTCGCTAAAGCTTCTCAGGATAAAAAGTCAAAAGTCAATCCCACTCCACTATCCCACTTCGCTAAAGCTACAAGAGGCAAGAAGCTTCACGAGACAAGAAGTTTAGAGTCAAAGGAAGATAAGGTAAAAGTGTTTCCTGTTAATCCCAAGGGTGGGGAAATTGATGGATTAACTGTCTATAAATCTCTAGTGGACATTAAAGAAAAAGTTGATTTAGCAGTCATTGCTGTCCCGGCAAAATTTGTTAATCAAGTTATTCAAGAGGGCGCCAGCAAAGAAGAACCAATTAGTAATTTCATAATTATTTCTGCCGGCTTTGGTGAAGCTGGCCCCGAAGGCGTAGCTCGCAAAGAGGAAATGCAAAAATTAATCAAAGAATATAATCTAAATATTCTCGGGCCGAATTGTCTAGGAATTATTAATGCCACAGAAAATATTAATTTAAGTTTCGCTAAAAAAGAAATTGCCGTTGGTAAAATAGGTTTAATTTCTCAGTCTGGAGCTTTTATTACAGCGATGATTGACATTGCCGAAAAAGAGCAATTCGGTTTTTCCCTGATTGCTTCCTTGGGGAATAAGATTGATATCAACGAAGTTGAGTTATTGGATTATTACAACCAAGACCCCAACACTAAAATTATTGCCTTATATTTAGAAAGTATTAGCCATGGCAAAGAATTTCAAAAGAAATTAGCAGAAGTAAAAAAGCCAATGATAATTATTAAAGCAGGCAATACGACTCGTACCCAGCAAGCTATCCAATCCCATACCGGTTCCATGGCTGGAGAATCAGCTGTCATCGAGGAAGTTATTAAAGATAGTGGGGCAATTCAAGTTGATAATTTAGAAGATTTTGTTACTGTCTTACAGATTTTAAACAATTTCAAAACTCCTTCCTCTGGGCAAAATTTAGTTATTGTAACCAATGCCGGTGGCCCAGGAGTAATTACTACCGATTTAATTGAAAATAGTAAATTAGCCTTACGAGAATTTACGGAAGAGGAGAAAGCAGATTTAAAAAGACTGTTGCCGAAAGAAAGTTCTGTTAACAATCCCATTGACCTTTTAGGGGATGCTCTAGAGGATCGCTATGACAGTATTTTGCAAAAGTTGCAGACAATGCCAAATGTTGATGGAGTGTTGGCTTTAATTACTCCCCAATCCCAAACCCCCATAAAAGAAATTACAGAAGTAATTATCAAGGCCAATCAAGAGTCAGCATTCCCAATCTTCCCCATTGTCATCGGAGGAGAGGCAGAGGAGTTGGCCAGCACAGTCTGTCGTCAAACAGGCTTCAATAGCTTTACTTTTCCGGTTATGGTAACCAGAGCTTTAAATTCAATGACTCCGAAATTGGCAAAAAAGAATAAGGGTAATTTAAAAGACAAAGAGAGCTTACAAAGTACCAAGGCAACGGGGAAATTATTAAGTTATCAAGACACAATACAAATTGCTCTAAAATATAATCTTAATATTTTGGAAGCGGAATATCCAAACACTTCTCGCGAACTGGAAGAAGTAGTGAAGAAAATTGGATTGCCCGTGGTAATGAAAGTGGACAGTCCACACATTATTCACAAAAATGCCCATAATGGAGTAGTGGTTGGTTTGGAAACTTTGGCGGAAGCCCAAATTGAATTTGCTCGATTTCAAAAAGATTTCCCGGGAGAGAAAATTTTAGTACAGCATCAGGTTTCCAGTGGTTTGGAGATTATATTAGGCTTGAAAAGAGATAAATCTTTTGGATTAGTTTTAGTAATTGGATTAGGGGGAATTATTACGGAAATTTTGGATGAAAAAATATTATTTGTGAATGAAGTTAGCGAAGCCCAAATTAGATTTAAATTGGAAAATAGTAAATTATTAAAAATTCTACAGAAAGAAAAAATTTCTGAAAATGATTTAATAGATCAGGCTTTGCGATTATTTAAATTAGGACAAGAAAATCAGGACATCAAAGAGATTGATATTAATCCGATGTTTTTTTATAAAAATAAACAACCAGTAATTGTAGACTTTAAAATAATTAAGTAAAAATTTATCCAGGGGTATTCATGTGTAAAATGTACTCTAAGAGTTTCATCAAACTTTCTGGATACTATTTTCTACCTGATGTTTGACTCTTTGTAATTAAAGAGAGTGTCAAACATGCGTTCGAAAATAGTATCCAGAAAGTTTGATGAATAAAGAGTTGCCAAAAATAACCTTAGATAAATTAAAATAAATTTATGGCCATAGATATAGACAATAGTAATAAAATTTTGATTATTCAACCGGATGATCAGACGCGTAGTATGTTGGTAGAAATTTTTAAAGAAAATGATTTTGACGTGCTGGAGGCCCGTGATGGCGCCGAGGGTTTTGCTAAAGCTAATAATCAGCCAGATATTAGCGTTGTTTTAACTGATTTAACTATGCCTCGAATTGATGGTTGGGAATTTTTAAAAACCAAAAAAGATAATGCGTTTTTAAAAGATGTCCCAGTGGTTATTTATGCTAATTTAATTAGTCGGGAAGACCAACAAGCAGCTTTGGATGCCGGTGCCCAGGATTTTATCGCCAAAGGAGCAGCTTCTCCAGCGGAAATTGTTCAAAAAGTAGCCCGGGCAATGCAACAGGGGGAGTATGATTTACAGGTTGATCCCTATGCTTTGGACGCTCAGCAATTTATTGAAGATTTTCATCTCAACAGCAATTTTCAATGTACCAATTGTGGAAGTCCCTTGGCAGTGAGAATTAAAGCGTACAAGGGCAAGGATTTAACAGCTAAAATTGTATGTCCGAGCTGTGGAAAGGAATATCTTTAATTATCACGAGTTTACGGCCACTACGAAAATATTTATCTCCCGTTTAGGGATGACGAATCAACTACAAATATACGAATAGCTCACTGCGTTCGCTATCTAGCAGACTTGTAGGTTTGTAGAGATCACAATAGTTTAAATTTAAGAATTTATATTTATGAAAGAAAATTGGAAAATAAAAAAAGAGGGAGAGGTAAAAAGAAATAGTAAAGCAGAGAGATTATTTCCGGAGCTGGAAAAAACAACTGAAGATATTTTATTAAAAAGGGGTGTTAATACTGAAGAAAAGAAAAAAGAATTTTTGTATCCCGACTATGAGCAAAACACCTATGACCCAAATTTACTGAGTGATATGGAAAAGGCAGTGGCAAGAGTTCTACAGGTTAAAAAAAATAAAGAACTAGTTTGTATTTATGGTGATTATGATGTTGATGGTATTACATCTTCTACTATTTTACATGATTTTTTTCAACAAATCGGCATTAAGTCTTTCACTTACCTACCAGATAGAAATAAAGAAGGCTATGGTCTAAACAATAAAGCCATTGACTATATTCTAGAGCAAAAAGCCAATCTAATTATCACCGTTGACTGTGGAATCACCGGAGCAAAAGAAGTTGAATATGCTCGGCAGAAAAATTTAGATATAGTTATAACCGATCATCATTTTGTTCCGGAGCAAATCCCCCGGGCGGTGGCGGTAATTAATCCTAAAAAACCGAAAGATAAATATCCGGAAAAAATGTTAGCGGGGGTGGGCGTAACTTTTAAATTTATTGAAGCCATTGCTCAAAAAATTAAAGACTATGATTTAGAACAATTGAAGTGGCTATTGGATTTAGTGGCCATCGGTAATGTGGCTGATTGTGTGCCATTATTAGGAGAAAACAGAACCCTAACCAAATTTGGGTTGGTTGTTTTGGCGCGTACTCGTCGCACGGGGTTAAAACAATTATTTGAAGTGGGACGTGTTAAAATTAGTCCCTCCCAATTACCGACGGGAGAACAAATTGGTTTTCAGATTGCTCCGCGCATCAATGCCGCTGGTCGAATGGATCATGCCAGTGCTGCCTATGAGCTATTGATTAAAAACGAAGACGACAGGGTGGGTGCTAGAACTTTAGCTCTGGACATTGAAGCCCAAAATAAACATCGCCAGAAAGTAACTCAGGAAATTATTAAAGAAGTAGAAAATCAATTGGATAAGGATAATTTACCAGCAGTGGTCATTGAGTCTTCTGAACATTGGCGATTGGGCGTGGTTGGTTTGGCCGCGGGAAGAGTAGCTGATAAGTACAATCGTCCTTGCATTGTCTTACAGGAGAAAGGAGGAGCTTTTAAAGGTTCCTGTCGTTCCGTACCAGCTTTTCATTTGATGGAGGCGTTAACTGAGCTAAAGGATTTATTGGAAGCCTTTGGCGGGCATTCTCAGGCCGCTGGACTAACAGTTAAAAAAGAAAATTTTGCGGAATTTAAAAAGCGATTTACAAAATTAGTTGAGAATAAAAAGCTGAGCGATGTCAAGAAAAATATTGATATTGACGAAAAAATAAAAATAAATGATATTAATGAAAAGTTATTGGACGAATTAATATTAATGGAACCATTTGGCCAGGGAAATAAAAAACCCCAGTTTCTTTCGGAAAATGTTATCATTCAAAAAATTGCTTATCTCGGCGCCGACCAACAGCATTTAAAAATGTGGGTAGCTGACTCCAGAGATGGCGCCAGAAGTCTAGAACTCATTACTTTTAATTATAAAAATAACCTGGAGATATTCAAAACTAACAAAGAACAAGAAAATCTCCAACCTGGTAACAGAATAAACATTATCTACACCCTCGAAGAAAACATCTGGAACGGCCACCGCTCCATCCAAGGCCGAATTGTTGATTTAGAAATTGGGGAGTAGGGGATTGGGGAATAATCAATTGCAATTTTGGAAGAAGTGATCAATAATAAAGGTGTAACTAAACAATGATGAATACTACTATTTTAAATAAAACTCTAGAAAAGCAATTGGTTGATTTTTACGGATTCAATCCAGTTTTTGTGCGTGCTAGAATTTTGCAATTTATGAGGTGGGCAGAAAAAGGTGATCGGATTTTACAACGAAAAATTGAGGAAGAGTTAAGAAACAAACCGCAACCTTTTGCAAAATGGGTTGGTGGGAAACGACAACTTTTAAAACAGTTTAAAGAGTTAAATCTATATCCGCCAGATGATTTTAATCCGACAAAAAATACTTATTACGAACCATTTGTAGGAGGTGGGGCGGTATTTTTTGATTTGCGACCTCAGCGAGCAGTTATTTCCGATTTAAACTTGGAATTGATTATCACCTATAAAGTTATTAAAAAAGATTATAGGAAATTGATTACCAAACTGAAAGAACATCAGCGAAAAAATTCCAAAGAATACTTTTTGAAAGTCCGTGCCCAAAATTTAAACAGATTGAGTGATGTTTCTATCGTGGCGCGCTTTATTTATTTGAACCGCACTTGTTTTAATGGGCTTTATAGAGTTAATTCTAAAGGAGAGTTTAATGTTCCTTATGGCAGATATAAAAATCCTCGCATTGTGGACGAAGACAACCTGCGAAAAATTTCTCGACAATTAAAGGGAGTGAAAATTTTACACCAAGATTATAAGAAAACCATAGCCGGCGCTAAAAAAGGAGATTTTATTTATTTCGATCCACCTTATGCTCCGCTTTCACCGACTTCTTCTTTTACTTCTTACACTAAAGATGGTTTTGGCGAACAACAACAACTAGAGTTAAGAGATACCTTTTACAAGTTACACAAAAAAGGTTGCTTTGTAATGCTTTCCAATTCCAATTCCGATTTTATCAATAAAATTTACGGAGAATTGGCAAAAAAATACAAGCAAATCAAAATAACCAAACTCGGCGCCAACCGAATGATAAATTCCAACGCATCAAAACGCGGAAAAATTAAGGAAGTTTTGGTTATTAATTATTAAAATTATATGGAAACATTTAAAAGTATTGCTTATAAAATTTTAAAAAAGGAAGGTAAACCATTGCACAGTAAGGAATTAGCCAAAAAAGCCATAGAGTGGGGACTGATTACTAATGGTCGCACACCAGAAGCCACTATGAATGCTGTTTTGATAACTGATATAAATAAGAATAAAGAAGAATCAGAATTTAAGAAATTTGGACCTGCTGTTTTTGGTTTAAATAATCAAAAAAGTGTCACCGTTAGTGTAGAAACTGAAAAAGTTTTTTTACCAAATAAAGATATGTCCTCAAAACAAAAAGGAGATATTGCAGAGGCAAGAATTGCAGAGTTGATAATGTTGTATGGCAAAAATCCAAGCTTTGCATGTTATAGACCAATCTCAGATGATGAGGGAATAGATTTAATAGTAAAAAGGAAAGGTGAGTTTAAACCATTTTTTATTCAAGTAAAAAGTAGGTTTGGGGTAGAAAAGAAATTAAGTTTTACTGCAACTGTAAAAACAAAAACAATTGTAAATAATTATTCAATGGGAGTGGTATTTTGCTATTTTGATATGCTGGATGGTGATATATGGGATTATCTTTGGTTTGTTCCTGCCCTAGACTTTATTAAGAAAGCAAATAAATTGAAGAGTGGAGAATTTTTAGGTTTTGTTGCGGGAAAAACACAAAGAGAAAATAATAAATGGGATGAATATTTAATACCCAAACAAGAACTGGCGACAAAAATCGCATCTCAGATAAGCAAGCTTTAAATGACTAAAAATTATAT
>Ga0256831_1001760_pt1 | contig 11421 bp, 7 predicted proteins | sample 132544metaG_FD_189087 | JGI IMG/M metagenome (GOLD analysis project Ga0256831, IMG submission 189087) | Hydrothermal vent microbial communities from Lau Basin, Pacific Ocean - 132-544 | ecosystem: Environmental > Aquatic > Marine > Hydrothermal vents | place: Pacific Ocean: Lau Basin | collected... | reverse complement strand
TGATTACTCATATATATTGATAAATATCATTTTTTTTCAAAATCCTTTAGCTATAATTACAATTATACTATCAAGGAAAACAATGCAACCTTTGAGCAATTCAGCCCTTATTCAAAAATATAATATTCCAGGTCCACGTTATACCTCTTATCCGACAGTTCCTTTTTGGGACAAAGGAAGATTAGATATTAATGATTGGTCTCAAACTGTTCAACGAGCATTTAATGAGAGTAATAAAGAGGAGGGAATTTCTCTTTATATTCATATGCCTTATTGTGAAAATCTTTGTACCTTTTGTGCCTGTCATAAACACATTACAAAACGACATTCAGTAGAAGATGAATACATTGATACAGTACTTAAAGAGTGGAGCTTGTATGTAAATATTTTAGAGAGAAAACCATCTATTCGTGAGATTCATTTGGGTGGTGGAACACCAACATTTTTCTCTTCTGCAAATTTAGAACGAATGATAGATGGTATTTTTGAGTTAGCAACACGTCATGAAGTCTATGATTTCTCTTTTGAAGCACATCCTAATGACACGACTAAAGAGCAACTGCAAACTCTTTTTGATTTAGGCTTTAAGCGTACTAGTTTTGGTATTCAGGACTATGACCCAATTGTTCAACGTGCTATTAATAGAGTACAGCCTATTGAGAATGTTCAACGAGTTAATGCTTGGTCAAGAGAGATTGGATATGAATCTATCTCTCATGATATTATTTTTGGTTTGCCTCATCAGACAAAAGAGAGTATTGTCAACACTATTGAGCAGACTGTAAAACAGCGTCCTGATAGAATTGCTTACTACAGCTATGCTCACGTTCCTTGGATTAAAGGAGTAGGGCAGAGAGGTTTTGATGAAAATGATTTACCTAAAGATGAGTATAAACGAGAACTCTATGAGTTGGGTAAAAAACTCTTCTTTGAAGCAGGTTATGAAGAGATAGGTATGGACCACTTCTCTCTACCTGCAGATAAACTACATAAAGCGATGGAAGAGAAACGATTGCACCGAAACTTTATGGGTTACACAGCAGGAAAAACTAAGCTTATGATAGGTTTAGGGATGTCTTCTATCTCTGATTCTTGGTACGCTTTTGCTCAAAATGAGAAGAGGGTAGAGGATTATGTAGCACGGGTCAATGAGGGTAAACTCCCTGTCTTTAGAGGACATATTTTAACCGATGAAGATTTGATAATAAGACAACATATCTTAAACATTATGTGTAACTTAGAGACTTCATGGGAAGATGATTCAATGAAGATAGATAGTATAGATGAAATTTTAGAACGACTTCAAGAGATGAAAGAGGATAATCTAGTAGAGATTTATGAAAATAAATTAGTAGTTAAAGAGGATGCTAGAATGTTTGTCCGAAATGTCTGTATGGCATTTGATTTAAGGTTAGCACAAAATCAACCTGAGGGGAAAATTTTCTCTATGACTATTTAATCGGTAGGGTGCGATTGCTATCGCACCCTACAAAAAATAGAGTTAGAGAGGTTTAAATAGTTACATGAGTAACGCTAATACAAGCCTCTAATGTAGAGAGTTCATCAAGAACTTTTTTATTTATTTCTCCATCTATCTTAACAACAGCCAAGGCTTGAGCATTTTTGTCTCGTCCAAGTCTAAAGTCTGAGATATTGAAACTGTTATCAGCTAAGATTTTACCAACAGAACCAATAACACCAGGAACATCAGTATTTCTAAATAGAATAAGACTTCCTTTTGGTTCTAAGTCAAGTTCATAACCATCAATGTTTACAATACGTTGAGCTTCATCACCAAATACTGTACCTGAAATAGTAAAGTTACCATTTTCAGTTACAAGCTTAATGCTTACTTTATTGTTAAAGCCTGTATGGTTAATTACTTTCTCTTTGATAATTTTTATATCTCTCTCTTCAGCCACAAACTCAGCATTAACATAGTTAACAGCTGAGCCCAAAGATTCAGTTAAAATTCCAACGGTTGCAAAAGTAGTTAGAGAGTCAATATGTTCAGAGACATCACCCTGTGTAGTTACTTTAATACTTTTAATATTACGTCTTGTTGCTTGTGCAGTAAGATTACCCATTTTCTGAGTTAACTCAAGGTAAGGGCGTAAAAAGTCAGGAAGTTCACTCTCTTTAATAGGCAAATTCAAGGCATTTGGATAAGCAATATTCTTCGCAGCTTGAATAGCATTTTCAGCAGCTTGGATAGCAATGTTCTGTTGAGACTCTTTGGTATTAGCACCCAAGTGAGGAGTAACGGTAACATTATTTAAGTCAAGAAGAGGGTGAGCTATTGCAGGTTCTTTGTTAAATACATCAATCCCTGCCATATGGATTTTACCAGAAGTTAGACCCTCTAAAAGTGCATCTTCATTATAAAGCCCACCTCTAGCACAGTTAATTAAAACTACACCATCTTTCATCTTTGCTATCTCTTCCTTGTCAATCATACCTAAAGTCTCTTTGTTCTTTGGTGTATGAATGGTAATAATATCACAAGCAAGAATATCATCAAAATTAGTAGTATAGGCAATATCACAATCGGTAGCTTTTCTTGGGTCAATGTAGGGGTCATAAGCTACAACATCCATCTCAAATGCTTTAGCTCTTTTTCCTACACGTGAACCAATATTACCAAACCCAATAATTCCTAGCTTTTTATCTTTAAGTTCTGTTCCATACCAATCTTGTCGTCTCCATACTCTATCTAACTTTAGGTTGTTATGAGCATAAGGGAATTGACGTACACATGAGAGCATATGTGCCATGGTAAGTTCTACAGCTGCAATGGTATTGGCAGTTGGTACATTCATGACCACAATACCTTTTTTGCTACAACCATCAATATCAACATTGTCAACACCAACACCTGCACGTACAACAGCTTTTACATTGTTAGCATTGTCAAGGAAAGCTTGATCAACATCAGTAGAAGAACGAGTAATAGCTACATCAGCAAGAGGGATAATTTCTGAGATGAGCTTATCTTTAGGCTCATCCGCAGCATTAATCAGATTTATATCTGCATCATTTGCGAGAATATCCAACCCTGTTTGGTGGATATGGTCGCAAACTACGATAGTAATTTTAGACATATTTGTCAGTTCCTACTTTCTTCTAAAATCGCCAAACGCATCACCAAGAGTCATGCTATCATCTTGCTCTGCATTTAGTTTGTCAAGTGCTTCACGCTCTTCTTGACGTTCAAGTCTTCTTACAGAGATTCTAATTCTATCATTTTTAGCATCGATGAAAGAGATTACAGCTCTGATTTCTTGACCTTTTTCAACTTCCTCTTCTTTGAGTGGTGCAAGGTCGTCAAGTCTAAGAAGTGCATCAACACCTGGTTTAATAGATACAAAGATACCAAAATCTTTTTTGTCTTTAACTGTACCTTCTACTATGTCACCATTTTTATGTGTTTTTGCAAACGCAGCTACAGGAGACTCTTGCATTGCTTTAATACTCAGAGAGACTTTACCTTGGTCTCTGTCAATTTTAATAATTTTAACTTCAAGTTCATCACCAGATTTACAGATATCTTTAGCTGATTGACCTTTTTCCCAAGAGATTTCTTGGTTATGAAGAAGACCTTCAACTGCACCAATTTTAAGGAATGCACCAAAATCTGTTACAGATGAAACTGTACCTGTAATTACATCACCAACTCTGTTAGCAGAAGCAAATTTATCAATTGGTTTTGGAAGTAAAGTTTTTCTTGAAACTCTAAGTCTTCTTTGTTGTTTATCAATTTCAATAATCTCAACATCAAGTACTTGACCAATTTCAATATGGTCTTTTGGATGTTTAACATTCTTTTCCCAAGAGAGTTCAGATACGTGAAGGAAGGCTTCTAAATCTTCACCTAAATCAACAAAGGCACCATAAGGCTCAATATTAGAAACAGTTACAGATACAGTATCTCCAGCTCTTAATGTGTTATCAATATCTTTCCATGGGTCAAGGTTAGCTTCTTTAATAGATAGAGAGAGATGTCTTTTTTTCTTATCGTAATCAATAGCAATAACGTTAACTTCATCACCCTCTTTGTAGTATTTTGAAGGGTTAACTGGCCCTTTGTGAGAGATTTGAGAGTAATGAACTAGACCATCCATACCACCAACATCTACAAACATACCATAAGAGGTGATTTTTTTAACTACACCTACAACAACAGCTTTATTTTCTAGTAATTTATCTACAATCTCTTGTGTTTCAGCTTTTTCACGCTCAATAAGCTCTTTTCTTGAAACAATTACGCTCCCTTTCTCTTTGTCAACTTTAACAATAAGGGCTTTAATGTTTTTACCAATTGGGTCAACTTTGTATGAGATGTAAGAGAGTGTTCTTGGCATAAAGAACTCTAATCCTGAAACATCAACAACAAAACCACCTTTGTTTTTCTTGGTAATAGTACCTTCAATAACATACTCTTGCTCGTCATCGTACTCTTCAATAAACTCTGCTAATGCTATTCTTTTCTCTGCTAATTCATAAGAAACATTTGGTCTTTCACCTCTTTGTCCTGTGATAACAACTTGAATAGTCTCACCCTCTTTAAAGAAAATCTCACCATCTTCATCTCTAATTTGGTCTAATGACATAAATGCTTCATTTTTACGACCAACATCAATAATTGCTTGGTTATCTTCTTCAACTATTTTAACAATAACACCGTCTACTAAATCACTTTTTGTATCTGCTTTTTTAAACGACTCCTCGAGCATCGCTCCAAAATCTACGTCTTCTATTTCGATATCTTCGAATTTCATCATGCTTACTAATCCTTGCTTGTGCCTAATTTTGCGCTATTATACTCTTTTTTATTTAATTAATAATGAAAAAGTATCAATATAAGGGCATAGTAGGATGCTTTACACCTTATAGTAAAAATTAAAGTGTAAATGAGAAAAAGAACTTTAAGAAATTTCTTGAATTTTATCTATAACATTTTGTACAATCCAATCAGGAGTAGAAGCACCTGCTGAAATTCCACAAAGATTTTTATTTTTAAACCAGTTAACTTGTACCTCTTGTTCATTTTCTATTAAATAACTATCTTGACAATAATTTTGTGCAATGCTATGAAGCATTTTGGTATTTGAAGAGTGCTTTCCACCAATGATAATCATAATATCTGCTTTTTGGGCAAGTTCTGCTGCTGCATCTTGATTTTCAAAAGTTGCATTACAGATGGTATTAAAAACACGTACTTCTCTTTTTGTTAAGATAAGTGAGTTAACAATTTTTAAAAAATCTTCAGGTTTTTTAGTGGTTTGAGAGACAACAGCAACTTTACTTTTAAGTGGTAATGTTTCTAATTCATTCTCTTCTAAAACAACAAAGGCATCATTTTGTTTTGTGGCATAAGAGATTACCCCTTTGATTTCTGGGTGGCTTTTGTCTCCAAAAACAACAATAGAGTAGCCCTCTTTACTCATTTTAGAGACAATATTTTGAGGAGTTGTTACATAAGGACAGGTTGCATCAATAATTTGATTTTCTTGTTTTTTTAGAAGGGCAAGTTCATCTTTTGGAATACCATGTGTTCGTATAACCACAGCATTATCATTTTTAATATCTTCTAATTTTTCTACAAGTCCAATGTTAAAATTGTCTTTAAGTCGAGAGATTTCATCTTTGTTATGAATAAGAGGTCCATAGGTAAATGAGTCTTTATGTCCTTCTGCAATTTGAATAGCACGTTTTACACCATAACAAAATCCATACTTTGAGGCAAGTTCTATTTTCATTTTAGCTCCTTAGAGAGGTGATTTGAGAGAGTATCTCAAAAAAGTTAGGAAACGAGGTTTCAATACACGCTGTATCTTCAATTTCCATTTCACATAGTAGTCCAGCAATGGCAAAACTCATTGCAATTCGGTGGTCGCCATGGGAGTTAATCGTCGCAGAGTTTAATGCTCCACCAATAACTTCATATCCATCTTCATGTTCAATAGTATCAACCCCACAAGCTGTTAAGCCTGTTAGTACGGTTGAAATTCTATCGCTCTCTTTAACACGTAACTCTTTTGCATTCTTTACAACTGAAGTACCCTCTGCTACTGCCATAGCAATGGAGAGAGCAGGGAGTTCATCAATAAGCCAAGCAATATTTTTTTCGACTGTAATTGCAGAGAGTTTTCCCTTATAAGTAACTTCAATATCACCTATTGGTTCATAGATATTCTCTTTTTCAATGTAGTTAATAGTTGCACCCATTTTCTCCAACATCTTATAAGCTTCAATTCGTGTAGGATTCAGTGTTACATTTTTAATAATTGTTTTAGAATCAGGAACAATAGCAGCAGATACAGCAAAGAAAAATCCACTAGATGGGTCAGCAGGAACAGTAATATCTAAAGGTTTAAGAGGAGCTTTTAGAGGTTCAATCTCTATCCATCCATCCTCTTTTGTCTCTACTTTTGCACCCATACCACTAAGCATTCTCTCAGTATGGTCTCTTGAGAGTAAATCCTCTTTATAATAAGAGTTTTCATTAGCTTGTAGTCCTGCTAATATAAGGGCTGATTTAACCTGTGCAGAATCAATAGGTGAGTGGTATCGAAAAGCTTTTAAATCTCCTCCACGAATAGCAAGTGGAGCAAGGTTTCCCTCTTCTCTACCATCTATTTTTGCACCAATAGAACGCAAGGGGTCGGCTACTCGACTCATAGGGCGTGAACGTAGATATTTGTCTCCTGTTAAGACAAAGTGACCATCAATTCCTGCAAGAAGACCTGCATAGAGACGCATTCCTGTTCCTGCATTGCCACAATCTAAAATATTTGAGGGTTCAGTAAGTTTTTTAGGGGGTATAATCTCTACATCTCCACCATCTCTTTTAACTGTTGCTCCCAGTTGCTCTGCAATAGAGAGAGAGGCTAAGGTATCCTCTCCTAAAAGAAAGTTTTTAATGGTTGAAGGTTGCTCACTAAGGAGTGAGAACATCGCACAGCGATGAGATATAGATTTGTCAGGAGCAATATCTGAACATACTAAGTTAAAAGCTCCCCCTGCTTGTGCAACGGTGGCTTTTCTCATCGAAGCGTTGCTCCATACTCATTTTGAAGTTTTTCTCTAATAGCATTAATGGTTAGTTCAATCTCTTCATCACTTAAGGTCTCTTCTAAAGATTGAATAAATAGACGTAAACTTAAACTTTTTTGTTCACCTAACTCTTCATCTTCATAGACATCAACAGCATAAAACTTTTGTAGTAGAGGTAGCTCTAAAGATTTAATAGCTAAAGATATTTGGTCAAATGGTAAGTTTTTATCAACTACAAAACTTAAGTCTTTGTAGACTCCTTGAAATTTAGAGATAGCATGAGCATTAATATGTTGTGGGATAAGTGCATTAAAATCAATCTCTGCAACAAACGTCTCTTTTAGGTCAAATGTTTCACAAACAGTTGGGTGTACTTTAGTTAAGAACCCACAAACAGTATTATCTATGATAATATCAGCCGATTGGTAAGGGTGAATTAAACTGTTATGCTCTACAGAGGTTCTAAGCTCAAAATTTCCAATAATTGCAGAGAGTTTTTTGGTAAATGTCTCAAAATTAATACTACTTGGTTTACCTGCATTAGAGACATTCTCACCCTCTTTTTGACCTGTAAAGATAAGACTGAAAACCTCTTTCTCTTCTCTATTCTCATTAAAAATTGGTCCAATTTCAAAAAGTGCTGTTGACTTTTGAGAGTAGTTAACATTACGTTGTGCTGCTTGAAGCAAATTAATAAGAACGGTTGTTCTTAATGTGTTAAAATCAGTTGTAATAGGGTTGATAATATCTAGTTCCTCTTTAATAAGAGGGAAATGATACTTCTCTAAGAAACTTCTATCTGAAAAAGCATAAGAGATACTCTCATCAAATCCATTGGCTGTAGCCCGTAAACGCAATGCTTTCTTAGCATGATATCTATTCATTGTCTCATTATTACGTGTTGCTTCAGTAAATTTTAGAGGTTTTGCTTCGATATTGTTAATTCCAATAATTCTTACAATCTCTTCAGTGACATCTTGAATATTCTCAATATCATGACGAAATATAGGTACAGATACTCCAAATTTATCTTCTGCTGAACTTTGTACTTTAAACTCTAACAGAGTTAAAATATTCATAATTTCTGTTTTAGGAATTTCGTTACCAATTAGAGCCGATATCTCTCCACTTGTAATAGTAATAATCTTCTCTTCTTTCTCTTCACATAAAGAGATAGTCCCATCGTAAAGTGTACAATCTGTATAAGTCTCAAGTAGATAAGTGAGGTAGTCAACTCCTAAATATAGGTTAGGCTCAGACCCTCTTGATGTATTATAGTAGAGTTCATCTGTTTTAAGTTTCTTTTGGGCAACTACATCAACCAAAGTATTTGGATGAGCATAAGATGTCTCAAAAAGTACTAAGGTAGAGTCATCATTTGCCATACTCTCTTTATCTTGATTAATACCTAATTGAGATTGAATCTTTCCATTCATTGCAATATAAATGACGTTGTCATCATGAGACGCTTCAATAATTAATTTCTCTTCTTCTAAATTTACATTACTTATGTCATAAGCACGTAAAATAACGCCTGTAGAGTGGGTAATATATTTTAAAATAGATTGAAGGATACTCTCTTGTTTCTCTTCTACAAAGGCTAGTCTTAATGAAAAAAGTAAAGAAGTATGTAAATTTTTCATATTTCCCATAGCATATTGTAAAGAGGCAGGAATAGAACCATTCTTAACTAGTTTTGCTACACGTGCAATTCCTATTTTTTCAGCATTTTGACTCTCATAATCAAATTGATTAAGGGGAATGTTTAAGGCTGCTGATAAATCTCTTGCAACACCATGCACAGAGAGACAGTCACCACGGTTAGCTGTAAGCTCTAGCTCAATAACTGTATCGGCTAATTTTTCATACTCATTTAAATCTTTTCCAATAACAAGTTCACCAATACTCTCATCGAGTATCATAATACCATCACCAATATCAGGAAGACCAAGCTCTGATGCTGAACAGACCATACCTTCAGACTCAACACCACGAAGTTTGGCATGTTTTATCTCAAAATCTTTACCAAGCTTTGCTCCAATGGTTGCCACAGCCACATACTCTGCATCTACTACATTTTTAGCACCACAGACAATTTGTCGTACACCTGAACCAATGTCAATTTGACAGATGTTTAGTTTGTCTGCATCGGGGTGTTTCTCACAAGAGATAATTTTCCCTATAACAACCTTTTGAGGTATCTCATGTTTTGTAATACTATCAACTTCTAATCCAATAGAGTTTAGTGTCTCATAAAGTGTCTCATCGCTTACTTCACTAATATCTATAAAGTTATTTAACCAAGAACGTGTAACTATCATCTAAATTGCTCCAATAAACGTGTATCACCCTCAAATAGCATCCGAAGGTCTGGGATTTTATGTAATAACATTGCAAATCGCTCAACACCCAAACCAAAGGCGTAACCACTTACATTTTTGTACTCAACAGCATTAAATACATTCTGGTCAACAATACCACAACCAAGCACCTCTAGCCAACCTGTGTGTGAACAGACACGACACCCTTTTGCTTCACAGAAGATACAAGAGATGTCAACCTCAGCAGATGGTTCGGTAAACGGAAAGAAACTTGGTCTAAATCGTACTTCAACCTCACCAAACATATAGTGCAAGAAGTCGGACATAATTGATTTTAAGTTGGCAAAGTTGACTTCACCTTTTTCTCCTACTACCAACCCTTCTACTTGATGAAACATTGGTGTATGAGTAAGGTCATAATCTTTTCTAAAAACAGCACCAGGGGCAATCATGCGAATAGGTGGTTTCTGTTTAAGCATGGTTCTAATCTGCACAGGAGAGGTATGGGTTCTAAGTACGGCTCCATCTTTACAAAAGAAAGTATCTTGCATATCTCTTGCAGGGTGGTTTTTTGGTAGGTTTAGTGCTTCAAAGTTATGGAAATCATCTTCTACTTTTGGCCCATCTTCAATGGCGAAATTCAGAGCGACAAAGTAGTCAATAATCTTGTCCATCGTTGCCATAACAGGGTGCAATGCTCCTTTGGCTTCCAAATTTCCATAGAGTGAAACATCTAAGGCTTCTGATTTTAGAAGTTTTTCAATCTCCTCTCCTTTAAGCTCAGCATAACGCTTGTCAAAAAAAGTTTGAAGTTTTGCTTTGTTTTTATTTAGCCCCTCAGCAAAGGCTTTTTTTTCAGGTCCTGGTACATCTTTGAGTTTTGCAAACTCTTTAGACAACGCCCCTTTTTTTCCAAAAAGCTCAACACGAACTTTTTCAAGTTGTTCAAGGGAGTCAGCCTCTTCAATCAGTTTTTCTAAGTTTTCCAAAATAACCCTCTTATATTTGTAAATTAATTTGATTAATAATTGTGTGATTTTATCTAAACTATACTAAATAATGGGATTGTTTGTGTTATAATTTTTAAAATTTAGAAAACAATAATTAAAGGATAAATAATGTGTATTTTTTGTAAATTGGTAGCTGGAGAGATAGCAAGTAATAAGATTTTAGAGAGTGATGATTTTATTGCTTTTCATGATTTATATCCTAAAGCACCCATTCATGTTTTAGTGATTCCTAAAGAGCATATAGAGTGTTTTCAAGAGGTATCTGGCGAGATAATGGCAAAAATGACACCATTTATCCAAGAGGTAGCAAAAATCACAGGTATTGATAAAAGTGGTTATAGGCTTATTACAAACAATGGAGAGAATGGAGGGCAAGAGGTTCACCATTTGCATTTTCATCTTATGGGTGGGGCAAAGCTTCCATTTGGACACTATAAAGACGAACCAAACAAGAGCTTATAATACTCGTAGGGTGAGATTGCTATCGCACCATATTATAGCCTTGTTTATTTAATTGACATTGTAGGGTGTTTTCCCCTGAAAACACCGTAAAAACAATATTTATTTAAATTGGTGCGATAGCAATCGCACCCTACAAATAAGAAATAGGAAAAATATAAATGACACTAGAAGAACTAGACAAAAAGTATGTACTACAAACATACAACCGAAACTACACCAATTTTGTAAAAGGTCAAGGCTCAACCCTTTATGCCCAAAATGGAGATGACTACATAGACTTTGCATCAGGTATTGCTGTAAATTCGGTAGGACATAAGAATCCAACCTTAGTAAAAGCTTTACAAGAGCAAGTAGAGAAAATTATTCATATCTCTAACTTACAAGTAATTGAACCACAAGCAAAACTTGCAGAAAAAATCTGTACTTTAGCAAACTATGATGGAGCTATCTTCTTTGCCAATTCAGGGGCAGAAGCAAATGAGGGGGCTATTAAGATAGCACGTAAGTATGGTGAGACCAAGTTTGATAAAAAACGTTATAAAGTTATTACCTTAGAACACTCCTTTCATGGG
>Ga0256831_1001759_pt1 | contig 11422 bp, 9 predicted proteins | sample 132544metaG_FD_189087 | JGI IMG/M metagenome (GOLD analysis project Ga0256831, IMG submission 189087) | Hydrothermal vent microbial communities from Lau Basin, Pacific Ocean - 132-544 | ecosystem: Environmental > Aquatic > Marine > Hydrothermal vents | place: Pacific Ocean: Lau Basin | collected... | reverse complement strand
TGGCAAAGACTCCTACTCCTACTCCAACTCCTTTTCGATGGCTAAAAGCTTTGTGTCGCTTCTTATTGGTACAGCCATTGATGAGGGCAAAATAAAATCGGTTAACGAGCCTGCATACAAATTCATACCCCATCTTAACGAAGGCAAAAGCAGGGAACTGACAATACGCAATCATCTTACCATGAGCTCGGGTAGTAATTGGGATGAGAGTTACAGTACCCCCATGAGCATGACAACTCAGGCATACTACGGTAACGACCTACTGGGTCTGGCTGAAAAGATGTACGTTGTAGAACAACCGGGAAAATTTTTTAGCTACAAAAGCGGTGACACACAGCTACTCTCTCTGATAGTGAGAAATGCCACCGGCAAAACACTGGACGATTACGCTACCGAAAAACTTTGGCAACCTATGGGTGCCGAGCACGATGCTCTCTGGTGTCTGGATAAAAAAGATGGGCTGGAGAAGGCATACTGCTGCTTCAATAGTAATGCACGCGACTTTGCACGCTTCGGCAGGCTACTGCTTAACCACGGCAAGGTTGGTAACAAGCAGGTTATCTCAGAAAAATATATTACCGAAGCAACTACACCCGCAAGATATCTTCTGGATGATGAAAACAAACCTCTCGATTTTTATGGTTACCAATAGTGGATAGTAAAGTCGGGCAGCAAACATATCCCTTATGCCCGGGGCATTTTAGGTCAGTACATATTTGCAATACCCGAAAAGAATGCCATTATCGTTCGGTTAGGCCGCACTCGTAGTGATAGCTACATGGGTCATCACCCAACTGATGATATTACCTATTTGGAAAAGGGGATGAAGATACTGAAGTAGAATTATCTGATTGGTTAATATGGCGGGTGTGGTGAACGTTTTGAAAATATTTATCCTTTTAATAGTACTCTTCTCTCTGTCATCTGTTTTTCAGACCCTCGCTGGCGCGGATTTGTAATCCCTACGCAACCACATGATTGCATCGTATAATCAGCAATCAGCATCATAGAGAGCAGGTAATCTCAAGCACGGCTCAGCAATCACACTATCAAAAACCCTTTTCCAATATTTTCAATTATGCGAGATGCTGTAACTCCTTGTTGTGAATATTTGTCTGAGGCTATATCGCCTGCCAAACCATGGATATAGACACCAAGTATTGCGGCATTCTCAACAGTATACTTTTGTGCCAGTAATCCTAAAATAACTCCGGTAAGTGCATCACCACTTCCGGCGGTAGCCATACCGGGATTACCAGTTGAATTAAAAAAGCACCTTCCGTCAGGCAGGGCAATAATGGTGTGTGCTCCTTTTAATACAACAACCACATTATACCTCTTAACAAAACTAACAAGCTTTTTGAAACGCTGGTAATGGCTTTTACTCTCACCTGCTAACCTGTCAAACTCTTTAGGGTGCGGAGTTAGAACAGAGTTTTCAGGAAGTAAGTCTAACAACTCCTTGTCTTCAGAAATTATATTAAGTGCATCTGCATCCAGCACTATCGGTCTGACACCAACAGCTTCCAGAAGACTCCTTATCACTTTTTGTGTTTTCTGTTTGATTCCTAAACCCGGGCCGACGCCTATTGCATTGAACATATCCAACTCAGGAAATTCAGAGACTAAAATATCTGATCGGTCAATACTTACCATAACTTCGGGTACGGCTGTTTGCATTATCTGATAACCATAATGCGGAACATGTACAGTTAACAGTCCTGCTCCGGAGTTCAAACAACCATGTGATGCCAACAGTGCAGCCCCCATCTTTCCAAAACTACCTGCCATAAGCAGAGCATGACCATAATCGCCTTTATGCGAAAATTTATCTCTCTTTTTTATAAATGAATGAACACTCTTCTCATTAACAAAATACCAATCTGTTTGAAACTCTTCAATTGCTTTTGGATGCAGACTAATGTCAAGCAACTCCCACTGACCGGCAGAGCTTCCATTGTCAGCAAGTAAGAATGAGAGTTTTGGAAATTGAAATGAGAGAGTATAGTCTGCCTTTACTATTCCCTCACTGCTGTTGTCACTGTTATCTTCACCAAACAATCCTGATGGCATATCAATTGACACAACTGTTGATATGGAACTGTTGATATGCTTCACAACCCTACCATAAAGTCCTTTGAGAGGGCGATTAAGACCTGAGCCCAAAAGACCATCAATAATCAAATCGCCTCTGTGCAGCTCTGGCATCTCCACATTTTCATCAGACAGAAAATTAACACTTGTTCGGGAGATTATTTCAAGTAGCCTATCCTTATTGATATCTGCATCAACAGAGAATTTTCCTGAAGGATTAACCAGAAAAACTTTTACATCCCTACCCTCCAACAGTAACATTCGAGCCAAAGCCAAAGCATCTCCCCCATTATTTCCACAACCAGCAAATAGTACGACTCTGTTTTCAGTAAACCTCTTCTCTATCCATTCAAACAGTTGCCTCGCTGCCCTCTCCATCAAATCTATTGAAAGAACAGGTTCATTCTCCACTGTATATTTATCTATTTGAGGTACAATATTTACAGGAAAAATCTTAATCATACAAATCCGGTTTTATTCTATTATAACAAAGTTAACCTTTTTCTCGCAAAACAACCAAGGTATGCCTTGGATGCAGTATCATCTTCTTAGTTACACTTGGATGCAACATCCTATCAAAGAAACTGATATTATGCCTAATCACAATAACAATATCAGCTTGACTCTTATCAACAAATTCACATATTCTACCCATCACATCGACACCCACGAGATAATGAAAACTGTGTTTAATCTTGGGGAAGTGAGAGAGTATTTTTTGCTCAGCATTAAACCTGTCCTCTTTAGCCTCTTCAAGTACATTTACAAACATCAGCTCGGCATTAAAATAGTTAACTATATCACGAACAGGCTTAATAATTTCATCGCGCTTAAAATCATTCAGGTCAGTGGCAAACACAATTTTCTCAGGTTTTCTGAACTGTACCCCTGTAGGCACAATAAGTAGCGGAGTTGAAATATGTTTTATTATCTCATGCGAATTACTTCCCAAAAGGAATCGCTCAAACAAACTCTCTCCTCTGTTTCCTAAAACGACTAAATCAGGGTCGTATTTATCTATTTCACGAGTGACTACCTCAACCAAAGAGCCAAAATGTGACTCTATCTCTATTCTCGAATCGGGGAATAAACGGTGTAACAGTCGCAACTCATTTTTAAGTCCTTTCAGACTTTCAGCCGCCAGCTCATCCTTAACCTGCATAACATAAGGGCTACCACTAAACTCAAGGTCGTATGTGTTTACAAGCTTAAAATAGAGCTTCTCATTTTTAAGCATTTCAAGAGCATAGATTATAGCATTACGAGCAGTATCGGAAAAGTCAGTTAATAATAGCACATGTTTCATAGCAGTAGAATTAAAGTTTAACCTCACAACATTCCAAATATAACCGGCATCGTAACCTTTACCGTAGAGAGAATCCTTACTGGACATTTCCGGCATTGGAAGAACATTTTCACACCAAACCTAAGATACAAAAAAAGACCGATAATGTCAACCGGTCTAAAAAGCAAAAAAGGATGACTAGAAAAGTCATCCCTTCACAAAATAAGATTACTATTTCTTAGCTATGCAACAGATAGGGCAATCAAAAATGCTGCAGCAAAGCCCAAAATAGCATAAAGCTCAGGAAATACAGCAAGGATAAGAGTGTTACCAAACACATCGTGTCCCGAGCCAATAGCAGCTATACCATTAGCACAAACCTGTCCCTGACGAATAGCAGAAAAAAGTCCGACCAAGCCAAGCCCTATACTAGCACCAAAAACAGCACCAGCTTGTAGCCAAGTAATCTCAGCTGTTAAAACTGGGAATAAGGTACTAAAAACAAAGAATCCACCAAATCCATAAAGCCCCTGAGTTCCGGGAAGTGCACTCAGCACAAGATAATTTCCAAAAGCATCACTGTTCTTTTTCAAAGCTCCAATTGAGGCGTTTCCACCAATTGAAACACCATAAGCACTACCAATTCCTGTTAAGGCTAGCATCAATCCAATTCCGATATAAGCAAAAACAATTGCATCCATTTTTTCTATTTTTAAGTTATTAATTAATTTTTCTAAAAGGTTTATACTCTTTTCCGCCACCAATAAAGCCGGCGTTTTTATAAAATTCAACAAAGGTCAGACGCATAGGGTGTACCAATGAACCAAGCGTTGACATAAAGATATTCAATCCATGACCAAACAACAGGATGATTACAAAAACTAATTGCCCCAACACAGGCAGATCAGGGCTAAGATTCAAAGCAAGCTGATTAAACACCATTCCCAAAATTGCACTCGACAATCCAAGAGCAAACAGACGGATATAAGACAACAAGTCGCCGGTAAAACCGGTTATCATATTGTACGTATCCCAAAGGCCAGCACCTATATTCATGAAAATATTTCCCTTAGGATTATTAAACGGGAAGATTCCCAGTGCAGCCACTCCCAAAATAATGAGATGAGTAGTAGACAACATCATTTTGTTACTATCGTCAGCACCGTTAACCTTATCAATAATCACCATTGTCACAGTAGAGAGAATCACAACTATCCAACCGAATGTGGCTAGTGAATATTTCCAACCATTCTGTTTAATCTGATTTGCAGCCTTAACAAACATACCAAAGACAATCTGAATAAATCCAAAAACAAGAGCCAGATTAAACATCTGTGAGTCGGTAAGGAACATATCTTTTACCTTCATTAAGAACGGCACCTCAAGTTCAGCCAGTTTCATTCCAAAGAATGTACCGGTAACTATTCCAAACAGAACAGTTGCACTCCCCAGCCATTGCAAGAGTGTTAACAATGGTTTGTATTCAGAAGATATTTTAAACTTCAGAATGGTTGCCACTACAATAAACAGAACTCCATAACCTGCATCGCCCAAACAGAACCCAAAGAACATTAAAAAGAACGGGGCAAAATAGGGTGTAAGATCAAGCTCAATGTAACTGGGCAGAGAGAACAGTTTACCAATAGGTTCAAACAGTTTACTAAACGGTCCGTTTTTCAGTTTAATAGGAGGTTTCTCGTGACTCTTCGATTCAGACTTAAGGTAAAGAACTGAGTTCTCTTCGAGATACTTTTCCAGCTCCTCAACACTATTGTCCGGTATCCAGCCCTCCAGCAGTTTCACTTTATCCTCAACCTGACTGTCGGTTTGATGAATCGCATTCTCAAGATTTAACACATCCTGAATCTCATTCTTATAGTTTTTCAGAACTTCAACTCCTGATTTTGCATAGCCATCAAGCTGTGTCTCGAGAGCATTAATCTCTGTCTCTATCTTCTTTATCTCTGATTGAACTTCGCCGAGTGAACTCTCCGGCAGACGTATCTCTTCAGCATCCAGTTCAGGAGTTTCGGCTCCCTGTTCAACAAATATCACAAAGTAGGTGTATCGCTCATCGTCAGACACAACACCTATATTATACTTATTCTCCCATTCAGGATTGTACTTACGACTGGAGCAGTAATAGAATTGAGCAGTAACTCCTGTCTGCTTCAGCCTCTCCAGATTATCCCATGAGAATTGACCCCACGGTTCAAGCTGACGCAACTCCTTCTGCCTGTTACCAAGTTGTTGATGAAGATGCTCCAGTTTCATCTGAATACCCTTTATCTCATCAATTAACTCAGCACCTCCGGCAGGAAGTTTAGCCTCTTTCTCAACCTCTTCAACGCTCCTCTTCTCCAAAAAAGCTACTATCTTATCTATCTCAGCTATCTGCCTGAACTCCTCCTGCATCTTCACGGTAGGCTCATCCTGACGTTCAACGATGTGAACCACACCGAGCTCTTTGATATCAGAGAGGAAAGCACTATAGTTCTCATGATAGACCAGAAACGAATATTTAAACATTGGTATTATCATGCTTCAGCCTCCATTTCTTGTTGACGGGTTTTCACAATCTTCTGGGCTGACTTAGAGAGATTATCTTCATCCTCAAGGAATCGCTTAATCTTTCTTATAGCCTCCTGATAACCTGGAATCTGAACTTTCTCATAGAGGTTCACCTTCTGAGTAGTCTTCTTCCTGGCAAAATCCAGCAAGTCCATTTTTCTGAAATAGACTTCACGTTCAATACCTATTTTCGATAAATCCTTTATCAGAGTTATTCCATCATGAAACCATACAGGCATGTTGAACATACTGTACTCCTTTATCTGAAAAAGAACTTCATTTAGCACCGGAGTGTGTACTCCTGCAATTTTTTTCACATCCAGATTAACATCTTTAATAGCTACAAGTGAAGCATCAAACTCTCCCCAAAGTCGAACCATATTCTCATATTGGGATATCATTTGCTTCATCTCATTGTCAAGTTCATTAGCCCGGTCTTTCGCTCGTTTCACTTCAAGCCGCAGTGCCGACTCCTTATTTTTCAGAGTAGGCAGAGCACGCTCACGCATCTTGAGGTTTTTGTCAAGTTGCTGAAGCGAAATCTTATTATATTGAAATTTTATTGCCACCTTTTATGATTTTCGATTTACGATGTTCGATATATGATGTATGATATACGATGTTCGATGTATGATATTTGATGTCCAATGTTCGATATATGTTTTATGATGTCCACCATTTTGTTTATACTTTATAATCTATATTTGACATTATCCCCACGTTTTACATCCAACATCCCGACATCCCGACATCCCGACATCCCGACATCCCGACATCCCCACATCCTACATCCTACATCCCTACATCCAACATCCATTACTCCTTCTTCCAGTGTTTATCCATGAACTCCTGCTTAATACCTACCTCAGCTTTTGTAAAATTATCCTGAAATAGTTTCCATGAAATATCCAGCATCACCTCGGTATCAACGTTGACGTCAATAGCAAGAAGTTTATCAGAATACTCTTTAGCAAAAACCATTGTTCTCTCATCGTAATCAGTAAGGTCGAAACCATTCTCCATCTTGGTTTTAGCGTTTGCTGCATCGGCATAAAGCCTGATGGCAGCATTCATCACCTGTGGATGGTCAGGACGGGTTTGTGTACCAATAACCAACTGTTTCAGTCGCGACAGACTACGGAAAGGGTCAACGATTACCTTACCAATATCGGTATCACGACGCAGGAACAGCTGTCCTTCGGTAATATATCCTGTATTATCGGGTATAGCGTGAGTGATATCACCTCCCGAAAGTGTTGTTACAGCAATAATGGTGATTGAACCTCCTGACGGGAACTGCACCGCTTTCTCGTATATACGGGCTAAGTCGGAGTAGAGTGAACCGGGCATACTATCTTTCGAGGGTATCTGATCCATCCTGTTTGACACAATACTCAGTGCATCGGCAAAGAGTGTCATATCGGTCAACAGAACCAACACCTTCTCATTCTTATCCACAGCAAAATACTCAGCCGCTGTAAGTGCCATATCCGGCACGAGCAGTCGTTCTACCGGTGGATTCTCCGTTGTATTTACAAAGCTGATGATACGGTCAAGAGCACCTGCATTGTCGAAAACGTTCTTAAAAAACAGGTAATCATCATTCGACAATCCCATACCTCCAAGAATAATCTTATCTGCTTCGGCTCTTAATGCCACATTGGCCATTACCTGATTGTATGGCTGGTCAGGGTCGGCAAAGAAAGGAATCTTCTGACCTGTAACGAGTGAGTTATTCAGGTCGATACCTGCAATACCGGTAGCAATAAGTTGTGATGGCTGAGCTCTTCTCACCGGATTTACCGATGGAGAGCCGATATCACGAATCTCTCCCTCAACCTCAGGGCCGCCGTCGATAGGCTCGCCATAAGCATTGAAGAAACGCCCGGCCAACTGGTCACTAACCTTTAAGCGAGGTGGGTGCCCCATAAAGATAACCTCAGCATTTGTAGGGATTCCCTCAGTACCTGAGAACACCTGCAATGTAACATTCTCACCTATAATCTTCACCACCTGACCCAATCGCCCATGTACCATGGCAATCTCATCGTAGCCAACACCCTGTGCTTTTAGCTGAACAGTAGCTTTAGTTATATTGGTGATTTTTGCATATACTTTTTGAAACGCTTGTTTTTCCATGAATTTATATTTTTCCAAAAACTATTCTTAATTTTTCAAATGCTTACTGTACAACTCTTCCAGCTCAACTTCATACTTTTTAAACTTATCCGATTTAAAATCTGAATAGTTCATCTGTTTAAAGAGGTTAATTATATTTTTGAAGAATGTTTGCACATCCTCAAAATGTTTAAAGTCAAACTCCTTTTCAGTTACATCAAGCACCTTAGCAAGCATGTACTCCTGACGCTCTATCGAAGTAGAGCTATCAATCGAGTCGAAAGCATCCTGTTGAAGAATCACAAAGTCGATGAGCTCAGAATTCCAGAATCGCTCGTGAAAACTGATAAGCACACCGTCGTCACCAAGGATGTTAATCTGCTCGTGAGCCTCTTTCCCTCTAAGCAGAATATCTTTGGCAATAATTACTTTTTCAAGCCATGTGTCACTAACATTCTCGGAGTAGTATTTCTGTACTTCGGGATATTCAAGATATTTTGAATAACTGTCGATAGAGTCGATTGCGGGGTAACGCTTACTATCGGCACGAGCCTGCGACAGACCGTAGAAGCAACGCGCAGCTTTACGTGTTGATTCAGTAACCGGCTCCTTAAGGTTACCACCAGCAGGCGAAACAGTACCTATGAATGTGATAGACCCGGTTTCTCCGTTGTTAAGGTAAACATAACCTGCACGAGAGTAAAAGTTTGAGATGATTGCCGACAGATCCATTGGGAAAGCATCCTGACCGGGCAGCTCCTCCAAACGGTTCGACATCTCACGAAGAGCCTGAGCCCAACGTGATGTTGAGTCAGCCATAAGCAGTACCCTTAACCCCATAGCACGGTAGTACTCACCAATTGCCATTGCTGTGTAGACCGAAGCCTCACGGGCAGCCACCGGCATATTTGATGTGTTTGCAATAATTGTTGTACGCTCCATCAGCTTACGGCCGGTACGCGGGTCATCGAGTTCAGGGAACTCAGTGAAGATCTCCACAACCTCATTGGCACGTTCACCACAAGCAGCAATAACCACAATATCAGCCTCAGCCTGTTTAGATATAGCATGCTGCAACACTGTTTTTCCTGTACCAAAAGGACCGGGAATAAAACCTGTACCACCTTCGGCAATAGGATTCAGAGTATCAATCACCCTAACACCTGTTTCAAGTGGCTTAAACGGACGAGGCTTCTCTGCATAGGCTCTAACGGCCATCTTTACAGGCCATTTCTGAACCATCGTAACCGACACATCGTTTCCTTTACTGTCAACCAGTACAGCAATTTGGTCATCAACTTTATATTGTCCCTCTTTTACAATACTTTTAAGGGTGTATGAACCTTCAAACTTAAAAGGAACCATAATTTTATGAGGCATCTCATTTTCGTTAACCTCACCAAGCCATCCACCTGCAATCAGTGTATCGCCCTCTTTGGCCAAAGGTTTAAAGTCCCACAATGTTTCCCTGTTCAATGGATCAGTATAATCACCTCTTTTCAGAAACACACCCTCCATTGTGTCGAGGTTGTTCTGCAATCCGTCGTAGTTTCGTGACAGAATACCGGGGCCGAGAGTAACCTCAAGCATGTGGCCTTCAAAATGAGCTTCAGTACCAATCTTTAATCCGCGTGTACTTTCAAACACCTGCACATACGCACTATCGCCAAGTATTTTAATAACCTCGGCCATCAGATCTGTTTCCTGATGTTTTATAAAGCATATCTCATTTTGGGCTACCGGTCCGTCAACTTCAATGATGACCAGATTCGCAATAATTCCGGCAACTTTTCCGGTTGTTTTATTTTTTTGTTCCATGACTTAATATAAATTCTTCAGAAAATTCATAACTGTTTTCCAGATCTGTAATTAATCGTTTAAATAACTCCTTGCCTCTCTCCTCATCAAGACTAATCCAACGTTCAACAATGAAGACTTTAACAATAAAAGCCAACACTTTTTCAATGGAAAAGTAGTTAAAGAAAGTTGCTTCATCAAGAGAGTGCCAACGCATCAAATCAAGTTTCATCTCCCTATCCAGAAGGTTTGGTGTTTCGTGCAGATGTATAATTGACTCGAGGTTGTCGATATCGTTAGCAAGTCCGAAATCTCTTGCTCTGCTCTTCTTAAGTGCATGTTCAATATCTCCTTCACCAATAATATCATCAGATACATCCATGTCGTACTTGCGACCGTTAAGAGCAGTAAGTACATTGCGCAGGGTTAACTCATTTCGCACATACTCATTCATGAACTGATTGCCTGATTTCTGCAAGTATTTGTAGTAACTTTTAGTAAGTGTTCTTTCGGCACTCACCCTTGAAGGTTGCTCATCATCTCCAAAATAATCCTCAAGAAAAGTGATTATATAGGCAGGCATGGTAAGATTCTCAGCTACTTCAAAACTCTTTTTGTCTGTAACCTCCTCAACCTCCTCAGCAGTATAATTACCATGATTGTCAAAAACCGGCTTCTCATCGTACAGCCGACTCAATATATTGTTGTGATCAAATGGCAGAAAAAACAAGCTGACAAGATTATTATCCTGCGGATGTATATCTTCTTGCAATAGCTCCCTGAACGCCACGGATGAGAACGCTAATTTGCGATGCTCCATAATCAAATCAGGTAACCCTGCTACCAGACAATAATAGTTTCTAGCCATCTTTATTTATTCTCAAATAACAATTCTACTGTTTTAGGGCGAAGGTAGGATTTAAAGAAATTATTAAAATCCTCTTCAGTGAAGCTTATAATATAACTACCATCCTTAGGGCTGATTTTAAATCCACTAACAAGACTATTATCAAAGGTAACTTCAACTCCTTTGTTCATTTCAGTGGCAAGGCTATTCTTAAAAAACTTCTCAAGCTCTTTTTGATCTTTTACCGGAAGGATAACATTAAGGTCGAAATCGCCTGTTTTAATCCAGCCCTTAACAACAGTTTGAATAACATCCTGTAGATACTTAATATCGCCAAAAACCTCTTTCATCGAAGGCTCAACAACATCCAAAGTAATAATACCCGACACCTGCTGTTTCAAAGCACTTAGTGCCTGGGATGATGCCAGCTTCATTTCAGACTGCATATTCCGGTTAATCTCCTCGGCTTTTTTCTCTGCTTTTTTTATAGTCTTGTCAGCTTCAGCATTACCTTTGGCTTCTATCTCTACAGCCTCTTTTTTAGCCTTTGTTAGAATGGCTTCAGCTTCATCATTGGCCCTCTGAATGCCCTCATTATAAATCTTATCAGTTAACTCCTGAAGTTTAGTGTGCATAACTCTACTGTTTTATTTATTATCAACTCAAAATAATCTGAATTCAAGAGTTGTAAAAATAGACTAATATTATAT
>Ga0256831_1001758_pt1 | contig 11424 bp, 22 predicted proteins | sample 132544metaG_FD_189087 | JGI IMG/M metagenome (GOLD analysis project Ga0256831, IMG submission 189087) | Hydrothermal vent microbial communities from Lau Basin, Pacific Ocean - 132-544 | ecosystem: Environmental > Aquatic > Marine > Hydrothermal vents | place: Pacific Ocean: Lau Basin | collected... | reverse complement strand
GAGCATGCACTAACTAAGCTCGGCAAGGCAGGTGCTTCTAGACATCGTGGTATTAGACCAACAGTTCGTGGTGTTGTTATGAATCCTGTTGATCATCCGCATGGTGGTGGTGAAGGTAAAACGTCAGGTGGTAGGCACCCAGTCTCTCCTTGGGGAACACCTACAAAGGGTTATAAAACCCGTAAAAATAAGCGCACAGATAAATTAATCGTACGCCGTCGTAGTAATAAGAGGTAATAAAAGTGCCACGTTCTCTAAAAAAAGGTCCATTTATTGATCATCACTTAATGGCTAAAGTTTTAAAAGCTGTTGAAACTAATGATCGCAAGCCTATTAAAACATGGTCGCGTCGATCAATGGTTTCACCTGAAATGGTTGGTTTAACTATCGCAGTTCATAACGGTAAGCAACATGTTCCCGTTTTAGTGAATGAGAATATGGTAGGTCATAAGCTTGGTGAATTCTCCCCAACGAGACTATATCGTGGTCATAGTGCAGATAAAAAATCGTAGTAGGAATTAGGTGATGGAAGTACAAGCTAAATTACGTTATTCGCGCATTTCGCCACAGAAAGCTCGTTTGGTAGCAGATCAGGTGCGTGGATTACAAGTTGATAAAGCATTGGAAATTTTAGAATTTAGTTCTAAGAAAGCCGCTGTAATATTGAAGAAAATTTTAGAGTCTGCGATAGCAAATGCAGAACATAATGAAGGCGCTGATATTGATGAATTAAAAGTAACGCGAGTTATGGTTGATCAAGGTCCTACATTAAAAAGAATTCAGCCTCGTGCAAAAGGCAGAGCCAATCGTATTTTAAAGCGGACGAGTCATATTACCCTAGCGGTGGGTGATAGTGCTAGCGACGGAAAGAGTTAGATAATATGGGACAGAAAGTACATCCAACGGGTATTCGTTTAGGTATTTCTACCGACTGGCGTTCAAAGTGGTATGCCGAAGGTGCGGAATATGCTGAGTTTCTTCAAAAAGATTTAGCGATTCGTAAGTTTCTTGAAGAGAAATTAAAGAATGCTTCAGTTAGTCGCATACAAATCGAGCGACCTGCGAAAGCAGTGTTTATTACAATTCATACGGCTAGACCAGGGATTGTAATTGGTAAAAAAGGTGAAGATATTGAGCGTTTACGTCTTGAGACAGCAAAACGTCTTGGGGTGAATGCTAATAATGTTAAGCTTAATATTGAAGAAATTCGTAAGCCAGAACTTGACGCTAAGCTAGTTGCAGAAAGCATCGCTAGCCAGTTGGAACGTAGAATTATGTTTCGTCGTGCAATGAAACGTTCTGTTTCAAATGCGATGCGTTTAGGCGCACTTGGTATCAAAATTAATATTGGTGGCAGACTGAATGGTGCGGAAATTGCACGTTCAGAATGGTATAGAGAAGGACGAGTTCCTTTGCATACATTGCGTGCGGATATTGACTATGCTACTGCAAAAGCACATACCATGTATGGTGTGATCGGTATTAAGGTTTGGGTCTATAAAGGCGAAGTTTTCGATCTTGAACAAAAGATTGCTAAAACTAATAAAGGCCGTGGCGGAAAGAAGAAGTAATAGAGGTGCAAAATGTTACAGCCTAAAAGAACAAAATTTCGCAAGCAATTTAAAGGACGTAATCGCGGACTATCTACTGTAGGTAATAAAGTTAGTTTCGGCGAGTATGGTCTTAAAGCTGTGGGTCGTGGTCGTTTGACCGCTAGACAAATTGAAGCCGCTCGTCGTGCTATGACGCGTCATATTAAACGTGGTGGAAAAATATGGATTCGAGTTTTTCCTGACAAGCCAATTACCAGTAAACCATTAGAAGTACGTATGGGTAAGGGTAAGGGTAATGTTGAGTACTGGGTTGCACAAATTCAACCTGGACGTGTTTTATATGAAATGGAAGGTGTTTCTGAAGAATTGGCAAGAGAAGCCTTTGCTTTAGCAGCTGCTAAGCTTCCGATGAAAACAGTATTTGTTACACGGACGGTGATGTAATGGCTGAAAAGAAATTAAAAGAAATTCGTGCGGAATTGCGTCAGAAAACAATTGAAGAGCTAAACCAAGAGCTTAAGAATAATTTAAAAGACCAGTTTATTTTTCGTATGCAACGTACAACGGGTCAGCTGAAGAAGCCATCTGAGATGAAGAAAACACGTTTAAATATCGCACGTATTAAGACAGTACTTAATGAAATGCAAAATTCAGGTAAATAATGATGAGCACAGATACAAGTAATGAACAGTCAGTAAGTACTGAGCAAACTACAGTAGGGCGTACTTTAACAGGGCGAGTTGTTAGTGATAAAATGGATAAAACCATTGTTGTAAAGCGTGAACGAAAAGTTCGTCACCCTTTGTATGGTAAGTATATTCGCCGTTCAACCAAGTATCATGTTCATGATGAAAATAATGAATGCAAGATTGGTGATACTGTGATGATTAAAGAATGTCGCCCATTATCTAAGACTAAGTCGTGGATGTTGGTACAGGTTGTTAGCAAGTAATACCTGAATTTAAATTAACATGCTGATTGATATTTTAATCAATTGGTTATAGCTCAATTGGAATATTATTATGATTCAGATGCAAACAACTCTAAAGGTTGCTGATAATAGCGGTGCTAGACGTGTTCAGTGTATTAAAGTGCTGGGTGGGTCTCATCGTCGCTATGCTGCAATAGGAGATATCATAAAAGTAAGTATTAAAGAAGCAATCCCTCGCGGTAAAGTTAAAAAGGGTGATGTTTATAATGCGGTTGTTGTACGTACAGCAAAAGGTGTTAGACGCAGTGATGGTTCCTTGATTCGTTTTGATGATAATGCTGCTGTTTTATTGAATGCGAAATTTGAGCCAATTGGTACTCGTATTTTTGGTCCTGTAACCAGAGAGTTACGTGGCAAGAATTTCATGAAAATTATTTCGCTAGCGCCAGAAGTGCTGTAATACTCTAGGTATCAAGATGAAAAAAATTCGTAAAAATGATGATGTTGTTATTATCGCTGGTAAAGACAAAGGTCGTCGTGGACAAGTTTCACAAGTATTAAGTAATGGTAGGGTCTTGGTTCAGGGTATAAATATTGCTAAGAAACACCAAAAAGGAAACAATGCAGGAGTTGCTGGCGGCATTGTTGATCGGGAGTTGCCACTAGATATTTCTAATGTGATGGTAGTTAATCCAGCTACAGACAAGGGTGATCGAGTTGGTATAAGAGCACTTGAAGATGGTACTAAAGTCCGTTTCTTTAAGTCAAACGACGAACAAGTGGATATATAGGTATTAAAATGGCTAGATTACACGACATATATAATGAGACGCTTGTCGGCGAGCTTGGTGAAAAGCTAGGCTATAAAAATGTGATGATGATTCCAAAAATTACTAAAATCACATTGAACATGGGATTAGGCGAAGCTGTAGGTGATAAAAAAATCGTACAGCATGCAGTAAGTGATTTGACAAAAATTGCTGGGCAAAAACCAGTAGTTACCATGTCGCGAAAATCAATTGCTGGTTTTAAAATTCGTGATGGTTGGCCCATTGGCTGTATGGTTACACTGCGTCGTGAGCATATGTATGAATTTTTAGATAAGCTTGTAAATGTTTCATTGCCTCGTGTGCGTGACTTTCGTGGTTTGAACCCACGTGCGTTTGATGGTAGGGGAAACTATAATCTTGGCTTTAATGAGCAAATTATCTTTCCTGAAATAGATTACGATAAAATTGACAAGTTGCGCGGTTTAAATATATCAATTACCACGACAGCAAAGAACGATGAAGAAGGAAAAGCATTGCTTGAAGCATTCAAATTTCCTTTTAAGAAGAAATAACAGGATTTCGAGTTATGGCTAAAAAATCAATGATTGCCCGTGAGGCTAAGCGCACAAAATTAGTGGCAAAATATGCGAAAAAACGAGCTGATTTAAAAGCGATTATTCGTCGCCCATCGAGTAGTTTTGAAGAGGTGATGGCTGCTACAGATAGTTTGCAAAAACTTCCTCGTAATAGTAGCCCTGTTCGTCAGCGTCGTCGTTGTGCAATTACAGGTCGTCCACATGGTGTTTATCGTAAGTTTGGTTTAAGTCGGAATATGTTGCGTGAAGCTACAATGCGTGGCGATGTACCTGGTTTATCTAAAGCAAGTTGGTAGAGAATTAAAGTATGAGTATGAGTGACCCTCTCGCTGATATGTTGACCAGAATTCGTAACGGTCAACAAGCGAACAAAGTAGAAGTTTTATTTCCAGCCTCAAATTTAAAGACATCTGTATTAGCTGTTCTTAAAGATGAAGGATATATATTGGGTTATGCCAATGAAGGATCAAATGCTAAGCCAGAAACTAGAGTTTCGCTAAAGTATTTTGGTGGGAAGCCTGTTATATCTAAGATTCAGCGCGTAAGTCGCCCAGGTCTAAGAGTGTTTCGTGGCAAAAACGATATACCAGAAGTGATGGCTGGTTTAGGTGTTGCTATTGTGTCGACTTCAAAAGGTGTCATGAGTGATCGTGTTGCACGTACTGAAGGTCACGGTGGCGAAGTTCTTTGTATAGTAGAATAAGCGAGCTGTAAAGATGTCTAGAATTGCAAAAAAACCAATTGAGCTTCCTGCAGGATTAGAGGTTAAGCTTGATGGTCAGCAAATAAGTGTAAAGGGAAGTAAAGGCGCTTTAGATTACACTATACACCCTTCTGTGAATGTATCTGAAGAGGAAAATACTTTAGTAGTTTCCATAGTAAATGAATCTGATAAATCCGCATGGGCAATGGCGGGTACTATGCGCTCACAAATTAACAATATGGTCATTGGTACAACTGAGGGTTTTCAAAAGAAGTTAGAATTAGTTGGTGTCGGCTACAGAGCTAAGGCGCAAGGAAATGTACTGAATTTAACCTTAGGCTTTTCTCATCCAGTTAATCATCAGCTAGTAGATGGCGTTACTGTTGAAACGCCGACTCAAACGGAAATTATTGTTAGCGGTATGGATAAGCAGAAAGTAGGTCAAGTTGCTGCTGAGATTAGAGCATATCGTCCACCAGAGCCTTATAAAGGTAAAGGTGTTAAGTATGCGGATGAACATATCATTCGTAAACAAGCTAAGAAGAAGTAAGGAATAGTTCAATGAAGATGAGTAAGAAGACAGCTCGAATTCGTCGTGGTAAGCGAGCTCGTATGAAGATGCGTGAACTACGTGTTGATCGTTTATCAATTCATCGTACTTCAAAGCATATTTATGCTCAGGTTATTTCTGCTGATGATAATACAGTAATAGCAAGTGCTTCTACTGTAGAGAAGGCAGTTAGCTCTGAGTTATCGTACACAGGGAATATCGAAGCAGCAACGTTAGTCGGCAAGTTAATTGTTGAGCGTGCTAAAGCTAAAGGTGTTGAATCTGTTGCGTTTGATCGTTCAGGATTTAAATATCATGGTCGTGTTCAAGCGTTAGCAGATGCTGCACGTGAAGCAGGTTTGAAGTTCTAAAAAGCTCGTTCTAAAGGTTATAATTCATGGCTAAGACAAATAATACAGATACGGCTTCAGACGGCCTACAAGAAAAATTGGTACACGTTAACCGTGTTGTTAAAGTAGTTAAAGGTGGTCGAGTCTTCGGCTTCACTGCATTAACAGTGGTTGGTGATGGGAACGGTAGAATCGGTTTCGGTTACGGTAAAGCACGTGAGGTTCCTGTTGCAATTCAAAAAGCAATGGAAAAAGCACGTAAAAACTTAGTAACAGTAGCCCTTGATGACGGCACATTGCAGTACCCAATTAATGCTCACTTTGGCGCAGCTCAAGTTTTTATGAAGCCTGCTTCTGAAGGTACAGGTATTATTGCAGGCGGTGCAATGCGTGCGGTATTTGAGGTGGTTGGTGTTAAAAACGTACTGGCTAAATGTGTTGGCTCGCGTAATCCAATCAATATGGTTCGTGCAACCATTAAGGGTCTAAGTGAAATGAGCTCCCCTGAAAAAATCGCTGCTAAACGTGGTAAATCTGTTGAGCATGTAACGGGTGTTTCAAAAAAAGAAACAGCAGATGAAGTTGAGGGTTAAGAAATGAGTTCCAAACAAGTTAAATTAACACTAATACGTAGTCTAAACGGACGATTGAAGTCACATAAAGCTTGTGCGAGTGGCTTAGGAATACGTAAGATGCATAACCCAGTTAGTGTTATAGATACTCCTGAGAATCGTGGCATGATTAATAAGATTTCTTATATGCTCAAAATTGAGGATGCATAAGAAAATGACTATAATGAAATTAAACACTTTAAAGCCTGCGGCTGGTAGTAAAAGTTCACGCAAGAGAGTGGGTCGTGGAATTGGTTGCGGTCAAGGAAAAACGTGTGGTCGTGGTCATAAAGGTCAAAAATCACGCTCTGGTGGTTTTAGTAAAATTGGTTTTGAAGGCGGGCAAATGCCATTACAACGCCGTCTACCAAAGGTTGGATTCAATTCTAAAAAGAAACTTGTAACGGCTGAAGTACGTTTACATGAATTAGAATTGGTTTCTGGTGATGTGGTAAGTTTAGATGCTTTAAAAGAAGCAAATATCGTTGGTAAAAATACCTTATATGCAAAAGTAATCCTGTCTGGGAAATTAGGCAAAGCAGTTACTGTTAAAGGTCTTAGAACAACTAAAGGTGCTAAAGAAGCGATCGAGGCTGCTGGGGGCAAAATAGAAGAATAAGGAATTATAAAGTGGCTCGAAAAGATACGTCAAGCGGTATGCTTAGTAATATGAGCAATATTGCAGAAATTAAACAAAGGCTTGCCTTTGTTTTTTTCGCTTTAATAGTTTACAGAATTGGCACGTTTATTCCTATTCCAGGTGTAAACCCTGCTGCTATGCAGCAGTTTTTTAGTGACAACAGCGGAACTATATTAGGTGTTTTCAATATGTTCTCTGGTGGTGCTTTAGAGCGCCTTAGTATATTTGCTTTAGGTATTATGCCGTATATATCCGCATCTATCATTGTACAATTGATGACACATGTTGTTCCTACTTTGGAACAGTTAAAAAAAGAAGGTGAAGCTGGTAAACGTAAGATAACTCAATATACTCGCTATGGGACGGTTGGTTTAGCCTTATTTCAGAGTATGGGAATAGCAATTGCATTAGGTGGGCAAGATGTCGGTGGCGGGCAAACAATTGCTCTCTATCCAGGTATGGGCTTTATTATTACGACGGTTGTTTCATTGGTAACAGGTACTTTGTTTTTGATGTGGCTTGGTGAGCAAATCACAGAACGTGGTATTGGTAACGGCATATCTTTAATTATATTTGCAGGTATTGTTGCTGGTTTGCCAACTGCGATTGGTGGCACTCTTGAATTGGCAAGAACAGGTGCTATTAGTCCAGCTTTTGTAATAATTCTATTAGCAGTGGCGATGTTAGTTACAGCATTTGTTGTCTTTGTAGAAAGAGGGCAGAGGCGAATAACCGTTAATTATGCAAATAGGCAACAAGGTAGACGCATGGTTAAAGGGCAGACTAGTCATTTGCCATTAAAGTTGAATATGGCAGGTGTTATACCGCCGATTTTTGCATCAAGTATTATTTTATTTCCTTCGACCTTAGGGCAATGGCTTTCTAAAACAGAAGGAATGGAATGGTTGCAAGGGTTTGTGACTAAGCTAGCACCAGGTCAGCCGCTCTATATAATGTTCTATGCGCTTGCAATTATATTCTTTACCTTCTTTTATACAGCGATGGTGTTTAACTCTAGGGAAACTGCTGATAATCTGAAAAAATCAGGTGCTTACATTCCTGGTATACGTCCAGGAAAAGAAACAGGAAAATATATTGATGGGGTTATGACGCGCTTAACGGCTGTTGGTGCAATCTATATTACTCTTGTTTGTTTATTACCAGAATTTTTAATCTATGGCTGGGGTGTACCGTTTTACTTTGGTGGTACCTCGCTATTGATTATTGTTGTTGTTGTTATGGACTTTTTAGCTCAAGTTCAAGCGCTAATGATGTCCCACCAGTATGAAGGTTTGATGCAAAAGGCAAACTTCAAAAAATCTGGTAAAAAGAAGCCCCGAAGAACATGATGATCATTCTTTAAGGCATCAGTATTAAAGTTTAAGTTTTGGAGAATTTATTATGAAAGTTCGTGCTTCTGTAAAGAAAATGTGTCGTAACTGCCGCGTTGTAAAGCGTAAAGGTGTGGTACGTATTATTTGTTCTGACCCGCGTCATAAGCAGCGTCAGGGTTAATTTAAAAAGAGAGATTTATTGAGTTTTATTGATTTGTTTCTAGTGTAGGAATAATCTGAAAATAAGATGCTGTTTTTTTGTTTTGCAATTTTTCATTGATTCGTGTTCAACAGGAAGTACATAGTTATTCATATGTAACGAATGATGGGTGAAAATCAGGTCAAAGATAGCTGGTAGAAGTTAGCATATTATTTCAAGACTGCTCCTAAAGAGATATTAGTCTTAATAATTCTTAATTCTGTATTGATTAACGTTGTGTTATCGGGTAGAGTTGCCCGCTTTTCACGGTAGACTGGAGATTCATTAATGGCGCGTATAGCGGGTATTAATATTCCTGTAAGTAAACATGCAGTTATAGCTTTAACTGCAATTTATGGTATTGGTCGTTCACGGGCAGCAGATATTTGCGATGCTGCTGAAGTTTCACAAAATTCTAAGATTCGCGATTTAAGCGAAGCTGAAGTTGAACGAGTCCGTAAGGAAGTAGGCAAGTTTGTGGTTGAAGGCGACTTACGTCGTGATGTCTCCATGAACATCAAACGTCTAATGGATCTTGGCTGTTATCGTGGGATACGTCATCGTCGTGGCTTGCCTCTTAGAGGTCAAAGAACCAAGACAAATGCGAGAACCCGTAAAGGTCCACGTAAACCAATCCGTAGATAAAACAATCGTTTAAGTTGGAATGATAAATGATTGGGAATAGATTGTAGATGATTTCACGAGTAGGTAATTAAAGATGGCAAAAGCCACTAAAACACGTAAGAAAGTAAAAAAGTCAGTCAGTGATGGTATTGCGCATATTCATGCGTCTTTCAATAATACCATTGTTACTATTACTGACCGTCAAGGCAATGCACTATCTTGGGCAACCGCTGGTGGCTCAGGTTTTCGTGGTTCACGAAAAAGCACACCTTTCGCTGCTCAGATAGCGGCAGAGAAAGCTGGCGAAAAGGCAAAAGAATTTGGATTGAAAAACCTAGACGTTCATGTTAAAGGTCCAGGTCCAGGTCGTGAATCTGCGGTACGTGCATTAAATAATATTGGCTATAAAATTAGTAATATTATTGATGTTACACCTATTCCCCATAACGGTTGTCGCCCACCTAAAAAACGTCGCGTGTAGTAGGAGATTATTATGGCCAGATATATTGGACCAAAGTGTAAGTTAATGCGTCGTGAAGGTACAGATTTATACCTAAAAGGACGTGGTCGTTCGCTTGAAAATAAATGTAACTTAGAGAAGATTCCAGGTGTTCACGGCGAGCGTCGTACACGAATCTCTGACTATGGTTTACAGTTGCGCGAAAAGCAAAAAGTCCGTCGTACTTATGGTGTTTTAGAGAAGCAATTCAGAAATTACTTCAAAAAAGCAGCATCAATGAAAGGTTCGACTGGCGAAAACTTACTACAATTACTTGAATGTCGTTTAGATAATGTTGTTTATCGTATGGGTTATGCATCTACACGCTCAGAGGCGCGTCAATTAGTTAGTCATAAGGCAATTCATGTTAACGGTCAATCCGTTAATATAGCCTCTTATCAGGTTTCTGAAGGTGATATTGTTTCTGTGCGTGAGAAGGCTAAAAAACAGACTCGAATTCAAGACTCAATGAAAGTTGCAGAACAGTTAGGCTTTCCAGAATGGATGGAAGTTGATTCTAAAAAATTGGAAGCAACGTTTAAATCTGTGCCAGAGCGTGATGGTTTGCCCGCTGAAATCAACGAATCACTTATTGTTGAGTTGTATTCAAAATAAAATACTGTACAAGGAGCCTATGGATTGGCTTCTTTTATGTAGTTTGAGGAATTAAAATGCCATCAAGTCCAACTGATTTGCTAAAGCCTCGTAATATTCAAGTTGAAGATCTAGGTAATAATACATCTAGAATCACCTTAGAGCCTTTGGAGCGTGGCTTTGGTCATACACTTGGTAATGCTTTACGTAGAATTCTGTTGTCATCTATTTCTGGATGTTCAGTGACAGAGGTTCAAATTAAAGGTGTTACACACGAATATTCCGCTCTTCCAGGCGTAAAGGAAGATGTGGTTGATATCATGCTTAACTTGAAAAAGTTAGCAGTACGCTTGAATGAAAAAGAAGAAGTTACCTTAGATTTAAAAAAGCAGGGCCCCTGTGTTTTAACTGCAGCGGATATTAAGCTAGATCATGATACAGAGATTGTTGATCCCGATCATGTTATTGCAACGTTAACGTCTGACGTCGAGTTTGATATGACGATCACGATTCATCGTGGTCGTGGTTATAAGCCCGTTACTGCACGTCGTGGTCCTGACTCTCCAGAGTTACCGCTAGGCACATTAGAATTAGACGCTAGTTTTAGTCCAATTATTCGTGTTGCCTATGAAGTAGATACTGCGCGTTATGAACAGCGTGCTGATATGGATAAATTAATCATCGAGTTGCAAACAGATGGTTCTGTTGATCCTGAAGAAACGATTAGTAATGCTGCTACTGTATTACATGAACAATTAGCTGTGTTCTTTGATTTGACCATTATAGAGCCAGAGCCAGAAGAGCCCCCAGAGCCAGAAATAGATCCCATTCTATTGCGTCCTGTTGATGATTTGGAGTTGACAGTACGTTCAGCAAACTGCCTGAAAGCAGAGCAAGTGTACTATATTGGTGATTTGGTACAAAAAACAGAAAGCGAGTTATTAAAAACACCAAATCTTGGTAAGAAGTCATTAACTGAGATCAAAGATGTGCTTGCATCTCATGGTTTGAGCTTAGGTTCAAGGCTGGAAAATTGGCCACCACCTGTGGCTGAGAGTAATGATACTAGAATAAGTTAATGCTTAGACTAGTTGATTATTAGTTATTTAATTTAAGTTAGAAACTTCCTCAAATAGGATTTAAACATGCGACATCGTAAATCTGGTCGTCAACTGAGTAGAAACAGTAGTCACCGTAAAGCAACATTACAAAGTTTATCAAATGCATTGTTTCGCTATGAAGCGATTAAAACGACTGTTGCAAAAGCAAAAGAGCTAAGAAGAGTAGCTGAACCCTTAGTAACACGTTCAAAAATTGATTCTGTTCATAATAGACGAGTTGTTTTTGCTCGTTTACGTGATAAGGAAACAGTTGGTAAATTATTTAATGAGCTTGGTCCACGTTATGCTGAACGTTCTGGTGGGTATTTGCGCATTATAAAGTGTGGGTATCGTGCTGGTGATAACGCAC
>Ga0256831_1001757_pt1 | contig 11429 bp, 6 predicted proteins | sample 132544metaG_FD_189087 | JGI IMG/M metagenome (GOLD analysis project Ga0256831, IMG submission 189087) | Hydrothermal vent microbial communities from Lau Basin, Pacific Ocean - 132-544 | ecosystem: Environmental > Aquatic > Marine > Hydrothermal vents | place: Pacific Ocean: Lau Basin | collected... | reverse complement strand
TCAAGGCAACAGTCTTTCAGATGCAATCACAAAGTCAATAGGCAGCCAATTATTCGGTCACGCCATGCCCTTTCAATACGGCTTATCGGTTTTGCAAGCCAATATGGCCATTTTTGAGCCTCTCACTATTATTCTAAGCAATGCCGATTACGGACAAGCATTTGCTCAAGGTTTAATAAATTTACATAGCAGTAGCTCAAGGATAATAATTGCTTTTGAACAGAATCCGAAAGAGTTTTTAATTCCGTCAAAAAGCAATGTCATAAAAGAAAGCGACCTACAGCTCGACTACGAAGAAGCCTACAATATCGCCGATGAGCGAATTTCCGAAATAGAAGTAGCCAATTTGCTACAAATATCTCAAGCACGGTACGAGTCGTTTTTGCTCGAGCTTAACAAGATAATCGGATTACCGACGCCTTTAAGGCCGGGCCCCGGTAGCTTCGAAACTCCACCGGATGCCAATATCAGCGTTCCACCTAAGATTCTTTTACAAATAGCCATCAAGCGCGCCGAGTGGTTAAATGCCTTTGAGCTGGCAATAGAGCATGATCCAAAACAGGCCGTGGAAATAATCGACAAAGCCGCAGAACTCTATTTCGAAAGAGGGCTTTATAATAGACTTTGGCAGCATTTAGAAACCATCCCTGATGACCTAAGGGAAAATGAAAGATTACTCTATTGGCAATTCAATGCAGCTTCACGAGTTGGCAAGATAAAGGAGTTTTACCCAAAAATCGAAGAATTCTTATCGAAAAACGATTCTGCCGATTTACGAGCCCTTTATGCCAACACCATGAGCCCAAAAAAAGGCCTTAGCGAATCTAGAAAAGCCTACAACTCCAAAAAATCTTATGTAACCTTGCTGTACTATGCCAATAATTTACTCATTTCAAATGTCAAAAAAGCTTTAGAGATTTTTCAAGAGCTCGATAATATGGCCAAAATTAAGGGAAATGACAAAAAGCGAGTTGTTGCTTTGGCCGGTATTGCACTCAGCCAAGGACTTCTGGGTCACTACAAAGAAGCCGTGCAGTGGTTCAATGAATCGCTAAATCTTTTCAATAAAACGGGTTCATCAGATTGGCAGCTCAGAGCCTATCTCTATACCAACATGTCTTATTCTCGAATATTAATAGGTGATAACTTAGGCTTAGATAAATTCCTGCTTAGCGAAGAAAAGGCTTTGAGAGAAGCTTTCCCGGGGCTGCTTGTTGCATACCGCAATACATTGGGGGAATACTACCTCTCTATTGGCGAAGCAGAGAACGCCTTGTCTTACTTTCAAGCAAATCATGATTTGGTAATCGATAAAAACCCGGTCAAAGGAAGAGATTTTCCGGCGGGTATTATTAGCAATTTAACTCTTGCCTTGGTACAGCTTGGCCGCCTAGAGCAAGCAAAACAGTTGGCAGAAAAACACTATTTTTTGACCCGAAGCAGCAACTTAAATACCGATGACAACATCTCTGTTTCCGTTGCATACGGGATGGTTTTAAACCATTTTGACCCTCACGCCGCCTTAGAGCCACTAAAGGAAGCTCTTTCCGGTGCAAAATCGATACATAACGAACTTTATGCAACTTGGTCCGCCATTCATCTGGCAAAGTCCTATCTCAAGCTCAACAAGAAGACCGAGGCACGTAACGTTTTAGATCAAGCTGCCGACGGTCTTGAAGACCTATCACCAGAAGGCTTTAGGCTGCTAGGCGGTAAAGAAGACGAGTACAAAGAGGTTCAAGATTTGTGGTCTACAACTATTAACCCAAGCCCATTGAAAATATCTTTCTTAGGCTCCGATCAGGTTTGGTTAGATGATCAACCGTTGCCGTTGCGTAACAAATGGAAAGAAGTTTTGTGTTTATTGGCTCTCAACAAAGATGGCGTAAGTGCTGAAAAACTATTATTAGATATTTATGGAGATGCCCCAAAAATGTCTACGCTTAGAGCAACGGTTTCCAAGCTACGCCAAATGCTAGACATAACGGCCTCACCATATCAAATAAAGATGGATTATAGTGCCGACTTTAACCAACTACAGGACAACTTAAATGTAGGCAACATTCGCAAAGCCTTAGAATTATACCGTGGACCTTTGCTCCCTTTCTCTAAAGCCCCCGGAATACTCGAAGCCCGAGACTTTTTGGAGGAAGCTGTGCGTCAAGCTGTTCTAAACGCAGGTGACGTAGAAGCCCTTGTAGACCTTGCCGAAAAATTACCCGAAGACTATGAAGTATGGGAGCTTTGCTTAGAAAGGCTCCCAAAGGAAGACCCGCGATACGCTTTATTAAGTGCAAAATATAAAAAACTCAAAGAGGACTGGGATTTATAATTCTTTAATCCGGCTCTAACCTTATAAACCCTAAGACTGTGATAGGCTTTTAAAACGTGAAACGTGTTTTATTCTTTATATTTTTTCTTTTTTCGTTTGCAATATCTCAGCAACATTTCAATCATTTAAAAGTAAATGGTGTGTTGCGTGATGACATTGGTCCTTTTTATTTTATCAACTACGGCAACAACCACGATGCCTATGTACTCGCCAAGGATTTTGCAGTTGCTCTTGGGCTCGAGTACAGCCAAAATACCGGCCAAAATTTCATCAGCTTTAACGCTAATGGTAAAACAGTTATAATAAAAACGACATCAAACATCCCCGATGGACTAATCAAACGATTCGATTCAATTAGCATTCCAAATAGGACAATTGCCAGCCCAAAAGCAATAATTGTTGACAACAAAGTTTATACGGCCATAACTCCCATTCTCTATGCCTTTGGCGGTGACAGCCCCTACAACGCCGAAGAGCACACTCTTTACAGCAGTTTAGAGTTGGCTACTTCTCCCGGCGAACCAATTATAAATACACCAACCTCGACTAACACAAACGCAGATACTAACATTACCTCATCACAAACAGCATTAATTTCTGCGCCAAGGTTAGGCAAGCAAGAGAACGGCGCAACAAGAGTGGTTTTTGATTTACCAATCGGTACAAAATACAAAATCTCTGTTTCCGATAACAAGCTTATTATTACTTTCGTAGGCCTAAAAACAAGCAGTTTTGACAGCATTCCGGAGCTTGACCCTAATATTATAAGAATTCAATCGGGCACCTTTAACGGACAAGATGCAGTAATAGTCAGCCCTAGTTACGGCATAGCTCAAGATTCAGGTTATAAATACGGTTTTATCCCCGCACAAGGCGCGAATACAAAAGACCGGCTCTACATAGATTTTCACACCAAAAGCGCCACTTTGGTAGACGCAACCCAGGCAGCTGAAGAATCCGTCACGGCTTCTGCCAACGTAATCGATATGAAAAAAATCGTGGTGATAGATGCAGGACATGGCGGAAAAGACCCTGGCGCCAGCTCGAGCTACGCAATAGAAAGTAAAATTGTATTGAAGGTTGCTTTGTACTTAAGAGATATTTTAGAGGAGCAGGGTGTCGAAGTGGTTCTAACTAGAGATAGCGATCGCTTTCTCGAGCTTAAAGAGCGTTCCGAATTTGCAAAACCGGACATAAATCTTTTTGTCTCAATCCACGCAAATTCTATTAGCAATAGTGCGGCTAATGGTATAGAAACTTGGGTCTTTGGAGAGCCTTTGGATGGTCGCCTGATTGCTCTTGCCATCACCGAAAACGGCGGCGGTGAGCTAGGCCAGGCCTTAACCCAAGAGGCTCTAAATTATGCCAAGAGCATACCTGCAAAGATTTACAAAGAAGAACAATTACGCTATAGTTTAGCGCTGGCAAACTCGGTTCAGAAAGAGGTCACAAAGTTAACCGGTGCCAAAAATCGTGGCGTGAGAGAGAACGCATTTTATGTTATCAGGAAAGCCAGAACTCCCGCCATTTTGGTTGAAATTGGTTTTCTTTCTAACCCTAGCGAAGGTAGTAACTTGGCCACGGAGTCATATCAAGAGAAAATTGCCGAAGGTTTGGCCAATGGAATTTTGAAATTTATGAACAATGGAGGTCTGGGAGATTAAATTCGGGACACCTGTCCTAAAAATAAATCTCACTTTAGGCTAACATTAAGATTAGGAAATTATTGCTTCTAAAAGGGAGCACAATAGACTTTAATTGGTCTGTTGAACGAAAGGAAAAAGTATATGGCAGAAAAATGGGTTTATCTTTTTAGCGAAGTAGGAGAAGCAGAAAAATTTGCGGGAAGTTGGGACGAAGCAAGAGGCCTGCTCGGCGGCAAAGGTGCCAACCTAGGCGATATGACGAGATTGGATGTTCCGGTTCCTCCCGGTTTCACAGTAACAACAAGAGCCTGTAATAAATATCTGGATTTAGGCGAAAAATTCCCTGAAGGGCTTTGGGAGCAAGAGCTCACCGCCCTAAAAGAAGTTGAGGAAAAAACCGGTAAAAAGTTTGGCGACCCCAAAAATCCACTACTAGTCTCCTGTCGCTCGGGCGCTAAATTCTCTATGCCCGGAATGATGGATACTATTTTAAACATCGGCCTTAATGACGAAGTAGCTGAAGGTATGATTAAGTTAACCGGAGACGATCGCTTTGTTTACGACTCTTACCGTCGTGTTGTACAAATGTTTGGCGGAGTGGTGTTAGAAGTGCCTGATTCAGTATTTCAGGCAGTAATTGAAGCCAAAGTTAGCGACAAAGGTGTTGCTGCCGACACAGAACTTGGCGCCGAAGACTGGAAAGAAATTACTCGCAAATTTAAAGAGATAATAAAAACTTATACGGATACCGAATTCCCCGAAGACCCACAAGAACAATTAAAGCTTGCAACTGAGGCTGTCTTTAAATCTTGGAATTCAAAACGCGCTTTTGCTTATCGCAACGCCGCGGGTATCAGCCATGACTTAGGTACTGCCGTTAATATTCAAACAATGGTATTTGGAAACATGGGTGATGACTGTGCAACCGGTGTTGCCATGTCGCGTAATTCTACAACTGGTGAACCCGTATTGGAAGGCGACTATTTGGTAAATGCTCAAGGTGAAGATGTTGTAGCCGGCAATAGGGTACCCGAGAGACTAGATAGCTTAAAAACCGGTATGCCAAAGCTCTATAAAGAGTTTTCTAAAATAGCTAAACGCCTGGAAAAGCACTATAAAAATATGCAAGACATGGAATTTACCATTGAGCACAGCAAGCTTTGGCTGCTTCAAACACGTGACGGCAAACGTACGGCACAAGCCGAGGTTCGTATAGCGGTTGATATGGTGGAAGAAGGCTTAATCGACAAGAAAACAGCCGTGGAGCGCGTAAAACCCGAACAAGTAGATTTCTTCTTGCATCCACAACTCGACAGCGAAGCCAGAAAAGAAGCCACAGTTGTCGCTACGGGCTTAAACGTTTCACCGGGTGCAGCTGTTGGGATAATTGCCTTTGATGCCGATATTGCTGAACGCTGGGCCAAAGATGATGGTCATGATGTTATTATGGTTCGCCCGGAAACCCGGCCTGATGACGTACACGGTATGTTGGCCGCTCGCGGTATCGTAACCAGCCGTGGCGGTCGTACCAGCCACGCAGCGCTAGTTGCAAGGCAATTTGGAAAACCGGCAGTTGTAGGTGTCAGCGAATTAAATATTGATTTAGATGCTCGCACAATGGTTGTAGGCGAATTTGAGTTTGCCGAGGGTGATTATCTTTCTATTGATGGTAATACCGGAGAAATCTTTAAGGGCAAGATACCGACTGTTGTTCCGGATATCAACGACCCATATTTGAGCAAGATTTTAGATTGGGCGGACGAAATACGTACGCTTCAAGTCTGGGCAAATGCCGACTACCCCTCAGACGCTACAAGGGCACGCTCTTATGGCGCTCAAGGCTTAGGCCTAGTGCGAACAGAGCACATGTTCTTTGAGCCAGAAAGATTGCCTATTGTTCAGCAAATGATTATGTCAAAAAGCGTTACCGAGCAAAATGAAGCCATAGAAAAACTATTGCCATCTCAACGTAAAGATTTTGAGGGCTTATTTAAAGCAATGGATGGCTTGCCAATCATCATCAGACTTATCGACCCTCCACTACATGAGTTCTTACCTTCACATGAAGAATTGACCACTTCTTTAGCGGATTTAAAAGTACGCTTACAGCACTTCCACACCCTGAGCGAAATTGATGCTGCCTTGGCAGAAATAAGGGTAAAACAAGACCATCTTGCACGAGTCGAAGACTTACACGAGCAAAACCCAATGCTGGGAACACGTGGTGTGCGCTTGGGCATTTTGATACCCGAGTTAACCAAAATGCAAGTCCGCGCCATCTTTGAAGCGGCCTGTTCTGCAGCAAAAGCCGGTATCGATGTCCATCCGGAAGTAATGATTCCTTTGACAATTGATAAAAAAGAATTAGATATTCAACAAACGGCATTAGAAGCAGAAGCCAAAGCCGTTATGGCCGAACAAGGCGTTACTATTTCTTATAAATTTGGCACCATGATAGAGATTCCAAGGGCTGCTCTTACCGCTGACGAACTAGCCGAAGTTGCACAGTTCTTCTCTTTTGGCACCAACGATTTAACCCAAACAACATTTGGTATCTCACGTGATGATGCCGAATCAGGCTTCTTAATTGACTACCTAAACAAAGGAATATTGCCCGAAAATCCATTTGCAAGCCTAGATCAAATTGGCGTTGGCAAACTAATGAAATGGGCAGTTAAGATGGGCCGCGAAACACGCCCGGGCTTAGAAGTAGGTATCTGCGGCGAGCATGGTGGCGACCCCAAAACTATTCACTTCTGCCATGATATCGGCTTGAACTACGTAAGTTGCTCTCCATACCGCATCCCAATCGCAAGACTAGCTGCCGCCCATGCAGCCTTACGCAGCGAAAGAGAAAAAGCTAGCTAGCCTAATCAAATTATTAAAGCTTAAAGCGGCTCATTAGAGCCGCTTTTTATATTAGTTTTTGGTCTTGAGAAGATTTTATAATCCTTTACGTAAAGCGAACAAACGTGGTAATCTCTTGGCTGTGAACTTTAAAAAGGCGACATCGATATTGTCAAAAGCTATCGTGGAACGAGAGATACCCGGTGCTGTGGCAATAGTCGGCGATAACAGCTCATATAAGTATTTATTTGTCAAAGGTGTTGAAAACTATGGTGGTAACGCTGTAAGCAAAAATACTTTTTACGACTTAGCATCTCTGACTAAGGTTGTTTCAACACTGCCAAGTATTCTTTATTTAATTGATAAAAAAGAGCTTTCATTAAACGATAAGATTTCAAAATTTTTTTCTAATTCAGGCTGGTTTCAAACACCAAGCTTAGCTGACACTACAGTTTTTGAATTATTGACGCATACGGCAGGTTTAAGAGCTTGGAAACCTCTTTTTGCTAACATATGCTCTCGGGAAACCGTATTTGCAAATATTTTGCAATCAGAAATTATTAGCAAAAAAGGCAAAATTGTTTACAGCGATTTGGGTTTTATGCTCTTGGGAGTATTGATAGAACGAGTAAGCAAAATGCGTCAAGATGAATTTGTAACTAGGCATATCTTCCAGCCACTTGAAATACAGGCAATGTCCTATGGGCCAATCATAAGTGACTCCATTGCCGCCACCGAGGACTGTGGTTGGCGTAACCGTCTCTTACGTGGTGAAGTACATGATGAAAACGCTTATATTTGTGATGGTGTTGCCGGACACGCGGGTCTTTTTGGTCAGGCGCGAGACCTAGCCAAATATGCCATGGCTTGGCTCAACTTAGATAATCGAATTGCCAATAAAGAATTGATGTCACAAGCAACAATAACGCAGGCAAAAGATTTAAGCAACAATAGGGGTTTGGGCTGGCTTAAAAAAAGCGAAAATACCTTTTCTTCCGCCTTTGCCACCGTAGCGGGCTATGGACATACCGGCTTTAGTGGTACCAGTCTTTGGCTCGAGCCCAATCAAAATAAATTCATAGTCTTACTCACAAACCGAATCCACCCCACACGTAATCATGGCAAAAACATAAATAAAATCCGCCAAGAATTCCATGCCGCCCTACTAAAAGAAACTTAGGGTCTTGATAAATCATTAATAATTACCTATTTCGACCCTGTTTCAAACGCCAATAAATACGGCACGGCCGAGCTGCCGTTTAAATCTCTAAAACCGCGATGCTCTTCAGAATTAAACCAGATGGCATAAGTTCGATTGGGCTCGAGCTTAACCTGCAAAACACAAGTGCGAGCGTCTGTGAATTGTACATCTCCTACTATCTCAGGAAAATCGACATTGGAAACTTTAACCCAAGACCAAGAGTCCTCGAGCATATCTTTACTAAAGACAACTTTTAAGGTTAATAAACCTGGAGGAACCTTTAGTTCTCCTGCAATTGGGAAAGTCTCAATAACAACGGGCGGCATAGAATCTACGCTTGCCTGAGCAAATACTACGCCGGCGAAAAGCGTTAAGGCAATAAACAATAGTTTTTTCATTCATACTCCTATTTCTTTATTAGAGCTATCAAACAGCAGCTAATTGTATAACCTAGACTCAAAACTCTAATTGTTTTCAAACCCAAGCTTAGCCTTTTGCTGAAAATCAAGGTCAAAAATACTTACAATCGCATTTTTCCACTTGCTTGCGTTCAATCTCCAAATTTTTGTCATAAAAAAATTCAGCCTTCAATTTTTCACCGGCAAGTACTCGAGGCAACCAATATGGCGCATCAGCCCACATTTGTTCGAAGGGTAAGTTTTGGATTTCAAACCATCTGGGCTCGAGCTCGTCTGTCGCCAGAATTTCCCCACTCCAGCTTTGGCTCAAATAAACAAAAACATGCATAGAATATTCGTGCTTATATGGAAAAACAAAGTTTAAATCTGCAACAGCTATTGGATTATTTGGGGCCACTCCAATTTCTTCGATTGTTTCACGGATTGCAGCTTCGCGGATAGTCTCGGCTTCTTCTACTCCACCTCCGACCGCAACGATTTTTCCCTGCCCAACACCTCGCCCTTTTAGGCCAAGTAAAACTTTATCCTCAGTTATGAGTAACATCAGGGTTTTCTTTGGTAAATCAAGCACCTTATCAGTATATCGGTTTTGGCCTTGCGCATGATGACTTTATATCAATAAATTTTGCCTCTTTGGCCGAAACCAGACTTGCCTGCATGATTTCAAAAAGATGCAGACCAATCTGAGCACTTGCTCTATGCTCTGTCCCATTCTCTATTGATGAAACAAAATCTGCTAGGGCAACGCACCAACCTTCTTCCAACGTCTTTGCCGGCGCAACAAACTCTAAAGCTCTCCATTCATCATCTGTATCTTTTCTTATTCTTACTTCGGCCTCAAAAGAGTTAGGGGCGCCAAGGCTTAAGCTGCCCTTTGTTCCATATATCTCAAATTTAGGTAGCTCTGAGTGCCAAACATCAAAGCTGGTATTAAGATTTGCAATTGGGCCATCTGCAAACTCCAGATTTGTGCTTATATGAGTAGGGGTGTTGACTTTAAAGCTTTTCCCGGCATTTGGCCCACTCGCGGGGGCTCGGCTAGCCAAGCCTATTTTAGAAACGGCGCTAACACGCTTCACCGGCCCTAATATAGCAATAAGCGCCGCAAGGTAATAAGGACCCATATCCAATAATGGCCCCGCTCCGGGTTGATAAAAGAATTCAGGGTTAGGGTGCCAAGATTCCATACCGTGGCTTAGAAAGAAGCAGTTAGCAGCCACAACCTCTCCAATCAAGCCGTCGTCGATTGCCTTACGAGCGGTTTGAACGGTTGCACCTAAGAATGTTGAAGGGGCTACAGCAAGACGTTTATTAGCTTTCTTAGCAATCTCGAGCAACTCTCCGGCATCGCCTAAATCGGTTGAGATTGGCTTTTCGCTATACACATGCTTACCGGCCAGCAAGGCTTTTTTACTTATCTCCGCGTGAACATTGGGCACAGTTAAATTTAGAATTAAATCAACATCGTTGTCTGCCAAAAGCTCATCAACCGACATAACCTTTTTTATGCCAAATTCTTCCGCTCTTTGCCGTGCCAAATCCATGTCAATATCAGAAAGGGCGTAATATTCTAAATTACTAAAGTATTCTTTGCCTTTTAAGTAAAGCGGGCTTATATTGCCACATCCTATTATGCCTATCCGCGTTTTCAAATTAACACCTCCCAAGGTTTCAAGCTTATTGGCATTATACCTTTGCTTTTTGTGCTTTTCAAACTATTTACGATTGCATCAATCGACCATTCTCTAAAACCAAAACTGATTAATGCAGGTTGCGGCAAATCTTCGACAGCGTAAGGGTTCCAAAGGGCAATATGTAAGAATTTGCTCGAGTTTTTTGCTAATTCTTGCGCAAATCTCTTTTCATTTTGGGTCATCCTAGTTCGAGAAGCAGAGACAAAAACAATATTCTTTGATTTCAATTCATTCAGCAAAGCTCTATCGATATCTTGTCGATTGTAGGTTATTTCTTTTGCTTCAATTCCTGAATCACGTAAAGCTACAGAAAGCTGTTGAGCCGGGGTTTCCATTTTTCCACTAGCCAAGCCGCCAACTATATTTTTGGCATAAACCAAAACAATATCATCCAGCTCAGGAACATCTCCGATAGCAACAACTGCCTTAGTGGCCACTAATTCAAGAAGCTCTCTATCTCCGACTTGCCATGCGCTGTCGGGGTTAGCCTCTATTGGATAGCGCTTAGCTAAACGCCTAATTCTGTTTTGTGATTGCCTTATTTTAAAAGAGTCTAGTTCTCCACTCTCAAGTGCTTTGCTTACTCCCTCAAATATCTCAATATGTGTTTTTATAGATGCCCCGTGGACATCATAAAGCGGCATATCTATGCCGGCTTTAAGAGCTGCAATTACCGCTTGAGCCGGGCTATATGTTTTAGCAATTGCCTTCATCTCAAGAGCGTCAGTAACGCTCACGCCATCAAAACCGAGCTCATCTCGTAGCAAACCGGTCATAACTTTATAGGATAAAGTCGCCGGGTTCTCAGCATCTATTGCGCTAACAATTCCGTGATAGCTCATCACAGTGGAAACACCGGCAGCAATTGCCTTTTTGAATGGATAAAGCTCTACCGCTTTAAGCCGTTCCATATCGTGTGGCAAAGTCGGTAAATCATAGTGACTATCAACACTGGTATCACCGTGCCCCGGAAAGTGCTTTACGGTTGCAGCAACCCCTTCGGATTGTAAACCCTGTAAATAAGCAATAACGTGCTTTGCGACTTTTTTGGGGTCTTCAGCGAACGACCTGTCGCCAATTACCGGGTTTAAGGCGTTATTATTTACATCTGCCACGGGTGCAAAGTTCATATTTATCCCCATGGCTTTTAGGCCTCGTGCCGTAGCAGCAGCGACCTGCCTAGTAAGCTCAAAGTCATTGGCTGCTCCAAGCAACATATTGCCCGGGCTAAAAGGCACATCGAGGGCACGAACCACACTACCGCCCTCTTGATCAATCGCTATTACCAAG
>Ga0256831_1001756_pt1 | contig 11431 bp, 24 predicted proteins | sample 132544metaG_FD_189087 | JGI IMG/M metagenome (GOLD analysis project Ga0256831, IMG submission 189087) | Hydrothermal vent microbial communities from Lau Basin, Pacific Ocean - 132-544 | ecosystem: Environmental > Aquatic > Marine > Hydrothermal vents | place: Pacific Ocean: Lau Basin | collected... | reverse complement strand
TATTATAATGGGTGTTGGAAGGGGGTATTAGCGAAAAACTGGCTAGAGAAAAAAGGAGGTACCCCCCTGTTTGAAAAGCAACTTCACGATGGAAAACCTTCTTTACTTTTCAATACTGATTGACAGTAAAGTTACTATACTGTCATTATGAGTTGATTATGAGAGTATGCATAAAGCTATGTATACCATAATCATTATGTATAAAAAAGGGGCATTATGCACAGATGAAGCAAACAATAGTAACTATAAAACGGTAGGGAAATGTGTCCTGGACGGCGTTTTTTCTTGGAAAAATTATGACCGCTCATTTATGCCTAGAACGCTTTATACATCGATCTAGGTACTAACATACCAGCGCGAGTTTGCGTGCTGGACGTTTATCTTTACTTTGGTGAAGTTACTCCGGGTTTTACCTTGTATATTCTGAGTAATAGGCCATTCGCTAGAATCGGCCTAACTACGTGTAAAGCATGAGCGATACTCATATGTTTGACCATAGCACGCCCGGGCGGATACGTCAAGGCAAAAAAATAACCCCGGCATAAGCCGGGGTTATGAGATTCAAGCTGGCCTATAGGCCAGCTTGAATCTCATCATAAAGGAAGCGCGCGACCGGCAGGAAGTCGGTCGGGGCCTCCTCCACTGTAACGGTGAGCTCCGGCGTGTGGCCCACTATACTGGGGTATCTCAGTTCAACCCCCAGTCGCCTGGCCTCGGCTGCGACTGCCCGCTGAAACCAGATCGCCTTACTATATGTTTTGAAAGTAAAAGTCTCTTTAGTCATTGTTTCTCACCGACTACAGTATACCGCACTAGGCCGATAATTGCAAGTCCCCGGGCATAGATTATACTATGCCTGGCTATTGATTAACGCCGGGCAATATGGTATACTGCAGTTATGAAAAACATTAGGCTAACACTCACTGAGGCTTGGCTTGAAGCCGTGCGGCTTAACAGACCGGTCTATTTCTACTCAGGCGAGGTCCGATATAAGATGTATCCTAGTCGCAAGTGGGAGCGCGCGTAACGCGCGCTCTTTTTTTAGCTTACTGTACTATACTTTTGTATAGCTTATTGATATTCCTATTATGATAATAGTAACCTTATTGCATGTAAAGTAATACGTGTGCTACAATGCAAACAGGATAAGGCATAGCACGCCTAATCCTACGGATATTGATAAGTCGGTGAGTGTGTGACCACGCCCGGGCGGATATGCCTGGGGGAAAGGATACAAGTATGAGTAGTAAAATCCAGGAATACCGTCAAGCGCAAAAAGCGCTTGAGCAGGAAATAACCGACGCGCTAGCGTCGGTTATAGGTCAAAAAGCAGCTCGCCAGCTTACGCGCGCCGACGCGCGCAAAGCGCTCGGCGCATTGTCGGCGTTTGACGCCGACGCTGCAAAAGTGCTCCGGCATAAACTCGCCGAGCACGAAGCGGCCTTTGCAGGTATCGGCAAGGCCGAGGCCACCGCGCGAGCCGAGAGTATCGCGCGTGGATTGTTTGCCTCGCGCCGGGCCGCTGCTAGGCACGGAGTAAAACTTACGCTGCCTCAAGCCTTGCGCGTTAAGGTGTTTGGCAGCAGCTACCGCTTCACGGTAGACTACGAAAGGCAGTCGGTAACATACGCCCCGATAAAGCGGGGCGAGAGAAAGGGTAAAGGCAAGTAGCGACAGGACACTCACCGACGAATAGATACTAGCGCGGATATATCCGCGCTAGTATCTATTAGGTCACGCTACGGCATAAAACTAAAGCCATCGAGCTTGCCTGCCGTAGCTTTACAAAATTCGGGCCAGCGCTAAATACGCTCACTAGTATAGGCGCGACTAACGGCCCGGTTTTTTAGAAGTTAGTTTTAGAAGTTTTTTTAGGGGTATCATAAAATAGAATGCCTATTTTAAGGCATTCGGTAGTGCGTGCAAAAATAGGTTTATGCGTGAGTGTTTACCGCATAAGCCTAGGTTACACCCCGCGCGCTATCAGTAAAAACTAGGCTAACCGCTTAGGGCTAGCGTATCCGGCCAAGGCCAGTACAGTTATAGTCTTAACGCTGCACACCTTGACGACGCTGGCATTATATAGGGCGAGGGTGCCCTTATAGTGCTGCCTCGAACGTGACCTGCCACACCGCGCGATAACCGATGTTTGAAGCTAGTTAAATCCTTGAACAATCCGCCTGACTTTCCTGGCTCCGGGAAGTCATTGCCTCGCCGGGCGCTAGCGTGGTAACTTATAGAGTGGGCGCTATAAGTAATAGGGTTAGCCGCCGGCGCGAGCGTCAAGTGTTTCTGAAAGCTACTACACCGCAAAAAACAATAACAATGCCGGTAGGGGTTATTGGGACCCCGGCCATAGTATCCGGCTATGGTTATTCTAATAGAGCGAAATCCGGGAGGGTCTAGGCTTTCCCGGATTGTCCGCCATGCCTAACACTACGGCGGGCCTGACGAGCTAGGTGTTAGGCAACCCCCGTAAGTCGTGAACCTAAAATATATAGGCACGCTGGGGGAAGGAGTAGGAAATGAGTAAGGTAGTTAGTTTCAGTAAAATCATGGACGCGCTCGAAAAGGACGAGCGCGCCAACAGCAGGATGATTGCCCTCGACGACGAGTACGGGACTGTTACGGCCGGGAGCTACGTTCGTACCCGGCTGTACGAGCCTGACGAGCTCCCGGCCTGGCTCGTCGACGAAATGTACGATGAGCTTGGTATTAATAGTGCCGTCGTTGTGCACAGTTACAACGACGGGTTTTCAGGAAGCGGAAGGGAGGCCGAGCTCGTCGGATACACAATACTCGACGGGCATGTTGTCCCAGTAGTCATCTACTGGGACAACATCGGCATCGTGGCCGGTTCAGCCGACAACGTTTGGGAGGTGTTCCATGCCTAATGATGGCGTAAGCTTCGATTATATTTTGGGTCTCGCCCACGGTTTAGTGGGCGAGGAAGTCTCAGTGTCCTGGACATCTGGGGCACTGAGAAACGAACTCACCCCGCAAATGCTGCGGGGTGTTTTGGTTGACGGTGAGGGTGTGATCCGCGGTATGCTCACGCTCTCTTTTGACACCGGTGATAATCTCGGCAACTACGCCGAGATTAAAGTCCGCCGTGATAATAAAGTTATCACGGAAGTGGTAGAGTACCGCGGGGCGTGGTGGTGGCCGCTCCAGGAAATCTACCAAAGATTTGCCCCTGTAGAACGCAGGGGCGTTCCTGTTGCACAGCGGGAAATGGTGGAGCGTATGCCAAAGTATGCTCCACGGTTCAGGCCACGTGTAAGGAGTGGGCTAGAATGATGAGGGTTGAAAAGGCGAAACAGATGCTATCCGCCGCCGCTGAGTACGCAAGCAATAACAGTCAGCTTGTGGTCAACGTGGTACATGATAGCGCGTACCACCACTTTATCATAGAGGTATGTGACAAGGACAGCCCTAATGCCGAGCTGTCCAAACAGCAAGTAGTCGGATATTTGTACACCGCCGAGGGGGAATGCAAGGTTGTATTCTTCTGGCGGGAAGGGGTGAAAATCCCAGAAACAAGGGAGGAAAAACTGGAAAGTCCGCTGTTCCCTATCTACTGGCTATTCGGCGTCATAGAGTAGTACCCTGTGACCCCACCCCTTCGTGGGTGGGGTCACTTTTTGTTTTTTGTCCGTTGGCCAGAACAGCAATCTGGTCCATATTCCGGTTTTCTATAGCCGGAATTTTTAAGGGGGTAGAGTGATGAAAGAGTTCATAGGGTATAAGAATATAAACGGCTGCGACGTGTACGTCTTGTTCAAGGCGGAGGATGAAATATCTGCCTGGAAAAAGTTAAAAGAGGCAGCCGACAAGTCTAGCCGCTTTACTGATTTTTCAGCTGACGTTGAGCGGCTAGAGCACATGAAGAGTATCGGCAAGGATACAGCTGCCTATGAAGAGGATGTTTTGCGTAGACTGGAAGAGGTGGACTATGAGTGGGCAATCTTCGCGTGCATCCTTGCCGGTGAGTTCGTGCAAGAGAGCTCTCTTAAAGAAGTCAGGCATTTAATTAACGATGCTGGCCTGGCGCTAATGGAACCGGTTTGTAGGCCTGTAGTGTTTAAGGCACCGCCCGTTAGTTGTGACAAGAATGAACAACTGCGAGAAGAGCTGCTGGCTGCTAGACGCTTGCGCATGAACGCAAAACCACAAGCAATACTCCAAGCACTATTCGCCCGACTGCTTTTCAAGTTTGTCGGTGGTGGTGGGTACGTATTCCATCACGAGGGAAACGAAATCACCATCAAGCCCCCAAGGATTCACCGTGACGGAGCTACAATGGACATAGAGTGTTGTGGTGAGTCAATAGGCCTGATGGTATACCATGATAGTGGCCGGATATCAATTACGGAGACGTTCTCGAATGGAAAAACGAGGGCGATAATCGGGGAGGAGGTGAAAGCTGTAGAGAGGATTTTCTTCAACGGCGGGTAGAATCTGAGCCTACCCGACTCAGATAATTGAAAGGGGGTTTTGGGCCGAATAAGCAGTTTAACGGTTTTCCCCGAGTCAAAACACGGGGAATCGGGTGTATCTTAGTCTAACAGACTAAGATTTAGTTAGTCTTCAGACACTCAGGTTTTTTAAAGGAGGTAGTAAAGTGACACCATGGAAAGCTGGATTTTACCAGCCAGAACATAAAGGCTTCTACCCTTACTCTGAAGACAGTGAAGGCTACTTGCCGTGGATTACGGAGGTAGTCATAGGCATGACGCCGTACGAACCGAGCGGGCGGCCGCGCTGTGAGCTGCCGCTTGTTTACATGAGGCCAAGCAAGGCCGGCTTCTTCGGTGTGCTATACGACCCGCGCGACGATACAATGTACTTTTCCCACTACGTCGAGCGGGAAGATGGCAAGTGGGAACAGAAATGGAGGGTTATACAGCTGGAGAAGTACAGGAAGATTGCCGAAGAAAAAAGCAGCCTAGAAGCGGGGAGGGCGGCCCAGAGAGACTTTGATAACTTCCCCGTTATAAGCGGAGAAGAGCTAGATAAGGTTTTTGAGGGGGCTTGCGGGGAGGATTGAGAAAAAGGGGGACTGGTCGGCCTAATCCCTCTCTCATAATCCCCCTCCAATAACCCCCTTCATAAACCCCCAGTCAAGCAACCCCCTTAAAAAGAAAGGCGGTGATAGCAAAACACCTTCAATCTTAAAGGCCATAGTATAAACTACCTTCAATCCTAAAGTGTGTTGGATATTGAGGGTGGGCTATACTATGGAAGGTAGTTAATCTCTCTATGTCCCTATATGCTTATATGGTATATGGGCAGCTGAGGAAGGAATGTGGAAAAAATGAATCACTATGCCATAGTACCCATTAGTGCTGAGCTCCACCTTGAGGCTGCCAAGAAAATGCTGGGGGTGGGTTAATGAAATACAACATAGTTAACCTTACCCCGCATGAGGTAGTAGTGAGGAATGGGAATTACGAGATTCGCATTCCGCCGAGTGGCAAGGTGGCCAGAGTGCAACAAGAGTTCAAGGTATTTCCTTCGCTCAAAAACGGGCTGGGGGAAATCCCCGTAGTAGGAGTAGCCAGGGGGAAAATTGAGAATCTCCCTGAGCCTAAAAATGGTACTATCTACATAGTATCTGGCATAGTCCTGGAGGCGGTAAAAGCTCGTAGTTCCAGGATCGACGTGTTCTCCCCTGATACTTCCCCAGAAGGTGTTATCAGAGATGAGAACGGGAAGATAGAAGCGGTGCGACGACTGGTAGTCGCGCTGGAGGTGTAACATGATACGCAAGTGGGAAGAGGGCAAGAACGTAACCCGCAGCAAGGTCATCCCCGGAGTAGGTCGAGTGCTTCTCGACCCCAGCGCAAGCGGCGGGGTTGGAGTAGGCAACAACGACACCACGGTGTATGCCGACGTGTGTTACAATAACGGCATGCACCACTACAGTGTTTACATGGAGGCAGAAGCGCAATGAAGAACTGGATAGACGCTTTGGTAACAGTTCTGCTTGGTAAGCGCCGCTGCTACTTGGTAACTGTAAAGATAGCAGGGCATGGTGACGCATGCGCCGGCCACACGGTAGCGGGGCTAGAGGTATGTACTCGCGGCAACATATCGCGGAAAAGCATAAAGAACTCGCTACTTGACTACTGCTCGTGGGTCGTTGGTCGTCGTGTTAGCGACCTCACTTTTGAAGTGTGCGAGTATGAGGAGGTGTAACGACGATGAAGTATTGGTTGTGCATGACGTGGCTATGGCTCAACAGAGGGATTGACGCATTCGTATACGGCGTGGCCGCTGCTGTCACCGGTTTAGTTGCCATAGCCACGCTGGGAAATGTTTTGCTGAGTCTGGAGATTAGGGCTATCCGCTGGATTCTCACACAGCGAGACTGGATGCTGGACTACGACTGCGAGGAGCAGCGCAAGGAGCGGCAATGACAAAACAGGTTAAGAGTTACCGGAGCGGCAAGGAGTTTGGCGGTGCTGCACATGATATGGTGCAGCACGGATTTGAGGAGGAGCACGAGATTCCAGTTCCCAACGAAATGGTGGGGTGGGTAGTAACGTTCGTGACGTTGCTGGTGGTGTTCTCCGCCCTGGTACTGTGGAAGGGGTTTTGACATGGAAGAGACGGTGGAGGATTGCGAATGCGAGTGAGGCGCGGGCCTAGTCCGCCAACAAGAGTAACGGGGCACAAGCCCCCGTGGTATAACAGAAAGGGGGACTACGTGCCTCCGCCCAGACGCTCTAGGCGGAAGGTGCGTCGTGAGATAAGGAGGTGGTTGAAATGCGCTAAGCGAAAAGATTCATAACAATACAAGGTTCTAAGCTATAGGGTGGGCTCCTTCTCTACCGAATGGAGTACGGCTCGTTAGCCCACCCTATAGCGAAATAGCATAAACGAGCCGTACAGGGAGAGCAGATGAAAAAGCTTGTCATGATTATTTTGGCCCTTATGGGGCTTATGTTCTTTGTTGGCTGTAACAATAAGGCTAACGTGGTTTCGCACAACCTCTCAAAAGAGGCAGACCAGTTCAGGATACCAAGGGAGATAGTGTTCTACAACGGCATCACCGGAGAAAACATGCTCGAAATTGTCGGGTATTGTTCTCTGGGCAACTTCGATTCCTCCGACGAGCTGTCAGTCACTTGCAAGGTTGGTGATGACAAATACGTCAAGCACTACCTTGGACTAAGTGATAACGTAACCTATTTTGCCAGACAGCTCTTGCCGGCGCAGGTAAGCGCACAACATTACAAGGTTATATTCAAGCCCAAGGTGTTAATCCCCAACGTGGAGGTTGACAAATGAAGTTTGTAACAATACACGGCCCCATCAGCTACAATAATGGCGTTATTACAATTGATGACATAGAGATACGTGCCTACGTTATACACGACGACGAAGGCCAGCCCCTTTTGGAGATGTCCGTCTCCAATGCAGGGGAAAACACACCCTTTCTAATACGGAAACCGTTTGGAGACATCCAGATCAATGAGGCGATGAAAAAGCAGCCGGTCTCGGTGTACCACCGCGACGCCACAACCATAACCATCGGAAGTGTAAGCCTGCTGCTGCTCAGCGCTTCGGAAACAAGCATTATGGTGGAACTCCATGTCGGCGACAGCACCGTTGGTGATGTGTCGTTGTCGTTGACAGAGGAGGATCAGTGATAAAAGTTACCATCGGGAATGAGGAGCACTGGTTCTACTCATTCTTTGAGGCCTATAATTTTATAGGCCAAGAGGTAGGTGGGTGGTGTGCAGCCGCTCTAGCACACAACAGCAACCTGCTAAGCAACGGCTCTGTAGATTGCGACAGCGTGGAGGTGTCAATTGAGGAAGTGGAAGGTAACAATTAGGGGGCAATCGAGGGTGGTCAGGGCTAAAAGCGCAGAGAATGCAATCCGCAGGGTTGCGGGGTTGCTGGGAATAAGACTCGGCAAAGCCCCCAAGATAAACTACATAGGCGAAGACACCCACTTCGTACGCCCGCATGCAAATGGTGCTTACGAAGATGGGTTCTTCGTGGTTGCAGTTCCAGGGTAGGAGGGGTAGACATGTGTGAGCAAATATTCGCCATGCTGATTCTGGCAGTTGCTATAAGCGTGTCGGGCTCGTGGTTGTATAGCGCAAGCAAGGCTAAAACAGTTGGCGGGGTGTATGCTGACGCATTTGCCTCGTTCCTGTTTGCGCTGGTGGCTGTTACGGCATACACACTTATCGATGAGCGGTTTTTGGTCCCTGCCGCGGCTGGGGGCATAATCCTGTTTGCGGCGGCGTGGTGGGCCAGCAATTTGGGGGGGTGGTCACAATAGAGTTTATAATCCTGGCATCAATGATGCTATCACTGGTTGGGTCTGCTACTCTGACATTTGGTCTACTGAGTGGGTGCCGCTTGCTGGCCGCCGCTGGAGGGGTGGTTCTCATTGCTTCCGTGGTCATGATAGCAACCCTTCTCACTACGCAGCTATTTGGGGTAGCCGTTGTACTCGATGCTGTCATAGCGGCGTCAACTGCTATGCTGGTGTGTGTACTAATGGATTTGCTAGGATGGGGGTGATTAAGTTGAAGAAGTGAAATAACCTATAGGCATAGAGTGTCAATCCATGTAGCCCCAGGAATTGCCTCCAACCGCCTGGGGCTACAATCATTGGAGGTGTGAATGACGTATCTTGTAGTTGTACACAAGCCTGTTCCACGCAGCAAACGACCACCGCAACACTTCAGCGTGGACGAGCTGCACAAAAGATTCGACTTTAACAATGGCGCGAAGGCTATTGCGGTCACGAAAAAAACAGACATAAAGAAGGCCCTCTCAACCATGATTCCGCCAGAGTCGGAAAAGCTTTATGGCAAAGCGGCATACGTGGTGAGGGGCGATACAGCCTATCTCATCATGTACATGCTGCCCGGGGGTGATGTTTATCAACACGCATAAACTGTTACAAGAGAGCGGCTATAGCTCAAAGACTTGCGACTACCCCACGGTAGCGAAAGAGGCTGCAAAGCTGGCCCGCAAACCCGGCGCTACCCCTGAAACGGTTATGTCGCAGATCAGACAAAAGTTCCCCCTCAGGGAACTGCCCACGCTGCGTCCAACGCCGGGGAAATTCGAGGTGTGGGGTACGGTTGGCGTCGACTTCGACTACGCCACAATTGAGCAAATGCGTGTGGTGGCAAGGCTCCCCGTATATGCTGCGGGTGCGCTCATGCCCGATGCTCATTTAGGCTATGCTCTCCCAATTGGCGGCGTTGCCGCCTTGCACGAAGCGGTGTCCCCAAACGGGGTTGGTGTAGATATTGCTTGCAGAATGGCAATGTCTATATTGCCCATAACCCCCGAAGATGCAATCGAGAACAAAAAGCAACTGCTGGATGTACTGCTAGAGGAAACGCGGTTTGGTCGAGCAGTATTTGATAAGCCGCGCTCCCACCCCGTCATGCAAGACCCAGCGTGGCAGGACAAGTCGCTGCCGCTTCACGAGCACTACCAGCGAGCCCAGGCCCAGCTCGGCACGTCGGGCGGCGGCAATCACTTCGTTGACATAATGCTGGGCACGATAGAGCGCGAAGTCGATTGGTTACCTTTCGAACTGGGTGAAACTTTTGTGGCCGTGTTAAGTCACAGCGGTAGCCGTGGTATTGGTGCTCTAATGGCGAGGCATTATAGCCAGCTAGCTCAAAAGGAAACCGCCGCGAAAGCAAATGGCATTCCCCGTGACCTGGCATGGCTAGATATCAACACGGACCAGGGGCGAGAATATCTGGCCGTAATGCAGCTAATGGGACGTTACGCACAGGCAAACCATCACCTAATCCACGCACACATAGCAAAACGGCTGGGGGTGACGCCGATATCTGTTGCTAAAGGCACCGCCATTAACCTGCCCGATATAGCGCCGCCATTCACCGTTATAGAAAACCACCACAATTATGCCTGGCGGGAGGGTGAGTATGTGATTCACCGCAAGGGGGCCACCCCAGCCGAAGCTGGAGTGCCCGGGCTAATCCCCGGTTCGTCAGGCTCGTACTCGTACCTGGTGGAAGGCTTGGGAAACAAAAAGAGTCTTAATTCTTCAAGCCATGGAGCTGGCCGGCCGTTTAGCCGCTCACAAGCCAAAGAGCTATTCGATTCTGCGGCGTTCAAGGAGCACATGGACAAGTTTGATGTGCTCTATCATGGCATTGCTCCAGACGAGGCGGTGATGGCATACAAGGACATCGAGCGGGTTATGGAACTACAGCAAGACCTTGTGTCTGTTGTGGCAAGAATGAAGCCGCTGGTTGTGGTGATGGGAGGTTAAAAGTGGAAATGGTAGAGGATGAGATGCTTGACATGATGTTTGAGGATAGTGTCAACGGTGCGGTGGAGTATGGCCCCGAAATGCTCCTTGAACAGGAATGGGATTCAGCTTACGACGATGTGCTCGACATGGCCCATGACGCTATGGTAGAAGATGGTGACTACGACGAAACCGATGCGATAGTCGATGCTGCTTTTGAGGCGTTTCTTTAGGGGGTAGTCATGAAATACCTTGTGTTTGTTGACGACGGCGAGACGGCGTATGTCCTTCGCGCAGGGGGGTTTTTGCAGATGCTAGCCCTCTACCTATCCTTCTGGATAGGCGGCTATACCATAAAAATCGAACGCGAATAATTGGTATAGCCGTTGGAGAAATTGGTATGGCTGCCAAGATATATGCCGTCTACGAGCAGGTTCGCCACGGCAAAGAGGTTCACTACTACAGGGTTAGGACGGCAACCGCGCAGTCGTTGAGGGCAGAGGGTTTTTATTTTCTGCCCCATGGTGAGGTAATGCAAAAAGAAATATACGGGGAACCTGGATACCACGAGGCACTTGTGGCTTATCCCAGGAGGTGGTCATGACATGAAATATGCGTTTTGGCTCTGGAGCGGCTATGCCGCCTATGACATACACGATGGCTTCTCTAGCAGGGATGAGGCTATAAAGAGGGCGGCAGAATTTGCACTAAGCCATGCGGGTGCGTGGTGGGGCTCGCGCGCGTGGCCATCGTCCGCAGACATCGAAGAGCAACTGAGAGAGCACAACGTTTTCATCCTAGACAATACCACAACTGCCTTGGTAGTGGGCCTGCAGGGTGAAGCTAGCCGCACAACCGACCTGCAAGATGCGCTTACCGGCAAGCCGCTTGATCACAGTAAGGCTAAATGGTTCACATACATTGACAACCCCCCAGGGCACATGGGCTTTAGGGTCTTCCAGGGATATGTCAACGAGGATGACCTCGTTCGCTGCAAGCTCCACGGGGGAATGGTCCCGAAGGTGCTAAGTAAAAAACTACCATCTGGCGATATAGCGTGTGAAGGGTGTTACCGGCAAAGTATGGATGAAGTTTGGGAGCACATAAAGCCGGTAAGTGCGGAACCGAACCCTATGTCAAAGTTTGACTTCGGTGTAGAGT
>Ga0256831_1001755_pt1 | contig 11434 bp, 5 predicted proteins | sample 132544metaG_FD_189087 | JGI IMG/M metagenome (GOLD analysis project Ga0256831, IMG submission 189087) | Hydrothermal vent microbial communities from Lau Basin, Pacific Ocean - 132-544 | ecosystem: Environmental > Aquatic > Marine > Hydrothermal vents | place: Pacific Ocean: Lau Basin | collected... | reverse complement strand
GCTTATGGCGCTCATACAGGGCCTGGGCCAGGCCAAGGGTATTTTTGGCGGAAAAGCCGAAGCGGCTGTTGGCCTCCCGCTGCAGCAGGGTAAGATCATAGAGCGGCGGCGAGCTCTGGGTCGATTTTTTGCCGCTCTCCTCAACCCTTGCCTCCCTGCCCCTGCATTTTTCAATAATGGCCCTGGCCTTTTCTTCCTCCCACAACCGGTTCTTCCTGGCGTGGGGCCGGTCCGGATCCTTTTTGAAATCGGGATCGATCCAGATGCCCTCGTATTGAACATCCTGGCAGTGAAATTCTCCATGCAGTTCAAAATAATCGGTGGGTACAAAGGCCCTGCGCTCCGCCTCCCGCTGTACCAGCATGGAAAGGGTAGGGGTCTGCACCCGGCCGCAGGGTGTTTTGCGAAAGCCGCCAAAACGTGAATTATAACAGGTCAACGCCCTGGTGGCGTTTATCCCGATCAGCCAGTCCGCTTCCGACCGGCAGAGGGCCGTCTCCTCAAGAGGCAGCATCTCTTCATTGTCCCGGAGGTTTGCCAGCCCCTCACGAATGGCGTTTAAGGTCATGGACTGCAGCCACAGGCGGCGGATGGATTTTCCCGCCACGGAACGGGTGGAAGCCAGTTTCAGGATATACTTGAAAATCAGCTCCCCTTCCCGACCGGCATCACAGCCGTTGACAATGACATCAACGTCCCTTCTCCGGATCAATTTGGCAAGGGCATTAAACTGGGATTTTGTCCCCGGCAGCACTGTCAGCGGAAAAGGAGACGGCAGGATGGGAAGATTGTCCAGAGACCATTTCTTGAATTCGGGGTTGATCTCTTCCGGATAGGCGATGGAGACCAGGTGACCGATGGCATAGGAGACTATGTAATCCTCACCTTCAAAATGGGTCCTGGTTTTCTTGAATCTGCCGGGCAGGGCCTTGACGATATCAGCGGCAACGCTTGGCTTCTCGGCAATGATAAGTGTTTTTCCCATGGACAGTATTCCGCTTGACCGGCCATGCCGGTTTTTTTTATTGTTTACAATTTATTTCCTGATTACCACCGAAGCTCAGTAAAGCCGTATCAGGGATAACATCGCTCGGTATCCGCTACTTGATTTGACATAAAATTCACCTGTTACGCAGAGAGGTTCTCTTTGTTTAATCCCACCAAGCGATGGTATCCCTTGTTTCTGAGGGTTGATGGTAATCAGAATTTATTTTCACGACAACGAGGCGAGAAAATCCAGTATTGCCCGATGGAACTCTTCCGGTTGATCGAGATAACAGGGATGGGGCGCCCCGTCAAGGACCACCCGGCTGCTGCCGGAAATGTTGGCAAGCAGGATCTCGCTGTCGGCAAGGGGCGAGATCTGGTCTTCACCGCCCCAGACAAGCAGTGTCGGCACCTTTATCCTGGCAAGCCGCTTCCGGTTTTCCTTGATGCCGACCGCACCGACCAGAATCAGGGCGCCGACATGCTCAGGGTAATCAAGGGCAAACTCCATGGCAATGCGTCCACCCATGGATGGGCCGAGCAGGACAGGCTTGCCAGCGGTTTCCTGCTCGATAACACCCCGCAGTACATTGGCGGTTTCCTCCTGGCAACTGCCTGATTTGCCAAATCCAGGCATGTCAATGGCGACAGCATGACAGCCATTGTCGGCAAGGGTGTCCAGGGTGGAGGTTTCCTGCCAGGTCTGGGCAGTGAATTTTAATCCATGCAGCAAAACAATATCCCTTCCTGTTTCTCCGGTCTCGAGAATACGCAGCTTACAGGGGCCAACGATTATCTCTTTCTCAACGGTCATAAAGCCATATCCTCCTGTACCAGCAAAAAATATCGATGCGGATGCCGATAAATCATCGGTCCGTGTCGCCAATCAAAAAAGATGAGAATGGAAAAAATGGTGAAAAGTGGTGACAACAGTTAGGCGACATCGCCATCTTTGTCAATATTTATGGACCTGGAAAAAATCGAAAAAACCTGTACAGAGATCAGATCATGGTCAGCACCTTGGCCCCCTGGAAGGAACCCTGCTGTAATTCCCGCAGGGCGGTATTGGCATGGGCAAGCGGATAACAGGTAACCTTTGGTGTAATGTTCATTGCAGCAGCCAGCCGGAGAAATGCGCGCACATCCTCACGACAGACATTTGCCACTGTTTTTATCTCCTTCTCCCGCCAGAGGTGCTTCTCATACTCCAGCCGCAGCAGTTGCTTCCTGTCCCGGTCCTCCTTGCGGATGGCATTGATAACCAGACGTCCGCCGGGACGCAGGAATGGCAGGGCATCGACGACCGGCTTCCAGGCCGGGGTGGTGTCGATTACGGCATGCATCAACTCCGGCGGGCGCTGATCACTCCTCCCGGCCCAGGAAGCGCCAAGGGCAAGGGCAAAACGCTGCTGGCTCTCACTGCGGGCAAAGACAAAGACGGTACTGTCCGGAAAACGGTGCCGCACCATCTGCAAAACCAGATGGCCGCTACCGCCAAAACCGGTCAGCCCCAGGATTTGTCCATTTTCAAGGCCGCTCAGATTAAGGGAACGGTATCCAATGGCGCCACCACAGAGAAGCGGCGCTGCCTGAATATCGGACAGTTCCTCGGGCAGGGAATAGATAAACCCCTGCCTGGCGATCATATATTCGGCATAACCGCCATGGACATCGCGGCCGGTGGCCGTAAATTCCGGACAGAGATTCTCCACCCCCGAACGGCAGAAGGAACAGTGGCCGCAAGCGGAAAATATCCAGGCAACCCCGACCCGATCATGCAGCTGGTACCGGCTGACCCCCTCACCCAGGGCGGCAACCCTTGCCACCACTTGATGACCGGGAATAACCGGAAATACCGGCGGTGGGGTCCGGCCCTCTATTTCATCCAGTTCGGTATGACAGACCCCGCAGGCATGGATGCGAAGCAGCACCTCTCCCGGACCCGGCTCGGGTATTTCCACCTCGCAGAACTCGAGAGGTTCGGAGGTGGCGGTAACAGGGGCACACTGTTTCAACAGCTGGGCTTTCATGATACACACAGATCAATGGCAATCAATGGGGTAACAGACGGCCATAAACCAAAATCGGCAACCTTCCCAGGGGAAGGTTGCCGAAAAGACTTCAGCTCATCCGGTGAAATCCCGGCAAACCAGGACAACGTCTACTGTAGAGGCGCCTTGTGCAACTGGTCCTGGAGGTCAGCACATTCTTCATTTTTGGCTGCAAGCTCCTTGACAAGTTCTGCATTTTCCTCCTGTACCTCCTGCAAGGCGTCCTGTTGTTCCCTGATCTTGGACAGGAGCACATCCATATTGATCTTCACCCGATCAAGCTCGCGGCTGACCTCTTCAAGATCGGTGTTTTTCTCCTCCACCAGCTTCTCCAGGCCGACAATCTGGGCCCTGGCCTTCTCAAGCTCCGCACAGCCGCTTTCAGCGGCAGTATCGTCAGACGGCTGATCAGCTTCCTGGACAACCACAACCGTGGGTTCCTGCTGTTCTTCTTTGGCAACCTTTGCCATTGCGGCCTGTTTCATGGTTGCCATTGCCGACTGCATTTTCTTCATTGCAGCCTGTAATTCATCGATCTGCGCATCTTTTTGTTTGATCTCCGCCTGGAGCCCAGTAATCTTTTTCTGCAATGCACCCACCTCGGCCGCCTGGGCTGACAGTTTCTTGAGCTCGGCCTGCAATGATTCATTCTTCTTTTTCAGATCACCAATCTGCGCCGTCATAACCTGCCGCATTTTAGCGACCTGCTCATCCTTTCCCTTCAGGGTGTTGTTCAGGGTGACGATCTTGGCCTGCAGAGTGCCAACTTTTTTCTGCAGGGCCGCCACCTGCCCTGATACGGCCCCCTGCGCCTGGGCAGCCAGTTGCTGCTGATGCATCAGCAACTGGTGCGCCTGCGCCTTCAACTTCTGAACAGTGGCATCCCGCTCCGACAATCTCGCCTCAAGGCTTTTATTGGCCTTACGAAGGGTAACCAGTTCATTTCTGGCCTTTTCAAACCTGGTCTCGCATTGCTGCAGGTCTTTCTGCAAACTGGCCGTCTTGGTCAAAACCGCGTCATGGGACTGGTTGCTGACCACCTGCACAGAGGCAAGCTTTGCCTTCATCTCTTCGAGCTCTTGGCGCAATACCCTGGAATTCCGGTTACCCACTGATCCCCAGAGGGAGCCCAGGATAACCAGGCCGGCCAGTACACCAATGGTGATGTTTTTCTTGTCCATCGTAATCTAACTCCTCAATAATGTTTATTCTCTGACAGTGTCAGGTTGCACTGCCCGGGCCGGCGGCAACTCGCTCTTTTGCCCTTCTTTATCAGGTTTAATGCCTGCCGCCTTATCGGCAGGTTCCGCCAATCCGCCACCTACCGTCATCGGCGCTGAAAGCAGATCGGGATCAATCTTGGTAATCTCTTCGTCAATACGATGTAAATTTCGTTTCACCTTGCCAACGATGTCGGCCTGGGGATATTTAACTAAAATATCCTGCAGTAGCCGGCGGGAAGCGAGTAATAATTTTTTGCGGCTCCAGAGATCATGGGTCCGGCCGGAACGGACAAAGAGTTCCGCTGCCCGCCTGCGGTCTTCCCGGGCGGCAAGATTGGCGGCCTCATCAATCTTTTTACGGGCCCGATCATCGTAGGAGGTCCCCAATACCTTGGTGAAGGCCTCGATGGCCTTGTCATACTCACGGGCCCCAAGGGCGGTCATTCCCGCATTCCAGTTTTCCTGGGCCTCTTGCTCCTGGGCAAGTACGGTTGTTTCCCGATTTATGGCTTCGGCCGTCCGCAGCTTGCGGGCCCTGGTTGCCAGTTCCTGCTGTTTATCAATGGGAAGAATCAACCGGGGTATCCGTTCAATAACCAGTAAGGCATCCTGAAATCTTTTTTCCGCTGCCAGACGATCAACCTGCTGGAGCAATTTGTTGTACCAGGCATCAGCCTGTTTACGGTTAATGGTGACCAGGTGGTCAACGCTTGAGGAAACAAGTGAATAGGGGTAGGCTTTCAGGTAGGCCTCGGCCTTTTTGACCACCGTATACCCATCTCTATCGGGATTATAGGCAAGAAAACTGCGCAACAGTTCGGCATAGGCCTTCACCTCCCTGCTCTGCTGATTGCTCACATCCAGGGCGGCGAGCTGTTGTTTTGCCCATTCATTTTTTTCCGCCAGTCCCTGGTAGGCATCGACAATTTCATTGTACTGTTTTTTTGCCGGTTCATAGGAACCAAGGGCAAAATCGAGATCACCGATCAACTGCATCAGGGTAAATTCCCATTGCGCCTGATCCTGCCGCCGTATCCTGGAAAGAAGATTGGTAAACACCTTCCTGGCTTCGGATTCCCGACCGGTCTTCATCAATGCCTGGCCATAGGCAAAGGTCAGGTCGTAAGGGATGGAACCGGATAATCTGGAGGCGAGCTGTTCGTAAAGGTCAATTGTCTTTTTGTACTCACCGGCGGCATAAGCTGCGGAAATCGCACGTTCTTTCTCTGTTACAACTTCCTTGTTCAACGGTGCAAGGGCATTTTCCGGATGTTCCTGCGCCAATAGCCGTCCGCAGTCACCTTCGAGAAAGCCAAAATCCTTTTTTTCAAGATCCAGCAGATCATTACCGGAGAACAGGACCCTGGACGGTATCGAATCCCTGTGTAAAAGCTGCTGATGCAGTCGATTGTATCCGGCAAGAATATCTTCGATCTGCTGCTGGCAACCGGTGAGTTTATCCTGCTTTTTCCGGTCATCAGCCAGAGCGGCCAGGGAACCTTCTAGATTTTTAACCGTGGCAAGTTTTTGTTCATAGGAAAAAATACGCTCGTTGATACGGGTCAGCACCGGTAAAAGCACGTCGGTATCTTCAACGGATGGTTCAGAAGAACGCTGCTCCACGCCGGCGGGATCGCCCGTGGTCCGTTGACGGACAGGCAACGGTTCATGGACATCCCTGGCCGCCTCAGCCCGGGCAGGTCCCTGATAGGGCGGAATCATTGTTTTCTCTGCCACACAACCTGCAAGCAGCAGGAGACTGACACAGACAACAACAGAACAACAAATTTTTTTTTGTCGAATGTGCATAAAATACCACAGATTCATGGCCGGAGCAGGCAGACGGGACATCGTCAGGACTCCGGATTAACCAGCCACAGAGATGACACAGTTATGCAGACAGTTTTCGAATAAACCAGCATGGCTGAACCATATTTTACCGCCCAAGCCACAAACCAATGATGAAAACAGTCCTAAATGACACCGCTACGCAGGCTATTTTTTCAATAAAATAAACTATCAGATTCCGCGGCAAGCTACAATTGCTTTTTTCCACTTTTTCTTTTCTCCCTGTCTCCAGCGGTCATCGACAGGAGACACCCTGAAAAAAACGGCCTTACTCGCAGTCCTTTTGCAGGGAAACGGAGATTCATCATTGCTCGCCAGTGACAGTCTGGTCATTGCCCCAAAAGGGCTTGAAAAAGCGCGCCGGATCAAAACGGCCACCTGTCCCGACTATGCCATAGGTCAGGATAACAGGGAAATCGGGGGCAATCCGTGTATGCCGCCCGCCCCTGCCCTGCAGGACGGCCCCGCCCTGTTTTGGATCCACCGGTACAAACAACTGGCCGGTATCAGGATATTGCAGTCCCAGGCCGGCAAAGCTCAGATCAACCGGATCAAAACGATCACCCGCCTTTTCCTTTTCAAGAACAGCGTCTGCCAGATCGCTCCAGATGGGCAGGGCCCCGATCGAGCCGGTGATATGGGTATTACCGCTTTTCATGGGCTGGTTTTTGTCATAGCCGACATAGACGCCTATGGTATAGCCTCCGGGAAAGGCCATGACCGTATCCTTGTCCGCGGCAGGCGCGGGAACATAACCGACAAAGGCAGAGTTTCGAAACTGGTTTGCCGTCCCGGTCTTGCCCAGCAGGGGAACAGGCAGATCAAGCGCCTTCAGTTCTGCCTCCTTTTTCGGGTCCGTACTGTGTAAACGGACATGTTCTCCGGCATACCTGCCGGTCCCGTACCTGACCACGTTCTGCAGGACATGACTTACGGCCGAGGAAGTGTCGGCATCAACAATCCGTCGTACTGCCGGATTTCGGGCATAAAGGAGTTCGCCGTCAGGTGTTTCGATCCGTTCGATAATGGCAAGACCATCGACAAATTCCTGGCCGCCATTGGTTGCCCGGTTGATTGTATCCGGACCCCGATGACCTTCCTGGTAAGACAATCCGGAAACAAGGGTTTCATACATATGGGTCAACTCGGAAAGAGTGACAACATTGGAACCCAGGGGAAAGGAAAGGACCGGTGCAAGTCTGCTTCTGATACCTGCAGCCCTGCCCAGACGAATCAGGTACTGGAGGCCGAGCATGACCCGGTAATCCCGAATCCGTGATAACACCTCCATTGAATAGGGCCGAGCCCCTTGCAGTTTCAACCGTTCACGTTCCATCTCGGCCTGGACCTGTTCATAGGCACAGGCACAGACTGCCCCTTCCAGTTGCACCGACTTCCAGAACCGGTCATATTCCCCGGCATCCAGATATTCAAGGCGGGAAAGCATTGCCGTATCACCAACCACATACCAATTTTCCGGTAATCGCTTGCCCATGGTCAGGATCAACCTGCCCGTCTCGTCCTCCACCAGCAGGCCCTCGGGCCGGGTGGGCGCCGCCGGCGTGAACGAAGAAAAGAATGAATCCTCACGCTCCCGAAGCTGTATATAATAATTTTTCCACTTTTCGACCAACGGCAACAACGGTTGCAGGCCAAGATAGGACCTTGTGAGCAACCGCTTGCGCAACCGCAATTCCCGCCGCTCTTTTTCCTTGATCTTTTTGCCCTTTTTTCGTGTGAGTTTTTCTTTTATCGGAACAAGATAATCGGCAAAATGAAGGCCATAGGGCAGCTCCCGCAGCTGGGCATATTGAGCGGCCCGGTCTTCAAAGAGAAAATCCGTTTCCAGATTCTTTACCGCCTGTTCATAGGCGGCCTGGTCAAGAATTTCCCGGTCCACCCTGATGCCAAAGGTATCGCGTATGCGGGCGCTAAACTGCTGATAGGACTCCTCTTCTCCCTGTCCATCCCGCCGGGGAGCCATATCAACATAGGCGGCCACCTGCCTGAGCCGAGGCGGAGTCAGATAATCAGTCAGGTGATACAGGAGCCAGACCGCGGCCACGTTTTCCGAATTCACCCCGGCCCAGCTCATGGAAACCCGGTCAAAGGGGCTGTGATGATCCGGCCGGGGAAAGTAGGGCCGATCCATAAAGACAAAGACATTTCTGCGATTGTCCAGCAGGTCAGTACTGTTCCAGCCAAGCTGCAGGGCCGCGGTGAAAAGAAAGGGCTTGAAGGTCGATCCCATCAGCCGCCTGGCATCAATGGCACGGTTAAAGTACCGGTTTTCCATGCCGCCGGCCATGGCGAGGATGGCACCTTTCTGCATGATCAGGGCTGCTCCCTCAATCCGGGGATACCGCTCAAGGTCGAGTCTGACAGTGCCGTCTTTGCCAATATCACGCACACTGACATACACCCGGTCTTTTGGACGCAACTGATGCAGCAGGCGCGGCAAGTCCTGTTTTTCCCTGACCCTGGTCCACCGTTTGCCCTCATGCTTGACATAGGCGCTTAAAATTCGGGCAAATCCGATGTTATCAATAATACCGCCCTGCTCAAAGGCAGGGCCCAGGTCAACGACCACCTCCACCCGCCCCTGTTTTTTCCGGCTGATCGACCGGATGGTGGTCAGAAGAAAATCACCCGGCCGCAACTCCTTTTTATGCGGCAGTTTCATTGCCGCATATTCTCTCTGCACATCCATCCTGCTGTAACCACGAAGCCTGACATCGAGACGACTGAGCTGCCTGCGCAGGGCATACAGGGTCTTTGCCTGCAGGTCGTGATCAACAGAGGTGATAATTCTGACCCCGGAGGTGGAAACATTGGAAATACCATGATCCTCAAGGGCCCTGGTTATGCTTGCCGAGTTGAGGCCCTCTTTCACCAAATCCATCACGGTATTCAAGGCATAGGCCATCCTGCCTTGCTTGAAGACAAGATCATCGGCAATGGCGTCCTCGTACTGCTGCCTGGTGATCATCTTCAGCTTGAGCATATTGCGCAACACGTATCCGGACCTCGCCAACGCGCGTTTACGGGCCAGTTCGGCCTGTTGTCTGTTCTTTTTGGTAAAGGGATTGTAATAATTGGGCCGTTTCACACTTCCGGCGATAAACGCGCTTTCAAGAAGACTCAGGTCCCGCGGGTCCTTGTTAAAGTAATACCTGGCCGCAACCCCGAGGCCATGGCCATTGCCGCTGACAAAAAACTGGTTGCAGTAAAATTCCAGGATTTTCTCCTTGGGATAATGATACTCGAGCTGCAGGGCATACAGCAGCTCCTTGAGTTTGGCCCGGTAACTTCTCGAATGTCGCTTAAAGAGATTTTTGGCCGTCTGCTGGGTAAGCGTGCTGCCACCCTGGACGATACGGCCCGCCTTGATATTGGCAATCATGGCTCGAAGAATACCGGCGGGATCAATGCCGTAATGATGAAAAAAACGATTATCCTCGGCAGCGACAAGCGCCTCGATAAACTGCCTGGGAATCTGGTCATAGGTAAGGTACTGTCGATGATAATCCTGAAACAGTACCCCGATCTTCTCCTGACCGTCGTTATAGAAAACCGGACTCTCCCGGCCAAGGATTGTTTTGATATTTTCCTGACTGATCTCGGGACTTGGATGGAGGACAACCAGGTAATACAGTCCACCCCCCGCGGCTGCGGCCAGCAGGACAACGACAAGCAGAAAAAAAAGAAAAAAATATTTTACAAAACGTACCATAAGAAAGGGCTGGGGGAAAACCCGGCAAGGAACAGTGGGACTATAACGGTTCTTGCGAGGTGTCTGTCCAGAACTGTCCTTTTCCGTTAAAGGTTAACAATGTGATAAAATAGGCACAGACATAAACCATGATACAGCAAGCATTATCTTTTTCGTTTGACAAGGAAAACGAACATGCAAGGTACCGAAGATCGGAGGAAAGATAATATCCGGACAGGCACCGACAGGGAACACCAAGCTAATTATTTGTTTTTACGTCAATAACTAATTGGTGACACAAACAAAACCATCCCCTCTGGGAGGGCGAACATCACGATTATTTTGATAAAATAGTCCAACACTACGTTTTTTCTTGTCATTTTTTTCAATTTAATGGTAAGGAAACCGTAAGTTTTTTCAAGGCAGGGTGAAACCAAACATTTCCACCATTGCGTTTCTGGGCACAATACAAAAATATTTCAAATCCCTGACGATTTGGTAAGACAGACCCTGCCTCAAAGGATTGCCAGAAAAAATGTGATGCATATTACTTCGTCCCGGACAAAAAACAACTCTCCTGTGCAAAAAACACCAAAGTTTCTCTTCTGTCATTTCCCATTCCCCAGCTTTACATACTTGTAAAACGGTGATGAAGCCAAAACTCCATACCGCGTTTCCCATTGCCCTGGTGTTATTTTCCGGCCTGATAACGGCATGTTCTTCCACCCATACCGCAAATATGACCTGCCCGGTACAGCTACAGGATCAGGCAGCGGAGAAAACTATTGATCGCTCCCTGCTGGTCGAACCTGAGGAGGTGCTCAAGGAAGAACTCTCAGCCCTTGACCGCACGGGCGACTGGACGGACGGGCAGCCGGAGACGGTTGTCCAGGTGGAACCGGAGGTCGTCTTTGATTTCCCGATTACCATCAACAAGCAGGTCGAATTCTACCTGGATATTTTTCAGCACCGGCAGCGAAAATATTTCAAACGGTGGCTGGCAAGGTCAGGAAAATATCTCCCCTATATTCAGGAAAAATTTCACCAGGCTGGACTGCCCCGCGATCTGGCCTATCTGGCAATGATTGAATCGGGATTCAATCCTTCGGCCTATTCCCGGGCCAGGGCCGTAGGTCTGTGGCAGTTCATGAAAGGTACGGGACGGAATTACGGCCTGCGAATCAACCGCTGGATAGACGAGCGGCGCGACCCGGAGAAGGCAACCATGGCGGCCATTGCCTACCTGGATGCCCTGTATAGTGAATTTGGTGACTGGTATCTTGCGGTCGCCTCTTACAACGCCGGTGAGGGTAAAATTCGCCAAGGCATCAAGCGATACGACACAAGGGATTTCTGGCAGCTTGCCCGGCACAGATTTCTCCGTCTTGAAACCAAACGCTACGTGCCCAAACTGATCGCCGCCATAATGATAGCCCGGGAACCGGCGAAATACGGTTTTACCGACATTGAGTACCAGTCGCCCGTGGCCTTTGATCTGATCACGGTTCCGGCCCGCACCGACCTTGCTGCCGTGGCGGCGGCAGCCGAAACGGATATCCGGACAATCAGAGAGCTGAACAATGCCCTGCGCAGAGATCGGACACCACCGAACC
>Ga0256831_1001754_pt1 | contig 11445 bp, 15 predicted proteins | sample 132544metaG_FD_189087 | JGI IMG/M metagenome (GOLD analysis project Ga0256831, IMG submission 189087) | Hydrothermal vent microbial communities from Lau Basin, Pacific Ocean - 132-544 | ecosystem: Environmental > Aquatic > Marine > Hydrothermal vents | place: Pacific Ocean: Lau Basin | collected... | reverse complement strand
ACTATAGGCATCGGCCATTCCATCATCGTCATATCCAATACCGATAGCTAAACATTCGTCGTCGCTCCATAGGTCATAGGTGCCATCCTCATTGTCGGTTATATGCGGCACTCCTCCTATCGCACGGATTTGCGCGGACATAATGTCGTTCGTCGTAGCGTGGTAGCGTATCTGTACGGTATGCTCTGCCATTTCTGCCCCTTAAATCAGTACATTTCCAACACAGAAACCATGTTATATGTGTCGCCTTCCGGGTCAAGCCCTGGAGGGATCCTCTGGTCTATCCAAAACGGATAATCCGTCGATGCCGTCATGTTCATTAAGAAAACAGAGCTGATCCATGTGCCGACATTGCCGGTGCCAATCTGCGTCGTAAAGGTGATGGTGGTCGTACCAGAAGCGGTCGAAACCGTGTCTATCTCTTTTGCCACGCCGCTGGGGAACAAAACCATGTCTCCGCTTCTCCATATCTCTACGTTCACATCCTCGGCCACTTCAACCGTGCTACCGTCTGGATTTCCGGTTACAACCGCGCCGCCGTACCGAGCCTCTGTTCCGGCAAGGTCAGCCTCTGTGTCTCCTGCGTTTGCGCTCAAAAAGACATACGCAGGAAACTTCGACCCCTGCCCCACACCCACATACATCGATCCATCAATATCCGGTCTCACCCACATTTTGTCCAAAACCGTATCCCCGGTATGCATCTGGTTCACATTTATTGGCAAAAAAAGCTCATTAATGGCGCCATCTGTAATGGCATCTCCTATCGCGCCGCCTTCATTGGTTGCCGATCTGTAGTATGTCAATGTCATTTGTTATCCTTTTTGTTAATTTATTTTCACAAGCGTAATCTCGGCCGTAAAGTAGTCCGACCCCTCAGAAACAGGCGTAAACACAGGCGGTTTTTCATACGCGAACGACACATCAACAGCCGTGCCGTCGTCATATATCGCGCTATACACGCCGCCAATGTTCATATACATGTTCATAATCTCCTCACGCTGTGCATCCGTTACCCATCCGTTCCTGTTAGACTGGAGCGTCATGATGGGTGTCGTCACCTCTTGCACCCATACAATGCGTGACCCGGCCGCGCTTTGTCGCACATTGCTTGAAAACGTATTCGGGTGCATCTCCTCTTTGACAAAAAGGCTGTTGTGCGAAAATACGACATTCCCAAGATGCTTCACGCACTTCATAGTCCCCCCTCACTTGCCATGTACCGGCTCAATGCAGCAGCCACCTCTTCGTCTGCCATCATTGGGTATGATGCACCGCCTATGTGCAGATTCACAACGGCCGGGTTAGCCATCACCGCTCCGCTGCCAGTACTGCCTCCAACCGCGCCGCCGTCTGCAAACTTAGGCAAAGCAAGGCTGTTTAGCGACTTCAAAAAGTCAGCACCGTACCTGTCGACAGCCTCCCTGCGAAGCACGAACTCTCCTCCGGTCAATTTCGCATTCACCTTGTCACTGTCCATAGGGTCGTACCCAGGCACGCGACCATACCCTCGAAACACGCCGCCCTCTGCCAACCGCTGCGGCATCAGCCCGCCCGCGCTGTTCTCATATACCTTTTTTACGTGTACGATGTGCGTGCTGTGTGTGGTCACTTTCAGTGCGTTTATGGCGCGTATTGCAAGTCCTGTGTCACCCTTGACGGTATGTGTACTTTTTGTGGGCGTAAGTAGTTTTCTTACCTCTCCTTCTACCGCAGGCACGTTGCTCTTAACGGTGTGTGTACTTTTTGTGGGCTTTTCAAGCTTCTCCTGTTCTTTTTCTATCTTTGGGATGTCGCTTTTTATTGTATGTTCGCTCTTGGTTGGCTTCTCAAGTTTTTTGACATCATTCTCTACCTTGTCCACGTTTGAACTGATCTGAAGTTTTGTGTCTATAGGCTCTTGCGCCTTTGCTCTTTCTCTTGCAAGCGCCTCATCAACGCCTGTCGTGTCAACATCGAATTTTAGGCTGTAATCTGCATCAAGCGTGTCAAGCTTTGCTTTTAGATGGCCTAGCGTACCGGCAAGAGCCATTGCGTTTTTATTTTGAAGGTCTGTTGTATTGGCACTCTTCTGCCACGCATCAAGCTGTTTTTCAATTGCGTCTATTTCTTCTTGCAGCGCTGCCGCTATCTTGTCGCGCGTTTCCTTTGTAATGCTTCCGTGTTTGGTGACCTCCTCATCCGCTTTCTTGTACGCTTCGCCTATGTTCTCTATCTTTGCAGTGTGATCTTCCATTGTTTGAGCGCTTTTCGCGTCTGCATCCGCCGCCCTCTTCATGCTGTCAGTATAATTGTCTGCCAGCTCTACCGCACCGGCAGTTGCCCCAACCACTGCTGCAATGGCTGCACCCCACGGGCCTGCAAGACCTATAACTTTCGTTAACCCGCCCCACAGAGATGTCACCGCTGTTGTCATTGATGCTGATGCACCTACGAAAGATGCAGAAGTTGCACCCATAGTGGCAGCCTTCGCACCAAATAGAACCATAGACCCCTGCGCTATTTTAAGCGCTTTTGTAAAAAGATAGATAGATGCTATCATCTTTGCATTGTCAGCGACAAAACCTGCAGCAGTGGCCGCATACTTGCCAATTGTGCCGCCTATCTCGCCTATGGTTTTCGCCAGCCCTGCTATTTGGTCAGCATACTTTTTGATGGTCTCGTCATCCATAGAGTTTATCCACTCCACGAATTTGTCTACCATCTCTTTGAGTTTTGGCAGAAGCTCTTCGCCGATCTTCCCGGCTATAACCTTGAGACTGTTACCTACCCTGTCGAACTGTGCATTGAAACCTTCAGAAGCTGTCTTGTACTCTTTTGTTAGGGAAGTGTTCTCTTTCCAAGCTGTACTCGACGTTTTTAGTGCCGTAGAAAGTTTGCCTGTAGCACCCGACAGCTTCAGCATGGTTTGCGCTGCACCAGACCCGGACAGTTTCAGGTCATCAAGTGTCTTTATTTTTGCAGACTTTTCCATTTTGCCGAGTGATTCAAGGAAAAGCTGTATTGCTTTTACAGGCTCATCTTTGATCATTCTTGAGAAGTCATCGGATGATACACCGGCAACTTTTGCAAAGTCTTTTGTATTCTGAAGCATAAGCATCATCATTTTACTTACTGCGGTACCGCCAAGCTCCGCACTGACACCGACATCTTTTAATGTGGCAGAAAAGGCTATCACTTCGTCGGCGGTCAGGCCGAATGTCTTGCCGGTCCCAGCTATTCTCTGCGCATAATTTACAAGATCACCCGCTGATGCGGTGGTTGTGTTTGATAGTTCGTTTATGGCTGAGCCAAGGTTCTCATAATTTTTTACAGGGATGCCAAGAGAGTTGCCAAGCTGCGCCATCGACGTCGCTGCCTGCTCGGCGCTCAGGTCTGTAGTTGTTGCCATCTTCGTGATGACTTCGGTAAACTTCAGTATGTTGTCAGACCCGCTTATGCCAAGCTGTCCAGCGGTTTCGGCTATCTGCTGTAGTCCTTCAAGCTTCACACCGGCCATAGATGTGGACATCTCATACAGCTTCTCTTTGAATTTGTCCATCTCCTCACCAGTCATGCCCGTGGTTTTTGCTACCCCGATGAAACCTTCCTCTATCTCCGCTGCTGCTGACACAACCCCTTTTACGCTTTCAATGGAAGCATATGTCGCGACGATCGCTGCAAGTTTCTTGTGAAGGCCGTCGGCCGCAGCACCGACCCTCTTAAACGCGGCTTCTTGCGATGCTGCATTCTTTGTGCTTTTTGATGAGGCTTTTTTTAGCTTGTCAATCTCTTTTGTAAGCGTGGCTATCTTGCGGTTGGCTTCGGCTATATCTGCCGAAACCTTGATGTGCATTTCCTGATCTTTTGCCATTACAACCCCCTCAGTCTTGCTATGACAGCGCGATGCTCGTCCGCTGTCATCTGTTTTTTGGCCTTTTTTTCTTCAGGCTTCCGCTTTTTCTGTGAATGGGTGAACTCATCAACCATCTTTTTCCACTCCTCGTTCGACGCGTTCGACATGCGCACCGCAACCGCCATGTTCAGCGTCTCTTCGCGCTTTGCCTCCATAAGTTCTTCGATGGACTCCGAAAAAAACGTATGCCCGTATTCAAAGACTCTGCTGTGACCGTTCCGTATCAGTGCCGAGATCCACCCGGCGAAGGCTTTTTTCGCGCCTCTACCTCCTCTTTTGTGGTCTCCTTGCGTGACTGGTAAATGTTTCGCAGCGCAAGCTTCGCCTCTCTTTGAAGCGACGCGAACTCATCAAACGACATATTGAACGCTTCGGCCACCTCTTTCTCTTCTTTGGTCGTCATGGCAGGTTTGAACGTGAAATCAATAATCATCTCGTAAAGTTTGATCTCTGTCTCCGTACCGAAACGCTCAAAGTCCTCTTCCTTGAAGCCCTCCACTGCATCGAGTATGGCAAGGTAGCTGTCGTCCGTGCCTTCGTCTATGGCGCGCTTTCGGTATGCGACGGAAAGCTCTTTTACCGTGAATTCCTTGCCGTCAATGTCTACCTTGAAACTTCGTCTTGGTATGCTCTGCATATTCATCCTTTTTTAGTGTTCACTCAGCCGCCCGCAGGGGCAGCCTCGTCAGCACTACGCTGCAAAGAGATCGTCACCCTTGATGTTGATAAGTTTCGACTTTGACGGATCGGTGATCGTATCGTCCGCAAGCATCGTTGCCTGAAGTGAAATAGACGCGAAATCCTCCGCAGACACGACGTTGTATGATCCGTTCAGCTTCAGTGTTACCTTCTCGAACGTATATTCAATGTCCATCCCCTCTACCGCACACGCCACAAGTCGAAGCTTGCCAGTCGCAGCCTTCGCAGTAAACGCAGCAATGCTCCAGGCGTCATAACGCTTGTTAGAGTAGGTTACATGCAGCGTATCGCCCGCAGAAACAGCACCGCCTGCAAGCGCACGGATCGTACCTTTGTCATAGTCAACCGCATAGTCCGTACCTTCGACATACGTCACTGTATCGGTGTCATCTTTCACCGTAATAGCCGTGATGTGTCGCACCGGAAGCGCCTCGTCAGTATCCAGCGCCGTAATGGTTACCGTATCTGCAACATCCGTGCCGGCCGGTATTGTATTGCTTGTCAGTTTCCCTTTGAAGGCACGCGCGATCATTGTAGGGCTGATCTCAGGAGACGTGATGTCTGCCATAATCTCCGTTTTGGTAACAACCACCTTATCTGCCACCCCGACACTCCCGCACTGTCTTGAAATATGCTGAAGCTCGTCTTCTGTGATGTTGAGCGAGAACTCGTCAATAAGCCCGAAGTCCTCTTCTGCACCGAACGCGCCGTCAACATATGGCTTCCAGAACCCCTGTACGCCAGAAAGCGTAATGTAATCTGTTTTGTTTGCCATTTAGCATCCTTTTCCGTGTAATTTTCCAACGATGGTGTGAATAGCCGTCTGGAAAGACTTGTCGTCTGTAGACACTTTCCATCCCTGGTACTCCACCACACCTCTGTTTTTAAGCGCATAGTCGCGCAGTATCGCAAAGACCTCTTCGCTCTTTTCCGTTTGAGACACGACCAGCACCGTGAATTCCATTACCGATGTTCTTGCCGTATCAGCTTTCGCTTCAAACGGAACTATCATCGCGCTTCTGTCACTTCCTTTGACAAGTCCCTTTATGGTTGCAACGAACTCATCTGCGCCCATAACTAATGCAGCCTTCATCCAAGATCCTTACTCAAGTACAGCGCAACACTGTGCTTCATGTCGTCAATATCAAAATCTGTCACGCCATAGGTTGTCCCGTCAATGACAATGGTATCACCGTTCGACACAGAAGAGAGATCGTCGTATTTGCCCCAGAACACCTTATAGAATGTCTGCACCGCCTCATCGAACTTCTCCATAAACTGCCCGTTGATGTCAGCGCCGTTGTATGTCGCTACAACCCCGAACTCGTCAGGGTTGGTAAACACGTCAAGATCTGCTTCCATCTGCGCTTTGAAATTCATTATTCCTCTTCGCTTACCGCTTCAATCGCCTCGATGAGCTCCGACTTGTTCCCGGTTGCAGGAATGTCAAGGTACTTGCAAATAGCCTTCAGCTCGTCCACTTTCAGCGTTGAAAGATCCTCTGTCTCCTCAAAAAGTGCCTCGCCGTCATACTCAGGCTTTACATCACCTGCGATGACAGCAGCGCCACAGGCTTCAAGCCGCTCTGCACTTTTGCTGTCAATGTCAAGTACATCCCCTGCGCCGTAACGCTTGCCGCTGTGCTTAATAGCTGTCAATGCTGTCACTTTCACATCACACCCCCTACACTACCGTCGCAGAGACAATAGCATCGATTTGGTGCGGTGCAGGAAGCGGAGCGGACTGAAGCAGCGTCACACGTGCTGACGGGTCTTTCTCTTCCCACGATTTTGGGAACACAGGCATAGACACAAGCCCTGCTTCAAGGTCTGCAATGGCGCCGAAGTTACGTCTGAAGTCAGCAGTCGTTGATGTCATTATCACCGCATTTTTCGGGATGTAATACTGTCTTTTGGCATTCTCGTCAACATAGCTTCCGGCATATCTGTACACCGAGCCGCTGAAACCATCAGTCGTCACATCACCAAGATACGTCACGCCGCGCCCAAGCTGAGACGGCTTGATCTCACCCGTTGTCAGTCTGCGTGTGTCAAGTTTTTTAAGCACGTTTTCGTTACTCATGAATGCCGCTGAAGCATCGATGCCAAGAATGACAATGTCTGCATTTGCTTGTCCGTCATCGGCAATAAGGTCTGCCCACTCTCCAAAGTCGCCGAGAGGATCACTCGCCGCATCCGTCCAAACGTCGGTACCGGAAAGTGCAATCTTGTGGTCAGGATTCATCCCAAAATCAATGACCATGTTCATGCCGTCTCCGACAACATTCACTTTTCCAGTAACAAGTCCCTGCGCAGCCATCCACTCTTCGCGTCTGTTGATCTGCGCTTCGCCATCGGCAAGATTCTTCGCAAGTCTCACTTCGGCTCTGCTCGGCGCATCTCCTCCGTACATGTTTTCACCCGCAACTCTATCCCTGATGAGTTCTGCCGCCGTGGTAATGTACTTTGGCTTGATGTATGCAGGCTTGTACGAACGCGTAGCAAATCCCTGCTCCTCCATCAGCTTTCCTTCAATCACTGGCGCCACAAACGGTGCAAGTCTCTCATCACCTTTGACAATGTCAATGTCTACATGCTCGGTATCAAACGTCTCGACGGTACCAAACAGCGTGTCGAGCAAGAACATGTTAGTAGGGGCCTCTGTCCGCAACGCCTGAAGCATTGCACGTGTATCATAAATATCTACTGCCATTTTTTATCCTTTTAATTAATACTTACCGAGATCGCGCGTGGGGGGGTAACCGGTGTACGCTTTACCGGTGTTTTAAGAAAAATGCCGCGACCATTCAATGCAGTGCGCACACTGTCTGGTGTATGTGATCCCCCGAATACCAACTGATTTTCGTTAAATTCACCCTTCACGTACACAGCCACTTCCTTTACGTCTCCGGCAGATGCATCCGTATCCTGTGCAAGGATGGCCACCGGTGTTTCAGACCCGTCTGTTGCAGCATCATCGCTAAGCTTAAATTTCCCGTCTGCCGAAACTGCTCCGAGTACCGAACCTCTTGTTAGGTTATCTCCAGATGCGATTGTCACAGAATCTGTCACGATCTGTGTCGTCCCCGCAATCAGATTGTCAGGTGTATATACTTCCATTATCTCTCTCCTCTTGCTTTTTTAGCTGCCATCGCCATGCGCGCGGCGGCTTTTTCTACGTCAGACCTCTCGTCACCGGTACCGGTTGTAAGCTCGCCTGCTTTTGCAGCAAGGTTCGCGCCATCTTCCGATCTTGCAGAAGATGCGCTTTTTGCCCTTTCCTGCATCGCATCGTAAATAGCCACCTTCACATCATTCGCACTCTTGTTACTGTCCTTCTTCGCCTCGGCCACAATATCCTCATAGCCAGGCATAGCCACAGCATCGATAGCCGCAAGCCTCTCAGCTTCTGCCTGTGCGCCCTTCTGCATACCTTTCTCCTCCCCCTCTTTTACGAACAATGCCGCAATTTCAGGGTGCTTCTCTCTAATGAGATCAGCCGTAATCTCAGGTTGTTCCCCGTGCGCGCTCGCGATGATCGCGGAGGCGACACTTGGAAACTTCGTCTGAATAAAATCAGCGGTGATATCCGCATCTTTATACATTGCCATTCGTCACTCCTTTTTAAATTAGATTTGCGATCAACGCTTCAAAGGTGGTGATCTCATCGACCATCCCCGCCTCAAGCGCTTCGCGTCCGACCAGCAGATCGCCCTGTCCGAACCTATCCAGTACAGTATCTGTGGACACGCCGCGGTTTTCCGCGACAGCCTCGACAAAAATGTCACCAAGCTTGTCCGCCCATGCCTGTATCTGGGAAAGCCCCTCCGGGGTCGAAATGTCAGGTCTTTTGCGCGGGCTTACACGAGAAACGATCTCGATGCCACTGCCTTCTTTTTCACGCATCGTGAACACTACGCCAATGCTACCGACCATCGCAGTCTTTGACGCGGCAATATGATCAGCAGCCGAAGCGAACCAATACCCGGCACTCGCCGCAAGGTCGTCAACGTACGCCACGATCTTCTTTTTTTCTCTCGCAGCCACGATCATGTCAGACAGTTCTGCAATGCCTGAAGCCTCTCCGCCAGGGCTGTCAATGTTGAACAACACCGTATGCACTCTGTCATTCTCCAGTGCGGCATTGAGATCGCGTGCCAGCACCTCTGTGGACACGCCACCGCAAATGTCCGTAAAAAGAGAGCTGTATCGCACGATTGTCCCTGTTACCGGAATGATCGCCACCCCGTCACGCACCTCTGCCGTACGCGTGTTCTCAAGCGGCTTGCCAAGCTTTGCCGCAACGGCATCGATGTCGGTCTCCCTGTTCGCAATGTCAAGCACCATACGAAGTGCAGACGGCGTACTCAGCCACGGTGTCTCCTCGATGGCGCGCAATACTCTACTCATTGTTCATCTTCTCCTCTTCAAGGTCTATCTTCTCCGCTTTGGAGTTATCTATGCGTTTTAGTCCACTTTCCAGTATCAGCGCATTCTCGCGTTTGGCTATCATCGCATTCTGCTCAAAATCAGTACCCGTCATCTCTGCCGCTTCCTTCGTTCTGGTAGAGAATCCAGCCTCCACTCTTGCCACGGCAGCCTGTGTCTCTTTTACCGGGTCAAGCTGCCCTGGCTGCGGTCCGTTCCATGCCGCCTGGCAATATGCGGTGCGTATCTCCTCATCTTCAATGAATCCTGGAGCGTTTATAGCACCAATCAGCACAGCCTCATGTAGCCACTCTTCATAGATGGGTTGACAGAAGTTTTCGGCGAACCACGCACGCCGCGTCTTGAACGCTTTCCACGCCTCCAGCAGTGCCGCCCTTGAAGCAGAATAGCTTGATGAGAAGTGCTTGATGAGCAGTTCATAAGGCACCTGCAGCGCCGCGCCTACCTGCTTGACAATGGCCTGAACGAACGGCTCGAACGCCTGATTAGGCCTGCCTGGGTTCGCAGTCTCGATGCTCTCCCCCTCTTTCAACCCAACAATGAGCCCAGGAGCCAGCTCCATCGTTCTGTCATCTCCGTCATCTTCTGCTTCATCTACACCACCCATCGGATCGGGAAGTTCACCGGTCTCCGTTTTTATAAATACGGTGTAAAGCCCGCTGATAAGTGCTGATTCAAGCTCTGCTGTTGTGTACTCGCTTAGCACTTTCAGGCTTTCAAGCACAGGCGCAAGCACAGGAACTCCCCTTCGCTGTCCTGGTCTGCGACGCTCACACAGATGAATCACGTTCGGCCTGTTGCTTTTTTCACCGTACGCAGGTACATCCACCCACTGGTTTCGCATGCTGAATCCGCCGGGGTGGTACTTGCTGAAATGGTACGTAACAGGGTCGCCGTACTCTCCGACGGTAATACCGCCGGCTGTTTTTTCATTATCTGTCTTGTTGTTTGGGTTTGAAAGCCTGTCAGCCTCTATGAGCTGCACGGCCAGTGAAAATTTTGATCCGCGGTCAATATATGGAAGCAATGCGCACACATCACCGCTTAGCAGCGTAGAGTAGAACGCCACAACCTGAATGTCGCCAAACGTTTTTGTACGCTCAGCGTCACAGTTCTTGCTTTTTGCCCACACCTTCGAAAACTTGAACTCCACATCCTTCGCCCATGCTGAGGCCTCCTCTTCGGTGATGCCAAGCACTTCATGGTTTGGCTGCGCCTGTAGCACAAGTCCGCCGCCAATCGTGTTGTACCGCTTTGTGTCTATCCCGCCAGTAACAAGCGGCTGGTTTCGGTACGCATCGCGCGAACTGGTGCGAAGCTTCTCAAGTGATGGCAGATCGTCGGTGTCAGAACTGCCAAGACGCGCGTTCCATGTACGTGTCACACGCCTCTTCGTACTTGCAGCATCATACCCGCCGCCCGACATTGTCATTCTTGAGTGGATAGAGAAAGGCTTAGACATATGGCACCCCGCGCTTTACTTTCGGACGAGACTGGGAAGCGCCGCTTTTTATGTCATCGAGTACGCCCTTCCAACGAAGCATCGACTTTTCAAGCGTCTCAAGCTTCTGGCGCGTAAGCGTCCTGTCCCCGGTACCGTAACTGTACGACTTCAGCGCTGCCTTATACGCGGCTTTCGCCTCGTCATAAAACTCCTGCGCCTCTTCAAATGTCCACGTTGCCAAATATGCACCTTTCCAATGTAGTGTGCATATTTTCGCAAATATTCAAGTTTTAAAATATGGGTACTAAAAAATTATTCACTGTCACGCACATTTTTCAAATCGTCTGCCAATGCAATTACCACATCTGGATCAGTGAGCGGGTTTGATGCATATCCTCCGGTGATATGGCAATACACCTTTTGTATATTTCGAGTTAAAGTAAGATTTCGGGTTGCTATTTGAGCTGTTTTTCTAAATAATCAACGATGAATTTCTTCTTCATTTCAATACCGATTCCACGATGAATTTTTAGCAGCATTTTCATTGGAGAGAATAGACCGCCATCTAATGCATTGGTTGTATTGGGGATGGCAAGTTTCGGGTATCTTTTATAGGTGTATAGATACGGAAAGTTGCTTTTCAAGCTTTTGTATGCAGACCTTGTTCTTCTATGTGTATAATGCCATTTTCCTGTCTTTTCATTGTAGGATTTCTCTTGTAAAAATGTCCGATAGCGTTTATACCAACAATCCAGTAGAAGACTGAATCGGTTGGAAGAAACCCTTCCAAGATAAGATGCAATTCTCTTTAGATCAATGGATGCTTTGAGCTTCGGATTCTTTGTAAGATATCGCGTGATAATGGCTTGTTGATGAAAGTGACACATCTGTATAGGGATATCGCCAAATAGGCTGAATAGCCCGCGCTTACCGTCTATAGTGACTGATCTTATTATGAA
>Ga0256831_1001753_pt1 | contig 11454 bp, 13 predicted proteins | sample 132544metaG_FD_189087 | JGI IMG/M metagenome (GOLD analysis project Ga0256831, IMG submission 189087) | Hydrothermal vent microbial communities from Lau Basin, Pacific Ocean - 132-544 | ecosystem: Environmental > Aquatic > Marine > Hydrothermal vents | place: Pacific Ocean: Lau Basin | collected... | reverse complement strand
AACGGTTCTGAAGTCATTTGTGCAGTGAATACCGCACAGGCTGATATTAAATCTGAAGTTAAATATACCGGTAATTGTGACGCAGCTAAAGCAGTCGGTAAAGCGATTGCTGAAAAAGCCAAGCAAGCGGGTATTACCAAAGTCGCGTTTGATAGAAGTGGTTTTAAATACCATGGACGTGTTAAGTCACTGGCTGATGCAGCTCGTGAAAATGGTCTGGAATTTTAAGGGTTAATATCATGGCTGGAAAATATCAAGCAAAAGAAAAAGCGCAGGACGATCTGATTGAAAAGTTAATCAATGTTAATCGTGTTGCTAAAGTAGTTAAAGGTGGTCGCGTATTCGGTTTCGCGGCACTGACAGTAGTTGGTGACGGTAATGGTCGCGTTGGTTTTGGTCGTGGTAAGGCAAAAGAAGTGCCTGCAGCGATTCAAAAAGCAATGGAAAATGCCCGCCGTAATCTGGTTAAAGTACCGGTTAAAAATGGTACATTACAATACGGCTTATATGGTGTTGAAGGTGCCGCTCGTGTTTATATGAAGCCTGCATCTGAAGGTACGGGTATTATTGCCGGTGGTGCCATGCGTGCAGTATTTGAAGCGGTTGGTATCCGTAATGTACTGGCCAAATGTATTGGTACACAGAACCCGATTAATGTGGTTCGTGCAACCATCAGTGGTTTATCACAAATGCGCTCACCTGAATTCGTGGCTGCAAAACGTGGTAAAACTGTCGAAGAAATTACTGAGTAATAGCAGGTAAAATCATGTCAAAGACAATTAAAGTTACTCAAGTTAAGAGTATTAATGGTCGACTGAAAGCACATAAAGCCAGTGTTGCCGGTCTGGGCCTTCGAAGAATTAACCATACAGTTGAAGTTATTGATACCCCTGAAAACAGAGGTATGATCAACAAGGTTTCCTATTTATTAAAAGTTGAGGAATAAGATCATGTATCTTAATTCGCTAAAACCTGCTCAAGGGTCTAAGAAAAACGCCAAGCGCGTCGGACGCGGTATTGGTTCCGGCACAGGTAAAACTTGTGGACGAGGCCATAAAGGTCAGAAATCACGTTCCGGCGGAACAGTAATGATTGGTTTTGAGGGTGGTCAAATGCCCCTGCAAAAACGTCTGCCTAAAATTGGTTTCTCTTCACGTGTCAGTATTGTAACAGATGAAATTCGTTTACATGAACTGAATCGTTTTGATGATGTGGTTGACCTGGAAGTTCTGAAAAAAGCTAATCTGGTCAAGAAAAACATCAAGCATGTAAAAGTATTTGCTTCGGGCGAGATTACCAAAGCCATTACCTTAAAAGGTATTAAAGCAACTAAAGGTGCACGTGCAGCCATTGAAGCTGCAGGTGGCAAAATTGAAGCATAACTGGTAACTACGATATAAGGACGATTTGTGGCAGCATCAGCAGCACAATTAGCCGGTTCACTGGGAGGCGGTAAACTCACTGAGTTAAAGAGCCGTCTCCTTTTTGTTCTTGGCGCATTATTGGTATTTCGTTTGGGTTCATATATTCCTGTACCTGGTATTAATCCCGTAGCGCTTGCATCATTATTTGAACAGCAGAAAGATACCATTCTGGGTATGTTTAATATGTTTTCAGGTGGTGCATTAAAGAGACTTTCTGTTTTTGCATTGGGCATTATGCCTTATATTTCGGCTTCAATTATTATTCAGTTGATGACCAAGGTCATACCAACACTGGAGCAGTTAAGTAAGGAAGGTGCCGCGGGTAAACGTAAGATTACTCAGTATACCCGTATCGGTACAGTTGGGCTGGCTACTTTCCAGGCACTGGGTGTCGCTATCACTCTGGAAAGCCAGACAGCTGGTGGTTCGAGTGTGGTAGTTGACCCCGGATTTATTTTCCGTATCGGTACTGTTGTTACTCTGGTTACCGGAACCATGTTTTTAATGTGGCTGGGAGAACAGATCACGGAACGGGGTATTGGTAATGGAATATCCTTAATTATTTTTGCCGGTATTGTGGCTGGTTTGCCAACTGCATTAGGTGGAACCTTCTCATTACAGAGTGAAGGTACTATTTCATCCGGTGTGTTATTACTGTTAATTATGATCATTATTGCAGTAACTGCGTTTGTGGTTTTTGTGGAACGAGCCCAACGGCGAATAACGGTCAATTATGCCAAGCGTCAGCAAGGGCGCAAGATGTATGCGGCGCAATCGTCTCATCTGCCACTAAAAGTGAATATGGCCGGTGTTATTCCACCTATTTTTGCATCCAGTATCATTCTGTTTCCGGCAACACTTGGAAAACTCTTTGCTAACACGGAAGGACTGGAGTGGATGCAGGGTATGGCCGATGCTATTTCACCCGGTCAGCCGCTGTATGTATTATTTTATGCCCTGGGTATTTTTTTCTTCTGTTTCTTTTATACCGCGATTATGTTTAATCCCAGGGAAACAGCAGACAATCTGAAAAAATCCGGGGCTTTTATTCCAGGGATCAGACCGGGTGAGAATACTTCCCGTTTTATTGATGCCATTATGAGTCGTTTGACTTTAATTGGTGCGGTATATATTACCGGGGTATGTTTATTACCTGAATTTCTAATCCTTAACTGGAATGTTCCCTTTTATTTTGGTGGAACTTCCTTATTAATTATTGTTGTTGTTACCATGGACTTTATGGGGCAAATTCAAACCTACATACAGTCACATCAGTATGAAGGTTTAATGAAAAAGGCCAATTTAAAGAGTTCCAAAGGTTCTAAAAAGTAAGCTGATAAAGAACAACGAATTGAATTAAACATTCTATTTATAGAGGTGAAACATGAAAGTCCGTGCTTCAGTAAAAAAAATTTGCAGAAACTGCAAAATTATCAAACGTAAAGGTATTGTGCGAGTTATCTGTACGGATGCTCGTCATAAACAGCGTCAGGGTTAAGGAAATAATTTAAATTACACTTGGCAGTGTGTTTATGTCCTTATCGCAAAAGAGAATTGGCCAGTGATGACCATTCTCTTTTGTTGTTTTTTAAACCGAATTTAAAACTCAGGTTTAATATTTTTAATTGACAAAAAATGTCATGGTGCGTATAATTACGCGCTCTTTGTATTACTAATAGATTGATGGGAGTGCCTTTATGGCTCGTATTGCTGGTGTAAATGTTCCAGATAGAAAACATGCAATTATTGCATTAACATCGATTTATGGAATTGGTCCAACCCGCTCAAAGAAAATTTTACAACAGGCCGGTATTAACGGTGCTGCTAAAATTGAATCTTTATCAGAAAAAGAACTGGATGCTATTCGTGCCCTGGTCGGCGAGTTCACTGTAGAAGGTGATCTGAGACGTGAAGTTTCCATGAATATCAAACGTCTGATGGATATGGGTTGTTATCGTGGTTTAAGACATCGTAGAAGTCTACCTCTGCGCGGTCAACGTACTAAAACGAATGCCAGAACTCGTAAGGGTCCTCGTAAACCTATTCGTAAGTAACCATAAACTCCATAAATTTGTATTAATGTTTGTTGCAGAACTTTATCGAACAAAACTGATTGAAACAAAAGAGTGTTACCAAAGCTGAAACGACCTTTAATTGACAATATAAAGGCTCGAATATATGCTCTGCTAAGATTCATATTAAAATAGGTAAAACTAATGGCTAAACCAGGTCGTTCACGTAAAAAAGTAAAACGTACGGTTGTTGATGGTATCGCACATATACATGCATCCTTCAATAATACAATTATCACAATCACAGATCGTCAGGGTAATGCTCTGGCCTGGGCTACCGCTGGTGGTTCCGGTTTTCGTGGTTCCAGAAAAAGTACTCCCTTTGCTGCACAGGTTGCAGCTGAAAGAGCTGGCAAAGTCACTCTTGAAATGGGCATGAAGAATCTTGACGTGAACGTTAAAGGTCCAGGTCCTGGTCGTGAATCCGCAGTTCGTGCTTTTAATGCGCTGGGTTATAAAATCAACAGTATTACTGATGTGACCCCTATCCCGCATAATGGCTGTCGTCCATCTAAGAAACGTCGTGTATAACAACTCTTAGTAGGGTTTATCGAGAAGGAATTAAAAAATGGCTAGATATATTGGACCGACTTGTAAATTATCACGTCGCGAAAAAACTGACCTGGGTCTTAAAAGCGGCCTGCGTTCATTAGATACCAAATGTAACATGGAACAACCACCTGGCGTACATGGCGCAGGACGTGGTCGTTTAAGTGAATTCGGTCTGCAGTTGCGTGAAAAGCAGAAAGTCAGAAGAATTTATGGTGTTCTGGAAAAACAATTCAGAAATTACTACAAAAAAGCGTCCGGACAGAAGGGTGCTACCGGTGAAAACCTGTTAAAACTTCTGGAACAGCGTCTGGATAATATTGTTTATCGTATGGGCTTTGGCTCTACCCGTGCCGAAGCAAGACAACTGGTTGGTCATAAGGCCATCATGGTTAACGGCAAAATTGTTAATATAGCCTCTTATTCAGTTCAGGCCGGTGATGTGATCTCAATTCGTGAGAAAGCAAAAAACCAGCAGCGTATTAAAGATGCTCTTGAGCTTCGCAAGCAACGCGAAATTGAAGAGTGGATTTCTGTGGATGATAAAGCAATGGAAGGTACTTTCAAGTCGATTCCTGAGCGTAGCGAATTACCATCAGAAATTCAGGAAAACCTGATTGTGGAATTATACTCCAAGTAATTTCACTCTTGCCAAAAGCCTTATTGATAGTCTTATCAATAAGGCTTTTGGTGTTATAAAAATAATTTACAATGCTATGAGGACACTTCATGCAGGACTCTGTATCTCAGTTTCTAAGACCTAAACTGGTTGATGTACAACAATATTCAGAAAATCATGCGAAAGTTGTGCTGGAACCACTTGAAAGAGGTTTTGGTCATACTTTAGGTAACTCATTGCGTCGCATACTTCTCTCTTCTATGACAGGTGCCTGTATCTATGAAGCTGAGATTGATGGCGTACTCCATGAATACTCCAGTATTGAGGGTGTTCAGGAAGATGTGATTGAAATTCTTCTAAACCTTAAAGGGGTTGCAATCCGGTTAAACAATCGCGATGAAGTTGAACTGTCTCTAAATATGAAAGGCCCGGCTATTGTGACTGCAGCTGATATTGCTCTGGATCACGATGTTGAAATTGCCAATCCTGATCATGTTATATGTAATCTTTCCAGTGGTGCAGAAATTTCCATGAAATTGCGCATCAATAAAGGTATTGGTTACCAGCCTTCCAACACTCGTAATAATCTTGAAGACTCAGATTCTATTATTGGACGTTTACAACTGGATGCCAGTTATAGTCCGGTTCTGAAAGTGTCTTATGCGGTTGAAAATGCCCGTGTTGAACAACGTACTAATCTGGACAAGCTGATTATTGATCTGGAAACCAATGGTACCATTGATCCCGAAGAAGCAATTAAACATGCGGCGACTATCCTTTCTGATCAGCTGTCTTCCTTTGTGAACCTTAATGTTCGCGAACCTGAAGAGCAGAAAGAAAAAGAACCTGAAATTGATCCTATTCTGTTACGTCCAATTGATGATCTGGAATTAACAGTCCGTTCAGCCAACTGTTTGAAAGCAGAACAAATTTACTTTATAGGTGATTTGATTCAACGTACTGAAGTTGAATTACTGAAAACACCTAATCTGGGTAAGAAGTCTTTAACAGAAATTAAGGATGTTCTGGCTTCCAAAGGTCTGAGCCTGGGTATTAAACTGGAAAACTGGCCACCTGCTATCTTAAAAGACAGCACCAAGGTCTAATACTTCCGGGGCAGCCAGAGCGTACTCTTAAAGATCCTCCCTGGCTACCCGAACTTTAAGTTTGAAATAAAATTGGTATAAAATCTGTGCAAGCAGTATTTATAGTTACTTCGATTCAGTAATGTTGTTATTACTGGGTGCTATAAATTAATAAAGGAAATTATCATGCGTCATCGTAAGAGTGGACGTCAATTAAATCGTAATAGCTCACATCGTAAAGCGATGTTCAAAAACATGGCTGTTTCTTTATTGCGTCATGAAATTATTAAAACCACTTTACCCAAAGCAAAAGAACTGCGTCGGGTTGTTGAGCCTTTAATCACTCGTGCTAAAAATGATTCTGTTGCTAACCGTCGTGTTATTTTTGCACGTACTCGTGATAATGAAGTAACTGCCAAACTGTTTACTGAAATTGGCCCCAGATATCAGGAACGTCCTGGTGGTTATGTGCGTATTCTAAAGTGCGGCTTCCGTAAGGGTGACAATGCCCCTATGGCTTATGTAGAATTAGTTGATCGTCCTGTTAGTGAAGATGACGACGATATTGAAGAAGATGATGATGAATAAGTTTCATTGACTTGTTTTAAATGCTTCAGCTCTTCCTAGGAGACAAAAAAAACCGGGCTTGCCCGGTTTTTTTTGTCTCCTGTCTTTACCTGGTTCCCACGCAGGAGCATGGGAACCAGGTAAACTACTTCAAATAAGCCTTTAAATATTCCCCTGTATAAGATTTTTTATTCTTAATCAACTTCTCCGGGGTAGTACAGTCAATTACCGTGCCCCCCTTATTTCCACCTTCAGGCCCAATATCAATGATCCAGTCAGCGGTTTTAATCACATCCAGATTATGCTCAATAATCACTACCGTATTACCATGATCTCTAAGTTTAAATAATACCTGCAATAGTTGTTTAATATCATAAAAATGTAAACCGGTAGTGGGTTCATCGAGTATATAGAGGGTTTTACCGCTATCCCGTTTTGATAATTCTCTGGACAGTTTTACCCGCTGGGCTTCACCGCCTGACAGGGTGGTAGCACTTTGTCCCAGTTTAATATAAGACAGTCCAACATCCAGCAGGGTCTGTAACTTACGTTTTAAGGCAGGAATAGCACTAAAGAAAGAATGGGCTTCTTCAATGGTCATGTCCAGGATCTGATAAATATTTTTTCCCTTATACTTTATCTCCAGTGTTTCCCGATTATAGCGTTTACCCCTGCACACATCACAGGGAACATAAACATCGGGCAGAAAATGCATTTCTACCTTAATAACACCATCACCCTGACAGGCCTCACAACGTCCGCCTTTGACATTAAAGCTGAAGCGCCCGACATTATAACCTCGAGAGCGAGCCTCGTTAGTGGCAGCAAATAAATCACGAATGGAGGTAAACAGCCCGGTATAAGTAGCTGGATTAGAACGGGGAGTGCGGCCAATAGGACTCTGGTCGATATCAATAACTTTATCAAATTGATCCAGACCGTCAATGGCTTTAAAAGGAGCGGGAGAGGTATTGGCTCTGTTAAGTACTCCGGCAGCATACTGATACAGGGTATCATTGATAAGGGTGGACTTGCCCGAGCCTGAAACGCCGGTGACTACCGTTAGCAGACCTATCGGAATGGTGACATTAATATGTTTTAAATTATTACCGGATGCCCCTTTAATTTTAAGTAAGCGTTTTTTATCCATTGCTGAGCGTTGAGCAGGAACGCTGATGGCATCTTCACCGCTGAGAAACTGAGCGGTAATGGATTGTTTGTTCTTAAGTATCTGTTTTAAAGTGCCCTGGGCAACTATTTCACCCCCATGCACACCGGCGCCGGGTCCAATATCAACAATATAATCGGCGGCACGGATAGCCTCTTCATCGTGTTCAACCACAATCACCGTATTACCCAGATCTCTGAGGTAAGTCAAAGTGTTTAACAGGCGTTGATTGTCTCTTTGATGTAAACCTATAGATGGCTCATCCAGAATATACATAACCCCTACTAACCCGGCACCTATCTGACTGGCCAGACGAATACGTTGTGCTTCACCACCGGAGAGTGTTTCGGCACTGCGATCGAGGGTCAGGTATTCAAGGCCAACATTGACCAGAAAATTAAGCCGCTGGTTAATTTCAACCACAATTTTTCTGGCAATTTCTCCCCGTTTACCGGGCAGCTTAAGTTTTTCAAAAAAGTCTCTGGTATCAGCAATAGACATAGCAACGACTTCCGGTAATGTTTTACTTTGTATAAAGACATTCCGGGCGGCAATATTTAAACGACTGCCATGACATTTCGGGCAGGGCTGAACCGTCTGATATTTGCTTAATTCTTCTCTGACTACATTGGAATCAGTTTCCAGATAACGGCGCTGCATATTATGGATCACACCTTCAAAAGGGGAATTACGAGTGGTTTTTCTGCCCTTATCATTGACATAGACAAAGTGTATAACTTCACCCTGATTGCCATAGAGGATCATATCCCGGATGTTTTGAGGCAATTCATTAAACGGTGTTTCCAGATCAAAATCATAATGTTCAGCCAGCGATTTAAGCATCTGAAAATAATAGGCGTTGCGTCGATCCCAGCCGTGTATGGCACCCGAAGTAAGCGGGGCTTCGGGATTATGTACCACTTTACCAGGGTCAAAGAACTGATTAACACCCAGTCCATCACAGGTGGGACAGGCTCCGGCTGGATTATTAAAAGAAAAAATACGCGGTTCCAGCTCAGTCAGGCTGTAACCGCATTGTGGACAGGCAAAGCGGGCTGAAAAAGAGATATCTGCAGCTTTGGTATCATCCATATAGGCAATACGAGCTATACCATTGGAAAGCTCCAGAGCGGTTTCAAAAGAATCAGCCAGTCGCTGTTTCAGATCGTCACGTACCTTAAATCGATCCACAATAACTTCAATAGTGTGTTTTTTGTGTAATTCCAGTTCCGGGGGATTGTCCAGTTCAAAAAACTGGCCATCAATGCGTACCCGGATATAACCCTGAGCTCTGAGCTCGTTAAAGAGTACCTGATGCTCGCCCTTGCGATCCTGTACTACAGGAGCCAGCAGCATGAGTTTAGAACCTTCGGGCAGGGTCAGGGTCCGATCCACCATCTGACTGACGGTCTGGGCATCCAGAGTGGTGTGATGTTTCGGGCAGCGAGGTTCACCGGCACGGGCAAATAACAAGCGCAGGTAATCATAGATTTCTGTGACGGTACCTACAGTAGAGCGGGGGTTATGTGAGGTAGACTTCTGTTCTATGGAAATAGCTGGGGACAGGCCTTCTATATGATCGATATCCGGCTTTTCCATCATGGACAAAAATTGCCGGGCATAACTGGATAATGATTCCACATAGCGCCGTTGACCTTCGGCATAAATAGTATCAAAAGCCAGTGAAGATTTTCCCGAACCGGACAGCCCGGTAATAACAATTAACTGGTCGCGGGGAAGCTCAAGATTGATGTTTTTAAGGTTATGGGTGCGAGCCCCCTCAATTTTGATTATATCCATAAAATATAGTAACAAGCCTAAGGAAAAACTGATAATATACTGTCTTTCTGAGTAAAAGAACAATTTTTAATGCAAAAGAACTGTGAAAATATCAAACATTTTCCAGCTCTGAATATCAGGTTAATAAACAGAATATAATGAGCAAAATATCCTCGCAAAATGAAATAGATAAACTTAATCCCACCGAAAAACGGGCAGCGGCTTCGCTGGCCAGTATTTATTCCCTGCGTATGCTGGGTTTATTTATGATCTTCCCGGTGTTTTCACTTTATGGCCAGCAGCTTGAAGGCAATACCCCGTTATTAATTGGCCTGGCAATTGGTGCCTATGGTTTAACACAGGCCATTTTTCAGATCCCCTTTGGTATGCTCTCAGACAAGATAGGACGCAAACCGGTTATTGTGGCAGGGATGCTGATTTTTGCGGTAGGCAGTGTCGTTGCTGCTATGTCAGATTCAATTTATGGTGTGATTCTGGGGCGTATTATTCAGGGCAGCGGCGCAGTAGCTGCCGCAGTTATGGCATTGGCAGCGGATTTAACCCGAGAAGAACATCGCCTTAAAATTATGGCCAGTATTGGTATGAGTATTGGTTTCGCCTTTGCTGTAGCCATGGTTGCCGGTTCTATTCTTAATGAATGGATAGGAGTGGACGGTATGTTCTGGCTGACCGCTGTATTTGCTTTAATGGGGGTAGCGGTTACATTATTCTGGGTACCGGATGCGCCTAAAAGTTTTCATCGGGAAACAGAACCGGTTCCGGAGCAGTTTAAGACTATTTTAAAAGATCATCAGTTATTGCGTCTGGATATGGGGATTATGATCCTGCATATGGTATTAACGGCGACTTTTCTGGTGATCCCCATTGCCCTGGTAAATGAGCAGCATGCCAACCTGCCTGTTGCGGAACACTGGAAAATCTATCTGCCGGTGATGCTGCTGGCCATGGGATTAATGGTGCCCTTTATTATTATTGCTGAAAACAGGCGCCGGATGAAAGAGGTGTTTGTGGGCGCTATTGCGGTGGTTGCTCTGGCTGAACTGGGTTTCTGGGCCTTTAATGATTCCATTTATGGACTGGGCATTTTTATTCTGCTATTTTTTACCGCCTTTAATATTCTGGAGGCTTCCCTGCCATCACTGGTGTCCAAAATGTCACCTACCGAGGCAAAAGGCACCGCTATGGGTATCTATAGTACCAGTCAGTTTTTAGGTGCTTTCTTCGGTGGTGTTATGGGTGGAAAGTTATTGGGTTTATATGGTATAAATGGAGTTTTCCTGTTTGCCATGGCCGCCATGCTGGTCTGGCTTGTTTTTGCACTGACCATGAAATCACCGCGTTATCTCAGCACTTATGTGGTTAAGCTGGCTAAGGTACAGGAAGAAGATATTTTAACAGCAACTGCGGATTTAACCCGTATTCGGGGTGTGGCAGAAGCGGTGGTTATACCTGAGGACGGGGCGGCTTATTTAAAAGTGGAACTGCATGCACTGGATAAAGAACAATTACTTGAGTATTCCAAACAATTTTCATAACAGCATAAATAAAACAATATTGATAAAGAGGATAAATAATGGCTGGAGTTAATAAAGTAATCCTGGTAGGGAGACTGGGTAAAGAGCCTGAAGTACGTTATACACCGGACGGCAAAGCAATTACCAATATCACCCTGGCCACATCAGAAACATGGAAAGACAAAAATACCGGACAGCGTCAGGAGCGTACTGAATGGCATCGCATCGTATTTTTTGGCGGGGTTGCCGGGGTCGCCGGTGAATACCTGCATAAAGGTTCACAGGTTTACCTTGAAGGCAAACTGCAGACCCGCAAATGGCAGGATAAAAACGGCCAGGACCGATATTCTACAGAAGTCGTAGTAGACGGCTTTAGCGGTGTTATGCAGATGCTGGACAGCCGCACCGGTGGCGATACCTCCTTTAATCAGGATAACAGTCAGCAGAATTCCGGCTATCAAAATCAAAATGCCGCTCCTCAGCAAAACCAGCAGTTTAACCAGACTCAACCCCAAAATCAGCCTCAGTCTGCCCCGGCAGCACAGCCGTTAGAGGAAGATTTTGATGATGATATACCGTTCTAGTCTGGGTTGAAGTTAAATTGTTAAGTAAAAAGGCTGACTTGTTCAGCCTTTTTTGTTTAAAAACATTAAGTT
>Ga0256831_1001752_pt1 | contig 11455 bp, 8 predicted proteins | sample 132544metaG_FD_189087 | JGI IMG/M metagenome (GOLD analysis project Ga0256831, IMG submission 189087) | Hydrothermal vent microbial communities from Lau Basin, Pacific Ocean - 132-544 | ecosystem: Environmental > Aquatic > Marine > Hydrothermal vents | place: Pacific Ocean: Lau Basin | collected... | reverse complement strand
CAAGGCGGGGCCGTCCTTTTCCTACGAGGGATACGCCTCCGCCCTGAAGGCCCACGTGGACGGCCGCGGAAGGGTGGACTACGCCGCCCTGGCCCGGGACCGGAAGGGCCTGGATTCCTTTCTCGAGGGGGTCGCCGGCCTCTCCCCCAAGGTGTTTTCCAGGTGGAAGGAGAAGGACCGGCTTGCCTTCTGGATCAACGTATACAATGCCCTGACCATCCGGGCGGTCCTGGATCACTTGCCCATAAAGAGCATCCGCGGGATCCCCGGCGTCTGGAAGAAGCTGAAGTGGAGGGTCATGGGGAAGGATCTCACCCTGGACTTCATCGAGAACGGGATCCTCCGCAAGCGCTTCCGCGAGCCTCGGATCCACATGGGCCTGGTCTGCGCCTCCAGGGGGTGTCCCTTCCTTTTGAACGAGCCCTTCCGGGGGGAGAGGCTGGAGGCCCAGCTCGACGGGCGGGCCCGCCTCTTTTTCGCCGACCCGAAAAAGTTCCGGATCGACGAGAAGGCCGGCAAGGTCTATGTCTCGCCGCTCTTCGACTGGTACAAGGCCGACTTCCTGAAGGCCTACGCCCCCAAGGGCGGGTTCAAGGGCCTCTCGCCGGAATGGAAGGCTGTGATGAACTTCGCCTCCCGTTACGTGAAGCCCCCGGACCGGGCCTGCCTGGTGGCGGGGGGATACCAGATCGTCTTTCTTCCCTACGACTGGAGCCTGAACAAGGCGCCGGAACGGAAGAACCCGGAGAAGAAGGACCGTTGAGACCTTCCCGGAAGAGGCTGATCCTGTTTACCCGGTATCCCGTGCCCGGGCGGACCAAGACCAGGTTGATTCCCGCCCTGGGCCCGGAGTGCGCCGCGGAACTCCACCGGCGGCTCACGGAGCATGTCCTTGGGAGGGCCGTTTCTCCCGCAGGCGCCTGGGAGGTGGAAGTCCGCTTCCAGGGGGGAAACAGGAGGAAGATGGCATCCTGGCTCGGGGAGGGGTTCATATACAGGCCGCAGGGTCCGGGAGACCTGGGGCGCAGGATGCTCCGGGCCTTCCGGGGCGCCTTCCGGGAAGGCGCGGAGATGGCGGCCCTGGTGGGGTCCGACCTCCCCGGTCTCGGCGGAAGGATCGTGGAAAAGGCCTTTTGTCTCCTTCGCCGGGCCGACCTGGTGCTTGGGCCCGCCCTGGACGGGGGATACTACCTGGTGGGGATGAAAGCCCCTTGTCCCGGGCTCTTCGAGGGAATTCCCTGGGGCACGGGCCGGGTCCTGGAAGAGACCCTCGCCCGGGCGGGGCGGTTGGGACTGCCCGTGGAACTCCTGGAACCCCTGGCCGATGTCGACAGGCCGGAGGACCTGGGGTCCCTTCCGCCGGGCCTTGCGCCGAAAAGATCGGGCTAGAGGAATCGGTTTGAAGCACCGGGTGTCCCGAGGTGAAACACCCAAACCCTCTTTCCCCGTGGAGAAACAAAAAAGACGGGTCCATCCCCCTTCGGGTTTTGTGAGGAAAGGGTTATTCTTTTCTGATCCTGGGTTTCGGGAGCTTTCTCCCGGAAATCCCACTTCAAAAAGGAAGCGTGTCTTTTTTCACCCCCTGTTTCCCTTTTTCCACAAAGGAGATCCAACTATGAGAAGAACCCTTTTTGTCACCCTGCTTTTGGCGGGGGCCCTGGGCGCCCAGAGCACCGTCGTGGTGCCCTCGGGATTCGCCAACAAGGAAGGCAGCCGCTACCACTGGATGGTGGGAAAATACGCCGTGGGCCGGGCCCAGCAGATCTACGCCAAGAGCGCCATGCCGGCCACGCCGATCGTGATCAAGGCCTTCAAGCTGCGCCGCGACGGCAAGACCACCTCGGTCTTCCAGGCGCACAAGTACGACTACGAGGTCTACATGAGCAACAGGGCGGTCGATCCTCCCTCCCAGTGCGGCTTCGGCTGGGCCGGAAACCACGGCGCCGACCTCACCAAGGTCATGAACAAGAAGACCATCAGTTGGCCGGCCCTTCCCAAGCCGACCACCCCTCCGGCGCCGTTTTCCATTCTTTTCGCCCTGGACAAGCCCTTCCCCTACAAGGGCAAGGCCTTCGTCGTCGACTTCAAGACCGTCCCTCCGGCGAACGTGACCAAGTATTACTACAACTGGTATACGGATGCCGAGTATTATTCCAAGGGATGGAGCGGGGCCAAGGCCATTAGGCCGACGAACATCGGCAAGAGCTGTCGTCCCAAGGGCGCCGCCTCGGATCCGCTCAACTTCGGCTACTACCCCTACCCGGGTTCTCCCCTCTGGTTCTACAGCTACTGGCAGATCAGAAAGGCCAACATCCCGGCCATGCTCTTCCTGGGCTCCACGGACAAGAAGTGGGGCAACCTCACCCTTCCCTTCGACCTGACCCCGCTGGGCGCCCCGGGCTGCAAGATCTACATCGACGCAGTCATGGCTTTTGTTTCCAAGACCAACGCCTCCGGCCGGGCCGACTTCAAACTCGGCGCCGTTCCCGTTGATCCCACCCTCACGGGCCAGGTGTTCTACAACCAGCAGTTCCTGCTGGACGCGAACTCCAACGCCATGGGCCTGGTCTCGACCTATGGCCGGAAGTACACCGTCGGCACGGGCTTCACCGGCACCGCCACCGGCTTCTGCTTCTACGGCTACAAGTTTACTGCTTCCAGTTCCTTCAGTCTGAACGACGCCTTCGCCCCATACTATTCTGCGAGGGCCAACATCATCGAGTTCACCTATTGAGTTCCTGAACCTTTGAAAGCGTCCCAGGCGGGGCCGCCGGGCTTGACCCGGCGGCCCCGCTTTCATGTCCATTTCGCCTTTACCCCGGTTTTCCCCCCTGAAAGGGCGGAAATCGTTCCAGAAGTTCGCCGATCATGTAGAGGGTATCCACGTGGATCACCGCCGTGGCCTCGTCCGTGGCCAGAAGGTGGAACCCGGCCCGGTCGAAGCGGCCGTCGATGGGAACCCCTCTTTTCGTGTATTCCGTCACCTTCTTCCTCGTTCCACCCACGCAGGCGAGGAGCATGTCCGCCGTCTCCCAGGTGCCGCAATAGGTCCTGGGAAGGTAGTGGGAGTGGGTGACCACCATCACCTTCTTTCCCAGGCCGGCCTGCTGGGCGAAGCGGATGAAATCCACCATCTGTTCGATCGGGGGAACCCGGACCTTTGGGGAGATGTAGGAGGCGTAGAGGGAGTCCGCCATGACCAGGTAGTCGATCCTTGCGAAGTATTCCTTCTTTTTCAGGATCTCCCGGACGGCCCCGAAACCGGCGCTGAAAGAGGTGATCCCGATCCGGCCGATCTCCACCTTTCCCTTTCCGAAAAGGGAGGAGAGTTTCTTCTCCGCGTCGGCCAGGATGGCCCCCAGGTGTCCCGGGTCCCGGAAAGGGCCCTGGAAGGCCCGGGAGAGGCCCCTGAGGCTGGATGTGTAGAGGACTCCCTGGACCCGGGCCTGGTAGAAATTGGCCTCCGCCAGCCAGCGGGCCCCCTGGAAATGCAAGAGGAGGGGGACCTTTCCCGGCCGGAAGTGGAAGTAGTCCGGAACGAAGAGGGTGCCCTCCAGGACTTCCAGGCGCCGGCCCCTGGGCTGGACCTTCACGGTGGATCGCTCCGGCGGGAGCCTCCTTGGCGGGGCCGGCCCGGCCCCGGCGGACAGCACCAGGAGGAGAAAGAGGAGAAGGCCGTGAAAAAGGGGGAATTCTCGGTTTCTCATGAAATCCTCCGGGGGGGTAGTCTATCGCTGCCGGTCCCGGGAGTCCCGCGGGACGGGAAGGGGGGCGCCTCCTGGAAGGAGGGAAGGGAAGTGAGAAACATGAGAAACCCAGTCGCCGCCGCCTTTCTTCCCTTCTTTCTTTGGGGCTTGGGTCCCTCCGCCGCCGGGAGGGTTCCTCCTCCTCCCTCTCCCACCTTTCCCCTCGCCTTGAACCCGGCCCCGGGGGATCCGGGAAAGGCCGCCCCCGGGTGGAAGCCCATGAAGGGTTCGCCGGCGGTCCTCTTCTCCAAGATGGGATCCAAGACGGTCTTCCGGATGGATTGTCCCTTCGCCAAGAACCCGGTGGAGCGGGCCTCCTGGGATCATCCTTTCCGAAAGGACCTCTCCTGGGCCCGTGGGGTGGGGATCCTCCTCTACGCGGAGGACCTCTCCCCGGTCTCCCACTTCACCCTCTTCTTGAGGAGCGGGAGGGGGTGGTACGCCTTCCATCTTCGGATTCCCAAGGAACGAAAATGGGTGGTCCTGGAGCTTCCCAAGGAGATCAGCCGGATCGAGGGAGTCCCTTCCGGCTTCGGGAAGGTGGAAGCGGTCCGTTTCTCCGTTTGGCGGAAGGGGAACAGATCCACCCGCGTCTATTTCGGGGGCCTTGGCCTCCTCCCCGGGAAGGGGGATTGCGCAGTGGTCCGCTGGGAGGGGACCCGGCAACTCTCCCCGGGGAGCAGGAGGTATATCGGGGGCTTCTGCCTGGGAGCCCTGGGCCTTCTCCGGCGCCTCGGCATGGAAGCGAGCATGGTGAGCGACCTGGACCTCCGGGGCGGGGTCCCGGGCCGGATCGGGCTCCTGGTGCTTCCAAGGAACGTGACCCTTCCCGGATCGGCGCTGAGGCCTCTCGGAGCCTTCCTGGAAAGAGGGGGGAAGATCCTCTCCTTCCTGGTCCTTCCCGGGGCCCTGGCGGAAAGAGCGGGATTCCGGAGGGAAAGGCGCAGCGGCGGCGGCCGGGTCTCGGGGGTTCTCTCGGTGGAGCCGGGCCTCCTTCCCGGCGCGCCGGAAAAGGTCCCTTTCCAGGCGGCCATGACGGGAGGCCTGGTTCCCGCGGGAAAGGGAGCGCGGGTGGCGGCCCGGTGGGCGGCCCGGGGAAAGAAGCCCCGGCCGGCGGTCCTCCTTTCGGAGGGATTCGTCCACCTGGACCTTCTTCCCGAGCTTTCCCCCGTGAAAAGAGAGCCGGAACTCGAGTGTTTCTACCTCTCCCTTCTCGAGAAGGCCCTGCCCGGGGCCTGGCGGAAGGCCGCCTCCAATGCGCTGGAGCACATGGGGGCCTTCGGCCCCTGGAAGGATTGGGCCCGGACCAGGAAGGCCTTGCTTGGCCTGGCGAAGAAGGCGGGCGTCGCCCTTCCTTCCCTGGAAAAGGTGGAAAAGGCCCGGAAGGCCTGCGCCCGGCTCCTGGCAAGGGGGGACGCCCGGCGGGTCTTCCTCGAGTCCGTAAAGGTGGAGGAGTGGGTGAAACGGGCCTTCTGCCGGGCCCAGCCCTCGAAGAAGGGGGAATTCCGGGCCTTCTGGTGCCACAGCGCCTTCGGCGTGGAAGGGATGACCTGGAAGGAAGTGGCAGGGAGGCTCGCGGCAAACGGTTTCACCGCCGTCTTTCCCAACATGCTCTGGGGGAGCGCCGCCTACTACGAGAGCGACGTTCTGCCCCTGGGCCCGGGAGTCGAGGAAAGGGGGGACCAGCTCGCCCTTTGTCTCTCCGCCTGCCACGGCGCGGGGATCCAGGTCCACCTGTGGAAGGTGAACTGGAACACGGGAAACCGGTCGCCTGAATTCATCGCCCGGATGCGGAAGGAGGGAAGGCTCCAGGTGGATTCCAGGGGGGTCGAGAAGAGTCCTCCCTGGCTCTGTCCCTCCAATCCACTGAACCGCCGCCTCGAGGCGGACGCCATGCTGGAGGCGGCGCGGAAGTATCCCGTCGACGGGATCCATTTCGACTACATCCGCTATCCCGGCGGGGACGCCTGTTACTGCGGGGGGTGCAGGAGCCGCTTCGAGAAGAGGATCGGCCGCAAGGTCTCTCCCTGGCCCGGGGCGGTCCTGGGACCGGGGCCTCTCCGGGATGCCTGGCTCCAGTTCCGCCGGGACAACATCTCGGCCCTGGTATCGGAGGTGAGCGCCCGGGTGAAGAAGCTCCCCCGCAAGGTCCTCGTCTCGGCGGCGGTCTTCCGGAACTGGCCCGTGGACCGGGACCGGATCGGCCAGGACTGGGCCCTCTGGTGCAGGAAGGGCTGGCTCGATTTCGTCTGCCCCATGGACTACACCCCGGACACGGGGGAATTCGCCAGGTCCGTGGCCTCCCAGATCCGCTGGGCCGGAAAGGTCCCCGTCTACCCGGGAATCGGGTATTCTGTGTGGAAAAAACAGAAGGGGATCTACACCCTGGTGGAACAGGTGAAGACCGCCCGCCGCCTGGGCGCGCCGGGTTTCATCGTCTTCAACCTCGGCCCCGACGAGGCGGGGGAGATCCTTCCCCTCCTGGGGTTGGGGCTGACTAAGAAAGGGTTGAGTAGAAGGTGAGAACATCGTAATACACAAAGACGGGCGTTCTTGTGTATTACGAGGAAGGGTATGAAAAGGGCAAAAGAAGGGACCCTCGGGTTTCCCCGCGGGCCCTTGGTTTTCATCCCCTCCGGCGGCCTCTACGGCCCGGGTCTTTTGCCCAGGGTGACCTGGAGATCGATCTCTTTCATTCCCCGCCGGAGGCGGAGGGGGACTTTTTCCCCGGCATAGCGGGCGGCGAGAAGTCTCTTCAGGTGGAAGGGATTGAGAACCCTCTCGCCCGCGAGAGTGAGGATACGGTCGCCCTTTCTTAACCCCCCTTTCCTGGCCGGGCCGGTGACGGAGGCGATCTTCGCCCCCGGGCCCAGGTCGGCGGGGCTCGTCGCCACTCCGAGAAAACCGGGATGGAGGTCCTCTCCCTTTTTCAGCCTGGGCAGGACCTCCTGGATTCCCCTCCAGTCCGCGGCGAACCCGATCCCCGAGTCGTACCACTGGATCCCCGCGGCGTATCCCCTGGGCGAGAGGGGAACCAGGACCCCCAGGATCCGGCCCGACAGGTCCACCAGGGCTCCCCCGTAATTCGCGGGCGAGACGGAGGCGTCGGTCTGCACCGCCTTCCCCCCGATCCTTCCCGTGGCGGAAACGATCCCGAGAGAGATTTCCGGCGTCTTCGGCCCGAAGACCCGGCCCAGGGCGAGGACCCAGGACCCGGTCCTGTAGGAAGCGGGGGGCGCGGGCTCCGGGCAGGGCAGGTCCTTTCCCTCGATCTTCAGGAGGGCCAGGCCCCTGGAGAAGTCCCGCCCCAGGGCCCGGGCGGTGAAGCGCCTCCCGTCGGGGAGGCCCACCACGACGGCCACGGGCTGGAGCTGGAAGGACCAGAGCGAGGTGAGCACCAGGCCGTCTTGGGAGAGGATCACGCCCGTCGTCGCGCCCCGGGCCACGGGAAAGCGGGGCGCTCCCCGTGGAAGGAGGGACTTTCTCTTCTTCTTCCCGCCCTTTCCCTTGGCTTTGGGGGCGGGCGGCGCGAGAGCCGCCCGGGTGCCGCCGTAGACCTGGACCGTGACGAGCCAGGGGGAGGCCTTCTCCACCGCCCCCGGCACCATCCGGGCCAGGAGGCTCGTCTCGTTCCCGCCCTGGGCGGGAAGGAGGGGCGCCAGTAGTAGGAAGAGGGCCGGAAGGACCTTCACCTTTTCCTCCCTTTCGGCGGCGCCGGGACGATCCGGACCTTCCGGATCTCCCTCTTCCTCTTGAAAATCAAAAGGACCGGTTTTCCGGGGACCAGGCTCTTCAGGACTTTCCTGTATTCCGCGCAGGTGCGCACGGGCTTCCCGTCGATCTCCAGGACCAGGTCGTCCGGCCTGAGCCCGGCCCGGGCCGCCGGGGAACGGGGAATCACCTTGTCGATATACGCGGGTGGAGAGGAGTGGAATCCCATGTCCAGGAGGCGGATGCCCAGGAAGGGGGGACGGCCCGGCTTCGAGGCCCGGGAAGAGGGCGCGGCGGGAGGCTTTTTCGCGCCGGCGCTTGCCACGAACTCCCTGAAGAGGTCCACCGGGAGGGCGTAATTCACGTAGGTGTTCGTTTCCGCCGCTTCCACGGCCCGCCCCACCATGCCCACCAGGCGTCCCTCCATGTCGAAGAGGCCCCCGCCTTGCGCGCCCGGGTTGGAAGGGGTTCCCGTGAGGAGGACGGGCCGCTTGAGGGGAAAGTCCCGGAGCTTGAGCCTCAGGTCCAGGCGGAGCCTGGCCTTCACCAGGCCGAAGAAGGCCGAGGGAGGATCGCCGGGCCCGGAGATCCTGAAAGGATAGGAAACCTGGAGGACCGGGAGCCCGGGGCCGGGCTTCCATCCCGGGGGAGGGAGTTTCACGAAGGGGAAGGGCCCCTTTCCCGGAAGCTGGAGCAGGGCGGCGCCGAGAGAGGGGGCCCGGGCCGCCACCCGGACCGGAACCTCCCTGCCGCCGGGAAGGGCCGCCCTCACCTGGCCCTCCTCGAATACGGCGGTATAGAAGGTCAGGACCAGCCCGGAAGGGGAGACGATCACCCCCGATCCCCTGGATGGAAGCCCCCGGAAGCCTCCCGGGGCGAGGACCTGGACCAGGGCGGGCCGGACCCGGCGGTAGATCTCCGAAAGGGGGGAAGGGCTTCCGCCGGGCCCGGGAGGAGAAGGAAAGAGGAAAAGGAGGGAGAGAAGGGCCTTCATCTCTTCTTCCTCCTTGGAACCGAAAAGACTTCCTCCAGGAGGATACGGCATCCCTGTTTCCACACCACCCTGACGGGAAGGGGGGTTCCGCCCGCCCGCCTCCACCTTTTCACCAGGATTCTGACCTCTTCCTCCCGAGGTCCCGGGGAAAAGGCCGTGCCCAGGGGAAGGCCCGTTTCGGCGTCGAGGAAGAGTCTTTCGTCCCGGTTTCCCGGAAGGAGGATCACCAGGGCGGTCCGCCCCTCCACGCCTTCTCCGCCGTCGAACTCCGAGCCCGGCGGAAAGGGCGGGAGACAGGCGCCCCGGGAGGGAAGAACGCTTTCTGGAGGACGCAATTTTTCCACGAGGGCCCGGTCCCCCCGGACCACCCTTCCCTCCAGGGGAGGGGCGGCGGGCCGGGCCTTGGCCGGCGGGAGACCCAGGCCGCGGAAGGCCAGGGCCTGGGCCCTTTCCCTTTCCTCACCAAGGATTCGGTCCAGGTTTTCCGGCTCCCAGGAGGCGAGCTTGGGATCCAGGGGGACCACCGGGACCAGCCGGACCCAGGAGAGGCGGGTCTTCTTCTCCGTTCCCTTCCGCCAGGAGAGGGCGACGCCCCAGCCTGAGGGGAGGGATGAAATCCGCTGGAGCAGGTCGTTCTGGCCCCGGAAGGGCCGCCCCTCCATGGCCAGGAGGAAATCACCTTCCCGGATTCCAGCCTTCCAGGCCGGGCCGTCCTCCTCGATGGCGGCCACAAGCAGACCCCTTTCTCCCTCCATCTCCCTGGCGTCCACCCGGAGCGAACCGTGGGCGCAGGCCTTTCCCGCCAGCATGTCCGGAAGGAACCGTTTCGCCAGGTCGGCGGAGACGGCGAAGCCCACGCCGGCGTTCACCCTGCCTCTCGGGCCGATGGAGATCCGGCCGTTGATCCCCGCCACCCTGCCCCGCCCGTCGAAGAGGGGGCCCCCGGAGTTTCCCGGGTTCACGGCAGCGTCGGTCTGGACGCAGTCCGGGTAGACCAGCATCCCCCTCGTGCCGGGCAGGTAGCGCCTGAGGCCCGAAACGATCCCAAGGGTTACGGTTGGGGTGAAGTCCGTGGCCAGGAGGAAGGGGTTTCCCATGGCCAGGACGAAGTCCCCCGGCTCCAGGTCCCTTTCCGAGCCAAGGGGCGCCCAGGGAAATCTCTCCCCCTTCCGGCCCTGGATGCGGAGCACCGCCAGGTCCCCGCCCGGGTCGATCCCCACCACCCGGGCTTCCACGAGCCGGCCGCCCGGGAGACCGCATTTCATCCTGCCCGGACGCGATCCCCTGAGGGAGCCCATGACCACGTGGAAGTTGGTGAGGACCGTGCCCCTTTCGTCGATGATCACCCCCGAGCCCCCGCCGGGCCTCTTCAGGGACATGACGGAGACCACAGAGGGCGCCAGCCTTTCCACCAGCCGGATTCTCGCCTCTCCCGGCTGGCCCGGGAGGGAGGGCCCCAGGAGAAAAAGGGGCAAGAGGAGGGAGAGGGCTTTCAATACTCCTCCTTTCCGGCGGGCGGTCGAAGGAGCCTGGCCCGGGCGAAGGCGCAGTGGTCCCCCAGGTCCAGTCGGGGCCCGAAGTCGGCCTCCAGCGTGAGGGTGCGGGCCCCCTTCAGGTCCAGGCGCACTTCCACGGGATCGCCGGCGGCCCGGATGAGCTTTTTGAAGACCTCCCTTTTCCCCGCCAGCACGCGGAAGAGGGCGGCTCCCTTCCCCCCGCCCGAGTCCTCGATCCCGAGTGTGGCCTTGAAGAGGCGGAACCCTTCGGGGACCCGGAAGACAAGGGTCCGCCTGGGGAGGAAGACCAGGCCCTTTTCGAAATACCTGCCGTGGATCCTGATGGGGCCGCCTTCCAGGTTCTTGCTGGCGGCGAAGGGCCAGGTCCGGTCGAAGGCCGGCACGGCCCGGTCCGAGAGGAGTTCCAGGGAATCGACGGGTCTGACCCGGTCCAGGGAAGGCCGGAGCCGGAGAACCGCTTTCCAGGGGATCCGGAATTCCCCGAGGACGGGGTGGTAGAAGAGGAATCCCGAGGCGTCGCCCCTGAGGATCCTGCCCAGGAGACGCCCCCCCCGGAGGAACTCCACGGCCTGGTCCGGTCTTTCCGGCGGCGGGGTTTGCTCCTTTTCCTTTTTCTTTCCGGCCGGCTCTCCGAGGAGGGCTCCCGCCACCTTCCAGAGGGGAACCCGGTGTTCTTTCCCGGCGAAATCGAAGACGAGCCCTCCCCTCTCCAGGGAGTGAATGGACCCGGCCACCTCCAGGATGTCCCTCTTCCGTCCCTTTTGTTCCACAAGGTAGAGAATGTCCCTTCCCCGGGGCCTCCTGGAGGGATCCAGGCCGGGAAGGACTGCGGGGAGACCTCTTCCGGGGCGCTTGGGCCACTGGAAACCGGCCGTCTTCTCCAGGGGGACCTCCTTCAGCCACTTTCCGAAGAAAAGGGGCTTGAGTCCTCCTTTTCTCCCGGGACGGATTCCCTGGAGCGGGAGGGATTCTCCGCCTGGAAGGAAGAGGAAGGAACCCGCCGGCGGTGCGGGTGAGGGGGAGGCGAAATCGATCTCCTCGATCGCCTCCAGGGAAAGAGTCGCCGCCGTCCCGGTTTTTTTTCCTTCCGGAAGGAAAGAAACCTTCCCTCCCCGGATCCCAAGCAGCCTTCCCCTGAGGGGCTTGCCGGCGATGGGGAGGAGGCGCGCCTCCGGCGGCTGGTCCGCCGGCGGGACGGAGAGGAGGGGAAGAGGGAGGGCGAGGAGGAGCAGGCGCTTCATTTGGACTTGCTGAGTTTGCGGAAATACGCTTCCAGGAGGGCCCGGTATCTCGCCGGGAACCGTTTCTTCAGCTCCTGGAGCACCTTCTCCCTCTCCTTGGGCGGGAGCTTTCCCCACCGGTCCGCCAGGGCCGATGCGCCCCGGCGGAGGGAGCCGAGTCCCTTGGGGCTTCCGTGGGGGGTGGAGTCCCGGGCGGGGTTGGAGGGAGATTGGGGACTGCCCCCGCTGGAGCCGGAGCACTTCTTC
>Ga0256831_1001751_pt1 | contig 11455 bp, 7 predicted proteins | sample 132544metaG_FD_189087 | JGI IMG/M metagenome (GOLD analysis project Ga0256831, IMG submission 189087) | Hydrothermal vent microbial communities from Lau Basin, Pacific Ocean - 132-544 | ecosystem: Environmental > Aquatic > Marine > Hydrothermal vents | place: Pacific Ocean: Lau Basin | collected... | reverse complement strand
GCAGCGAGGCGTAATTGGCCCGGTCATCCGAGCGGATTGCCTCCAGTTCCTTGATGCGCTCCTGCACTTCGGCCAATTCGGCAGCCGAGGTGATCGTCGGCAACTGATCGCGCAAGCGGTTGATCTCCTCCTCTGTCTCCTGAATGCGCGCTTCCAGTTTGGCCAACTGCTGCTCGATGAACTGTTGCTGCTGCTGATACTCCTCACGCGAACCCGGCGCACGGGCAATCAACGCCTGCGCCAATGCATTGGCAATGTCGGCAGCACGCTGGGGATCGGTATCGACGACGGTGATCTCCAGCAACCCGGCATCGCGATAGACCTGCGTGCTCACCGCTCCTTTGAGCTGCGCGGGCGAGTAAGGCAGGCCAAGCTCGTCAATGACCTCCTCCAACACGGGCCTTTCCGTGGCCAAACGGGCGTAGGCGGTAGCCAGGTAGTTGGAAAGACTGATCATCCTCGTATCCGGATCGGGGTTCTGCAGACTCGTCCCCACCATCAGCGTCGTGCGGGCCTGGTAGTAATCGGTCTGGCGCATGACCAGATAGATGGAAAGGGGCATCGGTATGACAATCCCCAACACCAGCAGCCACCACCACCGCTGCAGGAAATCCAACGCCCAGTGTCTCGAATTATTCATCGCTCTCGCTCCAATCCGGACGCACCTCACTCTTTCCCTCGAAGGAGTACCCCCGTCTCCAATGCGTGCGGATGTAACGAGGGTTCGAAGGGTCGGGCTCGATCTTGCGGCGCAGATAGCGGATGTACACACTCAAGTAGCCCACCGCCCTTTCGTATTCCGGCCCCCAGACCTGCTGCAACAACTCCTCACGGGGCACAACGCGCCCCATCTGCCCAACCAGGTAGATGAGCAGGCGGCTCTCGGTCGGCGTCAACGAGACCAGTTCCCCCTCGCGCTTGACAATTCCGTTGGCCAAGTCAATATACAGGTAGCCGTCGTCATAGACCATCTTCCAGGCCTTGGGGGCATGCCGCTGGGTGCGCCGCAGAAGCGCATAGATGCGCGCTCGCAGTTCCTCGAAGCTGCAGGGCTTGATGACATAGTCGTCCGCCCCCAGCGAAAGGCCGCGCACGACGGCATCTTGCTCCTCGCGGGCACTGAGGATGAGAATGGGCGTATCGCTCACACTGCGCAGCCGCTGGCAGGTTGCCCAACCATCCATTTCTGGCATCATGATGTCGAGGATGATGAGATCGGGCTGGTGCTCGTAGGCCATGCGCAGGCCCTCCTGACCGCCGCCAGCGTTGAAAACCTGGAAGCCTTCGCGCTCCAGACTGATGCGCAGGAGCTGCGACAGGCCCGGATCATCATCGATAACCAGGATCTTCTTGTGCATCGTACCCTCCATCCACTCAGCCTTTAAAGATTATTTTAGCATAACGGTGTCAGCAAGAGGTCAACAAAAGGTCAAGAAAGATTAAAAACCGACGCGAGGATGAGTCAGCACCCTCCCGGGCCGCGGCGAACGGCATTAGCGATCCATTATAGGCCAAGGGAGGGCGGCAACAAGCCGATGGCAAAGCGCTCGTGCGGTAGGGGGATGTGTATGCCGAAACGGTGGCGAATTTTGGCAATCGATGACGAGATGGATGCCCTGCGCCTGCTGCGTATGGGCCTGGCGGCGGACGGCTTCGATGTCGTCGTCGTCTCCAAGCCGCGCGAGGGTCTGCGCACGGCCTACCGCATCCATCCCGACGCCGTCATCCTGGATGTGATGATGCCGGAGATGGACGGTTACGAGGTCTGTCGTCGCCTGCGCGAGATGAGCGACGTGCCGATCCTCTTCCTGACCGCCAAGAGCGACATCGATGACATCGTCAAGGGCTTCTCCGTTGGCGGCGACGATTACATCGTCAAACCCTACGAGATTCCCGAACTGCTCTGCCGACTGCGCGCCCTCTTGCGCCGCGCCGAACAGTCCAGCAGCATCGACAACGCCATCCTCTTCCCCGCCGATGACGTTACCCTCGATTGCAACCGCCACGAACTGACGCTGCCCCACGGGACCATCACCCTCACGCCCAAGGAGTTCGAAATCCTGCGCTATCTCATCAGCAACTACGGCAAAATCCTCAGCCACGACGCCATCCTCGCCCGAGTCTGGGGCAGCGAGCGCATCGGCGACCACGAATTGGTCAAGCAGTATATCTACCGCCTGCGGAAGAAGCTGGAAGAGGACCCCAATAATCCCCGCTACCTGCACACGGCGTGGGGTGAGGGGTACTACTTCGACAGCGGCAAGTAGCCGCGAGGCAGTAACCCAACAGGAGAGGATATGCGCTCATCGATTGGGCGTGAAGTTTGAAGTTTCGGACGCTTGACAAGCCTGTGCACCTATGCCACAATGTGCTATGGCAGTTCGTCCGACACTGCTCCCTCTTGTCCGCTCCGAGGGGCTCCTTGCATACCACGCACCAATGAAAAGGGGGTGATGCCAAGAGACCATGCACAAGCCAAAAGCAGCCTTTCAATGAATCCAGCAGCAATCAGTCCAGCTTACCTTCTGAAGGAGGAATCTATGACTCGCAAAGCCTTCTCTTTCGTCAGCCTTGCACTCATCATCGGCATGCTCTTCACGCCCTTCGGAGGCGTTCAGAGCATCGCCGCCGCCGATGAGCCGCCGGCAGGCCCTGCGGCTCACGCGCAGGAGGTCCCGGCAGAGATACGCGACCTCTTCCAAGGCGGGATGAGTGTCGATGAGTTCATCGCACTGAACGGGGGGCAGATTCCACGCGCCCTCCAGAACGAGGCGAAAAACTCGCCTCGCGTCCACGTCATTGTCGAGATGGACCAGCCCCCGCTGTTGAGCTACCAGGCCAGCACCGGGGAACCTCTCGGCCCCGCTGCACGGGAGGCTTATCTCGGACAACTGCGTACAGCCCACCAGCTTGCGGCGCAAGGGATCGAGCGTCTCGGCGGCCAGGTCTTCTTCGATATGTACTACGCCTACAACGGCATGCAGATCGCCATCCCCGCCAGCGCCGTTGAGCACCTGACCAGCCTCCCCAACGTCAAGGCGGTGCATCCCGTCCACATCCACACGGTTGCTCTGGGCGCAAGTGTCCCGCTCATCGGCGCACCCGCCGCGTGGGCAGCGGGTTACGACGGCACGGGTGTCAAGGTCGCCGTGATCGACACCGGCATCGACTATACCCACGCCGTATTCGGCGGCCCCGGCGATCCCGCCGTCTATGCCGCCGACGACCACACCGTCATCACCGACACCCTCTCCCCCTTCCCCACGACCAAGGTGATCACCGGCACCGACTTCGCCGGTACGGACTACGACGCGGGCGATCCGGCGCACAGCACCCCCCACCCCGATCCCGACCCGATCGACGAGCATGGCCATGGCACGCACGTCGCCTCGACCATCGCCGGTATCAAGGCCGGAGATGTGATGACCGGCGTGGCCTACGGCGCTTCCCTCGTCGCCCTCAAGGTCTTCGGTGCGGACGGGAGCACGGATCTCGTCGTCCCCGCCCTGGACTGGGTTGCCCACTACAACGCCGACCATCCCGCCGATCCCATCGACGTGATCAATATGTCGCTCGGTGCCGACTTCGGGCCGAACGACCCCGCCGATCCGGAGATCATCGCCGTGAACGCCCTCGCTGCAGCCAACGTCGTTGTTGTCGTGGCGGCAGGGAATGCGGGCAACACGGCTTACATCCTCGGCACACCGGCAGCCGCCGACGGGGCGCTGGCCGTGGCGGCGAGCACGACCGGCTGGGCCACCGGCCCCACCATCGACGTCGTGGGGAGCACCTACATCACGCAGACCGACATCCTCTACCAGCCTCCCGCCTTCGACGGCGACACCGGCCACTACACGGAGACCATAACCGCCACTTTGGCCTATGTCGGCAACATTCCGGGGATCGCCGACGATGAACTGTGCGACATCTCCGCCATCTCGACCACAACGGAACTGCAAGGGAAGATCGCCCTCATCCAGCGCGGGAGCTGCGCTTTCACCACCAAGGTCAACAATGCCGCGCAACTCGGCGCGATCGGCGCGATCATCTTCAACCACAGCAGCGGCGGGGATGCGCTGGTGACGATGGCGGGCACGCCGGTGAACATCCCGGCGGGCTTCATCGGGCACACGAACGGCCTCGACCTTGCGCAGGCCCACGGGCAGACGGTCGTCGTCCACGCCGAAAGCGAGGTCAAGACGGTACGCAGCCCCATCCCGCCCGACACCATCGCCGATTTCTCCTCCCGCGGCCCGCGCGGCTTCGATTCCGGGCTCAAGCCGGAGATCGACGGGCCTGGCGTGGCCATCTTCGCGGCCAAGATGGGCAGCGGGACGGGCGGCGTGAGTATGAACGGTACGTCGATGGCTACGCCGCACGTGGCCGGTGCTGCGGCCCTGGTACGCCAGGCCAAGCCCACCTGGACGGCCGAGCAGATCAAGGCAATGCTCATCAACTCTGCCGTGGATATGTATGATGGGACGCCCATTCCTCGGGCCGGTGCCGGACGGGTCAGCGTCCCGCCTGCCGTTGCCTCGCCACTCGTTGCCGTCGGCGATCCCCTGCTCACAACGCTGAGCTGGGGCTATGTCGAGGTCGATACGAACCCGCAGGTGATGACCAAGACCGTTACGATTTACAACACCGGCTCCTCTCCCGCGATCCTCACGGCCACGGCCGAGTTCCAACCCCCGGCATCCACCGACGGCATCCAGGTCGAGGTGCTTCCCTCCACCTTCACGATAATGCCGGGCGGCTCGGCGACGGCCATCGTCAGTATGACGCTGAACGGCCCTGACATCGACTACGATTTCGGGCAAGTGGAGTCCTACGGCTACGCCATCTTCCACGAGTCCAGCTCCGGCCATGAGCTTCGCGTACCCTTCTACATCGTCCCGCGCCCCTACAGCTACCTGACGGAGGTCTCCCTCGACCAGACCATCGACTCCGTCGGAGACACCTTCGACGTTACGTACATCAACACAGGCACAGCCGCTTCCTCCCTCTGGCCCTACCCGCTCTTCATCAGCGAGACCGTGGACAGCACCGTCGGCGATGAGGCCGATGTCCACTACTTCGGGATGGACTACGGCTGGACGAGCCCCGCGTACGGCCCCATCGTCGTCCCCGCCATCAACGTCTGGGGGAAGTGGCACACGCCGCAGCCCTACTTCGCCGAGTTCGACCTCTATATGGACACCGACATGGATGGCCACTTCGACATTGTGGACTTCAACTGGAACTACGGCGCGGTAACGCGCGGCGCGGATGATAACCTCTGGGTTGTCATCCAGTACGATATGAGCGACGGCAACCTCTACTTAGCCAGCCCCTATCTCATCTACACCGATTACAACGCCGGCTTTATGGAGTGGTACCTCCCCACCGCCTGGAACGGGATCACCGGCCCGATGGACTACGCCCTCCGAGCCTTCGACTACGACGGCAACTACAAGACGATGGTCGGCCCAGGCTCCTTCGACTATCGGCATCCTCCGCTGACCTTCGCCTCGGATTACAGCAGCATCGTGCTCGGAGCCATCGACGATCCTGCCGGCTACGGTCTGAGCAAGCCGATCGGCTTCATGGTCGTGGACTACAACGGCAAGCCGGGCATCGCGCAGGCACATGGCTACGAACTCGAGATCGCCAACGATGCGGCCGTGCACAAGAGCGGGCCGGCTCTCGGCGTCATCAGCGACACGCTGACCTACGACATCGACTATGCAATCCAGTCCGGAGACAACGAGACGACGACGATCACCCTCGTCGATACGCTGCCCGAAGGAACGGCCTACGTAACCGACACGAGCGGCGTCCCGCCCGTCATCAACGGACGCACCATCACTTGGACGTTCGCCGATGTCCAGGCGACCGGTGCCTTCGCCTTCAAGGTAACGGCCTTCGTCTCCGACACCGTCGCGGGCGGCACGGTGCTCACCAACACCGTCTCGATCACCTCCACACTCCCCGATGACACCGACACCACCAACAACACCGCCGTCGTCACGACCACCGTCTTCCCGGAGGTCTCCATCCACGACATCCAGTACGTCCCCGATCCGGGCAGCAGCGATACTTCGCCTTACAGCGGGCAGACCGTCTGGGTCGAGGGTATCGTGACCGCCAAGACGGGTGAACTGGGCTATCCTAACCAGGGCAAGCTGGTCATCGAGGAGCCGGACGGCGGCCCGTGGAGCGGCCTGCTGGTCTACGGCGCACGGGGCTTCGCCACCCAGGAAGGCGACTACGTCCGTCTGCTCGCTCCGATCACGGAGTACTACGGGATGACGGAGATGAGCTTCGCCGGGGCCACCTATACCTACACCGAGATCATCAGCCACGGCAACACGCTGCCCGCGCCGGAGGTCATCACCACCGGTATCGCCGCCGACGCGAACCTCGCCGAACCGTATGAGAGCGTCCTCGTCGAGGCACAACACGCCACGGTTACCGACGACAACCTCGGCTACGGCGAGTGGATGATCAACGACGGCAGCGGCGACATGCGCGTGGATGATGACGGCGACCACGACGGCAACCTCACCTACTCGCCGAACAACGGCGACCAGTTCAACTTCGTGCGCGGTATCTTCTTCTACACCTACAGCAACTACAAGATCGAGCCGCGCTACGACCCCGATCTCGACAAGGTGATGCAGGCCAACATCCAGTTCGTCTATCACGACGCCGAGGACGTCATCTCCAGCGGCACCGACCTCTACTTGGCGGGCAGCTTCAACAGTTGGAGCCCCTCCGCGCTGGTGATGGACCACGATGCGGCCTACGAGGTCTTCACCGTTACCGTCCCGATCACCGAGGGCACGGCAATCGAGTACAAGTACGTCGTCGGCGGCAGCGGATGGGATTGGGTGAATACCAACAACCGCACCTACACCGTACCCAACAGCATCGGCATCGAGCCGGTTACCTACACCCTCAGCGACTACCGCAACGTCGAGGTCGGCTGGCAGGTGCTCCATCCCACCGTGGCGGAGATCTCCGTCGGCGAGAGCACGGGCGTCTTCACCGGCGAATTCTACATCCAGAACGTAACCAACTACAGCGACCCCGGCCCCGGCCTCCAACTGCAGGCCGAGTTCGGCTACGGCACCGGCAGCGACATCAGCGCCTGGACGTGGATGACGGCAACCTACGCGGGCGACAGCGGCAACAACGACCTCTACACCGGCATCTTCACCCCGACGGCCGGCGGCACCTACTCCTACACCGTCTGCATCAACGGCAACTGGGGTGCCGGCAACCCCAACAGCGCCCGCACCTGCGCCACCGTCGACTCCTCCGACTTCACCGTGAGCAAGGCCGGCTCGATCGACGTCTTCAGCAAGGTCTATCTCCCGCTCATCTTCAAGAACCACTAACGCCAACGCGATGGCAAAAAACGGGGAGGGTCGTCATGACCCTCCCCGTTCCTGTTCCTCACACTACGATTCGGCTTTGAGGTAGTAGGCGTCCAAATCGACGTTGGAGATTAGCTGGTCGAGGCGCTTGCAAAGGCGAATGACCTCCGCCCGTTCCTCCTCTGTGAGCGGGCCGAGCCAATCCACGAGATGGCGCTCGGTGCGGCGCAAGAGCGTCTCGTAGGCCGTGATTCCCGTCTCTGTTAGCGTGAGGACGACGCGCCGCCGATCCGTCTCGCTGCGATGACGGCAGACCAGCCCCCGCGACTCCAGCCCCTGGATCAGGCGGGACATCGTGGGCAGAGAGACGCCCAAGGATTCGGCAAGGCCGGAAAGGCAGCGTTCCCCCTCACGGTAGAGCGAGGCCATCACGCGAAACTGCGGTTCCGTGAAGAGACCGGCGCTGTGGATGCGCAGGTCGCGCCGCATCGTCCGCGAAAGGCGCGGGATCACTTCGATGACCGTATGGGCGCATTCGAGCAACGACGCCCCTGCTTTGCCTTCCTTCTGATGATCCAGCTCACGAGCCATAGTCCCCTCCCTTGCCTGCCTGCTCCAATGCCTCGGCGACGACGGCGCGGATGGCCTGCTGCACCGCTTCGATCGTCCCCTCCGCCGCGATGACGCGCCAGCGCCGACGGTCGGCCCCGGCCATCTCCAGATAGCCCGCCCGCACCCGCCGATGGAAATCGATATGCTCGCGGTCCATCCGGTTCATCTCCTCGTGGTGACTGAGCTTGCGTGCCAACCCCGCCTCCGGGGCCAGGTCGAGGTAGAGCGTCAGGTCGGGGCGCAGGCCGCCGGTGGCAAAGTCGGTGATCGTGCGCAGCCAATCGAGCGGCAGGCCGCGCCCGTAGCCCTGGTAGGCATAGGTACTGTCGGTGTAGCGATCGCAGAGGACGATCGCCCCCTCGGCCAGTGCCGGGCGGATCACCTCCTCTACAAGCTGCGCACGGGAGGCGGAGTAGAGCAGAATCTCGGTACGCGGGTCCATCTCGGTCAAGCGCACATCGTGCAGCAGCGTGCGGATGGCTTCGCCGATGCGCGTCCCTCCTGGCTCGCGGGTCGTGACGACATCGTAACCCTGTTCGCGCAGCCAGGCGGCCAGGAGCGCCAGTTGCGTGCTCTTGCCGCTCCCTTCCGGCCCCTCGAAGGTGATGAAGAGACCGCGCCCTTCCTCCGTCATCGTGACTCACTCCGATAGATGCGCACGTGGCGATAGGGCTCCTTGCCGAAGGAGCGCGAGAGGAGATCGGCTTCGCGGGCCATTTCGTGCTGGTAACGGCGGATGTAGGCGTTCTGCGGTGAAAGATCGATCGCCCCCGCGCCCTGGAGAACGCGGCGAATGGCCTCCTCCGTCTCGCGCATCGCCCGCTCGAAGGCCGCGTCCGCGTCATCCTCGCCCACGCCGAAGAGATCGGTGAGGAAGGCTTCCATCTGCGCCATCGTGTTCGAGCGCAGGACGTAGACGGGGATGCGCCGCCGTTCCGCCTCGCCGATGACCTTGGGCCGGCGGCGGTAGGCCGATTTCGTCGTCAGTACCACCTGCGCCTCGCGCAAGGAATCGACGATACGAACGGGGACGTTCAGCGCACGGGCGGCGTTGAGCAGGCGGTTACGGGCCACGGCGAAGGGGTAGATGGCCGTCTCCTCCATCCGGCGGTGGCGCGACGGGCGGTTCTTCTGCAAGGGGAGCCGTGCCTCGTCGGCCTCCTCATCGTCGGGAGCACGCTCCTCCCTGTGCAGTTCGCCCGTTTCGTCGCGATAGCGGAACTGCACGCGAGGCCGCCCCCCGCGCAACAGCGTATCGACCGAATCGGCGACATCGGGATGAATGAGAAGCCGTTGCCGCTCCTGAATCTCGACGAGGATATCGAAAGTAGGCGGGGCACGCCGCTCGAGGACCGTCTTCTGCGTTCCGCGCCGTCGCGCCTCCTCATCGGAAAGCGTAACGCTTTCGATGCCCCCCACCAGATCGGAAAGCGTCGGGTTGAGGAGCAAATTGCCCAACGTGTTGCCGTGCGCCGTCGCAATGAGCTGCACCCCGCGTTCGGCGATCGTCCGCGCGGCCTCTGCTTCCAACTCGCGCCCGATCTCGTCGATGACGATCACCTCCGGATTGTGATTCTCCACCGCCTCGATCATCACCTCGTGCTGGAGGCTGGGGGTCGCGACTTGCATCCGCCGCGCCCGTCCCACCGCCGGGTGAGGGATGTCGCCGTCGCCGCCGATCTCGTTGGAGGTATCCACGATGATGACGCGCTTCGTCTCCGCCAGGACGCGGGCTGCCTCGCGGAGCATCGTCGTCTTGCCCACGCCCGGCCGTCCCAGCAGCAAGACGCTCTTGCCGGAGGCGATCAAGTCCTCGATGATCTCGATCGTCCCGTAGACGGCCCGCCCCACGCGGCAGGTCAGGCCGACCACATCGCCGCGCCGATTGCGGATGGCGGAGATGCGGTGCAGCGTGCGGGCGATGCCGGCCCGATTGTCGGCGTCGAACTCCCCCACTCGCTCGACGACATAGTCGATCTCCTCGCGCGTAACCTCCCGCTCACGCAGCACAACCTCACTGTCGGTATACCGTGCCGTCGGCACACGCCCCAGGTCCAGAATGACTTCCAGCAGATCGCCCGGACGCCCGATAGCATGCAACTTCTCCCGTATGTCAGGCGGCAATACCTGGAGCAAGGCATCGAGATCATCGATAACGATTTGCGTTCCGTTCACGCCTTACACGACCTCCTTGACCATCGTTTCTGCAATCATTCTACCACAGAGGGGATGGGAAGGGAAGATCGCCCATCGCGGCAAGTCGGACCGAGATGAGGAGGGCTTGTCCCCTGAGGGGAGCGATTTACCATTGGAGGGCGTATCATTTTCGGCCCGGCACCGTTAGAGCCTATGAGGGAGCAGCAATGCATGCAATAGACGAACGCGACCTCATCCGCCGCGCACAAGAGGGAGAGCGGGAGGCCTTCGCCGAACTCTACGACCGCCACTACCTCGCCATCTACAACTACTTCTACTACCGGCTGGGCGACCGGGAGACGGCGGAGGACCTCACCGCCGATCTCTTCGTGCGCATGGTGGAAAAGATCGATCGATACCGCGATCGAGGGCGGCCTTTTCTGGCGTGGCTCTACACGATAGCCCGCAACCTGCTGACCGACCATTACCGGCGTCGGCGCGGCGAGGCGGTTCCGCTGGACGACCTGCCGCTTTCCGACGGCAAGAACCCGCCGACGGAAGTCGAGCACCGCCTGGCCGTAGATTGCCTGCATCGCGCTCTGCGCCACCTGACGGCCGATCAGCAACAGGTCATCATCAACCGCTTCCTGGAGAAACGATCGATCAACAAGGTCGCCGGGCTTTTGGGCAAGACGGAAGGCGCCGTCAAGGCCATGCAACATCGGGCCTTGGCCGCGTTGCGACGTGCGATCGAGAAGGAAGGATGCTATGAGCCGTAAAATAGATGCGCTGCTGGCCGAATGCCTGGCCGCTATGGAGGCCGGGGCCTCGCCGGAAAGCTGTTTGGCACGCCACCCGGAGGCCGCGGAGGCACTGCGCCCCTTGCTGGAGACGTGGCTGGCCCTCCAAACGGTGCCGCAAGCTCCGCCACCCCATCCCGCCGCCGTTGCACACGGCAAGGCGCGTATGCTGGATGCCGTGGAGCGGCGGGCTGTCCGCAAACGCCGCGTCTTCCCGGGCACGCTTCTCGGAACGCTGCGCATGCCGCAATGGGCTACAACCGTAGCGATGATCGTGGTACTGCTCCTCGGCATCGCAGGGACGACGAGGGCCTCGGCCTCGGCGCTTCCCGGCGACCCGCTCTATCCCGTCAAGACGGCAACGGAACAGGTGCGCTTGCTGCTCACCTTCTCCCCCGAAGCCCGGGCCGCCCTGGAAGCCGAATTGCAGGCCGAGCGCCTGGAAGAGGTCGCCGCCGTCCTCGCCGAAGGCCGAACGGTCGGCGTCCACTTCCGGGGGACGCTGACAAGCCACGATGCGGAAACGTGGACGGTCGCCGGTTACAC
>Ga0256831_1001750_pt1 | contig 11459 bp, 13 predicted proteins | sample 132544metaG_FD_189087 | JGI IMG/M metagenome (GOLD analysis project Ga0256831, IMG submission 189087) | Hydrothermal vent microbial communities from Lau Basin, Pacific Ocean - 132-544 | ecosystem: Environmental > Aquatic > Marine > Hydrothermal vents | place: Pacific Ocean: Lau Basin | collected... | reverse complement strand
CATCAACTTCTGCTATTTTTGCTAACTCTTTACACGCTTTTGTATCCTCTTTGGTACAGGTTGGAGATTTGAAAATAACGGTGTCACTAAGGATTGCACACATCATCATTCCTGCTAAATCTTTTGGTATTTCTATATCGTAGTAGTCGAACATCTGTTTAACAATGGTGTTGGAACAACCAACAGGACGTACCCACATCTCTAGTGGTGATGCTGTTTTTAAATCACCCAATTTATGGTGGTCTACAATCCCTAAAATATTCGCTTCATCAATATCTTTTGGGCTTTGTGAACTCTCCATAAAGTCGATAAGATAGACATCTTCTCCTGCATAGGATGTTTTAAGGTTAGGCTCTTTAAATCCAAATCTATTTAAGATAAATGCTGTCTCAGGGTTAATCTCTCCTTGTCGTGTTGGAGTGGTATCTTCTCCTAGTCTGTTTTTTAGGTAAGATAGTGAAATAGCTCCGACAATAGAGTCAGAGTCTGGAGTGGTATGACCAAATATATATGTTGCCATAGTTTAATGCCTTTATAATTTTTTTAGAATTATAGCAGAAGATATTTATTGCAATTGAAAATCTATATTTACAGAGACATTGTTCATGGGAAATTGGCTCTGTAGCTTGGTAGGGATATTAAGAGGGGAGCTTTGCATAACCGATTTTCGTGCCGATTTTTGCAAGATGGTAGATGCCCCACTAGTGCGAATATTTGTGATTGTCCCATCACCTAATATATCAAATATCACATGAACAGTTCCTTGTATATGTCGTCTCTTTGCCATGGTTGGGTAGCGTTTATTGCTGTTGATAATATCTCGTGTTTCTCGTTTAAAGGCTCTCTTCTCATTAGATAGGTCTGACTCCACGGCTGTTGTTTTAACAGGAGGAGCAGGAGGTGCTTGGATAGGCATAGGCTCATTTATGATATATCTCTGCTGTGATGGTGGAGCAGGAGCTTTAACTACTGGAGCTTGAATTGTTGGTTGTGGTGGCTCTTGATATTGAGTCTCTTGAGGTACAACTTCACTATATACTACAGGAGGAGGTTCATAATAGACAGGCTCTTCCATAATAGGCTTTTCTATAATGGGTTCAGGTGTAATAGGTTCAGGTATAACTTCTCTAATAATAGGTGGTGGGGTATAATATATAATCTCTTCTACAATTGGCTCTTTTATAGTAGGCTTAGGTTTTGGGGGAATAACTCTTTTTTTAATAACTCTCTTTTTTGCAACTTTTTTTCTAGTAACTTTTTTTCTAGTAACTTTTTTCTTAGCAACCCTTTTCTTTTTAACTATCTTCTTCTTTTTAATTTTTTTCTTCTTAACTATCTTTTTTTTGGGTTTTGGTTTTGGTGTAGGCTTGGGCTTCTCTTTTTTTATCTTTTTTTTTGGAACAACAGGAGTAATAAGAGAGATTTTTATCACCTCTGGTTTTTTCTTTTTTATAGGTAAAAAATCATCAGCAAAAGAGAGATATAGTAAGCCCATAAGGGTATATATAATCACTGTGATTAAAAAAGAGGAGCTGTAGTGAGAGCTATTCATGTTTGGTTATAATCCCTAAGTTTTCGTACTGATTCTTTTTGAGGATATCAAGTAGAAATACAAAATTTTTAAATTCAGCCTCTTTGTCACAATAGAGATGAATAGGGGTATCTTTATCATGTGTTAGTAGAGTTTTTTCTACCTCCTCTTTGCTTATTGCCTCTTTATCAAAAAAGATATCTCCATTTTTTTTGATAGAGATTTTTAGCTCTTTTTTGGGCTTCTCATTTACGTTTGAGCTAGAGGTGGGCAAATCTAGTTTTATAGCACCTGTTTGGATAAATGAGGCTGTAGTTAAGACAATAACAAGGAGTACTAGCATAATATCAATAAATGGTACAACATTGATATTATCAAACTTCTGTTCTCTTCGCATTATCTCTCCTTATTATAGATAACCCATTTGGTTAAAAGTACCTCTACTTTTCGGTTAAGATGGTTGTAGAAGAATATAGCAGGAATGGCAACAGCTAGACCCATAGCCGTAGCTTTTAGTGCAAGGGCAAGAGATGTCATAATATTTTTTACATCCATCTCACCTGTTTGCCCTAGTGTATAGAAGGTGATAATAATTCCTAGCACTGTTCCTAAAAGTCCAATATAGGGAGCGTTTGCCCCAAAACTAGAGATAATAGATAGGTTGTTTGTAATATCAAGCTCTAGTGCCTCTTGTGTACGATACTCCTCAACCCTTACAGAGCGATAGAAAAAGAGTCTCTCTATCCAAAAAAAGAGTACTAAAAAGCTCATAAATGCTAGTAGTCCAAGTATTCCATAATCAACAAATTGACTTAAAAGTTTAATATCCATAGTTATCCTTTTTTTTATGCCGATATTATCTCATAAAAAAATGAGAATATAATGATTTCTGAAAATATTATTTAAATAAATCAGCCAATGCATCTGTATTGGTAGTTTTTTCAGGCTCTGACGAGGATTTACCAGAACTATCTCCTGTTCTGTCTGTTACACCTTCAACCTCATTTAGCTCAATGGTATAGCCTGTTAGCATAGAGGCTAAACGTATATTGATACCACTTCTACCAATCGCTTTTGCTTTTTGGTCTGAGGTGATATTGACAAGAACTTTTTTCTCCTCTCTATTTGTAATTTTTAGACTCTGAATAATAGCAGGTGACAATGCACGAGTGATAAAAACCTCAGGGATAGGTGAGTAGTCGATACAGTCGATGTTCTCACCATCTAGCTCACTGCTTACAGCGTTAATTCTTACCCCTTTTACTCCAACGGCTGCTCCGATTGGGTCTATATTTGGGAAGTCTGTTTTTAGAGCTATCTTGGCTCTTTGCCCTGGGATTCTAGCCGTTGCCACTATCTCTACAGACTCATCAGCTATTTCTGGAACCTCCTTCTCCATTAATTTCTCTAAAAATTTTGGTGAGGTTCTTGTAAGTTCAAGGAACATTCCAAACTCTGGGTCAATACTTACATAACGTAGAAGAGCTTTTACTGTCTCTCCTATTTTAAACTTTTCACCTTTGATACGGTTTCTTTGGCTTAATATACCTTTAAGCTCACCTATCTCTATAAATGTGTTCTCTTTATCATCAATACGGTTTACAGTTCCTATCATTACCCTACCAACTTTATCTCTATACTTTTCAAATAGGTCTTGCTCTACCTGTCTTTGTATATGATATTGTAACTCTCTAAACAGGTTATGTGACGCAGTACGTCCATGCTCCTCTAATATAAAGTCACTTCGTAACTCATCACCAAGTTCAATATCCAAACCATACTCCTCTTGGGCTTTGGATAGTGTAATAACCGCGTCAGGCGTACTCTCAACCCTCTCGTCATCATCCCTAACAACGGTAATAATCTGCTCTACATGATAATCTCTTACATCCATATCAACTGTAGCTTTAAAGTCTGAACTGAAGCTGGTACAACGTTTTGCAGTTTTAACCAAAGCCTCTTTAAATGCGTCAACAGCAGAGTCTAATGATATGTTTTTCTCATGAGCCATAGCTTCGATAATATCAACAATTTTTTCCATATTTAATCCTTATTTTTATCTGTGTACTTAACAATGTGTTACAAAAGTGTGTGAATTTGTCGCTTGTTTGAAGAGTTGAATTATAGCTAAACTTCCCTTTAACTAAAAAGGGTATAATAATTTTAAACATAAATATGGTATATTATATATATTTTTAAGGAATGGAAGAATTATGAAATTAAAGTTGGCAAGAACTTCTCTAGCGGCAAAACCAAAACTGGTTGAGGTAGATAAAATTGAAGATGATTTAGAGAAAAAATCTATTTTTTATTTTGACAAAGAGAATTCACACAAAGAGTTAAAAGCTATGATTGAGCATTTTGAAGAGAAAGAGTACTCTGTCTACATGAGAGAGGTAAAATATGGTTTAAATGATGACGAATTTATCTATGAAGTCCATATTGTTAAGTGAAAAGTGTTAGCTTTAAGATAAAAAATGAATTATAAAAAACTTTATATTGAGACATTGGGTTGTGCCATGAATGTCCGTGATAGTGAACATATGATTGCAGAACTCAATAGAAAAGAGCCTTATGAGCTTACAGAGAAGCTAGACGAAGCAGATTTAATTATAATTAATACCTGCTCTGTACGTGAAAAGCCTGTCTCGAAACTCTTTTCAGAGATTGGTGTTTTTAACAAATACAAGAAAAAAACGGCAAAAATAGGTGTAACTGGTTGTACTGCGTCACATTTGGGTCGTGATATTATCAAAAGAGCTCCCTCTGTTGATTTTGTTCTTGGAGCGAGGAATGTATCTAAGCTTTCAAAAGTGATTGATGTTAAACACTCTGTTGAGGTTGATATCGACCATGATGATAGTATGTACGCTTTTGGTGAGTTTAGAACCAATCCATTTAAAGCTATGGTAAATATCTCTATGGGGTGTGATAAGTCATGTACCTACTGTATAGTCCCTGCTACACGTGGAGATGAGGTCTCTATCCCTGCTGATTTGATACTTGGGGAGATTAAAAAAGCAGTTGATAGTGGAGCAAAAGAGATTATGCTTTTGGGTCAAAATGTCAATAACTATGGTAAACATTTTACCTCTGTACAAGAGAGGTGTAACTTCACACAGTTACTCCAAAAAATCTCTGCTATTGATGGATTAGAGCGTATCCGTTTTACCTCTCCACATCCTCTTCACATGGATGATGAGTTTTTAGAGGAGTTTGCTTCTAATCCTAAGATATGTAAGCAGATTCATGTACCACTACAGAGTGGCTCAACATCTCTGCTTAAAGATATGAAGCGTGGTTACTCAAAAGAGTGGTTTTTAAACCGTTGTGAAAAGATTAGAAAACTCTGCCCAGAGGCTACCATCTCTACAGATATTATTGTTGGTTTTCCAGGTGAGAGTGATGAGGATTTTGAAGATACAATGGATGTCTTAAACCAAGTACGCTTTGAGCAACTCTTCTCTTTTAAATACTCAGCACGACCACACACAGTTGCGGCTAACTATGAGAATCAAATCTCTAATGAGATAGCTTCTAAGCGTTTAACCACACTTCAAGCACGTCATACTCAAATAGTTGATGAGGTTATGGATGCACAGATGGGTAGAACGCATATGGTCTATTTTGATGAGTTGAAATCGGGTGGACGAGTATCGGGTCGAAGTGATGATGGAAAACTCTTCTTTGTTGAGGGGAGTGAAGAGTTTTTAGGTCAGATAAAACCTGTAAAGGTGACAAAAACTTCAAGAGGTGCATTAGATGGGGTTACTTTATAGGTGTTTGAGTTTAAAAAAATCAAGAAGAGTCTTTTAAGAAGATTAACTCTCTTTTTTGTCCCTGTTTTGGTTTTTTTATTGATGCGACTATTGTGGTTTTCTTACAAAAAAAGATACCACTTTATAGATGAGCCTATTTTGGAACAGTGTATCGCAGTCACTTGGCATGGGGAGCTGTTGGTATCTCCACAAGTATATAGAGAGTTGCGAAGCGATACTGCTACCTCTGCTATTATCTCTCAACACTATAATGGTCAAATTATTGCGAAAATCTTGAGTTTTTTGAATATTAAAGCTTTGCATGGTTCGTCTAGTCGTGGAGCTAAAGCTGTTTTGATTAATGCGATAAAAGCGATAAGAGATAAAGATAGTATTATGATAACACCTGATGGTCCAAGAGGTCCTAAACATAGTATGAGTGATGGTGCAGTTGCTTTGGCACTTCGTTCTAAACTACCTATAATGGTAGTAAACTATACATCAGATAGTTACTGGAGATTAAATAGCTGGGATAGCTTTACTATCCCAAAACCATTCGCTACTTTGGAGATATATCATCGTGTTTTGGATTTGAGTGGAATGGATAAAATAGAGGCAAAAAAACATCTTCAATTAGTAATGAACACTCATACACTTTGAAATCATAAATTTAATCCCTAATCTAATATTTAAAGCAATAATTAAGACTAAATTTAATATTCTTTTAAGAATTTAAAGATAGGTGATGAAAAAGTGTTTTTTAATAAAAAAAAACATAAATAAAAATTAACATAAGGAATTAGTTATTTAAAAATGGCTATAATGATGTATGATTAGTTTAAATAAAAATATTAATATAGATGTAGTTTAATAGGAGCAGTAATATGAATAATAAACAAAAATATGTAACCATAACCCATTATAAAGAGAGAGAGTTCTATTTCTTAAACTATGCTATCCAGACAAGTGATGGTTTTATCTCAAAAGAGATTGAGCAGTTTCATGAGACGGATAGAGAGAAGTTTATTGAGAGGATTAAGACTTTAAAAGAGGAGTTTCCCAACAACCAAGTTGTCTCTATCTCTTTAGTTGCCAATCAATCAATTCATCAAGAGGAGGATAGAAATAGAGCTTCTGCTGAGATATTTCCACATAATTTTGCTATTCAAGACAAGATTGATGTGGGTGATACTCCTACAACACTCTACTTTTCTCCATTTGCAATTTTATATCAGCAGTTTAAAGGTGATTTAACTGATGAGCTTAAACTTCTTATTGGTTATTTTGATAGAAAACTTTTTATGATGTTTGCAACCTCTGATAAGATTCATCAAAGTTGGATAATTGGAACAAGAGGATTGACTGAGAAACAGATAGCTGAACGTGTCTATAAGAGTATGCAAGCCTATTATAAGATATCCTATAAGTTTGCTGACCATATTGATATGTTAGTTTCAGATGAGTCTCCAAAGCTTTTAAAAGTTTTACGTGAAGAGCTCTCTCTTCATATTAATTTAACGCAAAACAGTATCCATAATCTACTTCATGATATGGCTAGTAGTGATGAAAAAGCCAATAGCTCTTATATTAAATCATTCAAGAAGATTGAGTCTATTAAAGAGATAGTATCATCTAAAACAGATAGCAAAGATGAGTTTAAGAGAAAGCAGGTACTTGATGATAAGTTGGATGATATAGCCTCTCTTAAAAAAGAGGATAAAAGTTTTATGGAGAGTTTTAAAGGTATGTTCTCAAGCTCACCCTCGGAGGGAAGCTTTATGACACGCTCTTTGACCTCTAGTTTGCCACTTATTGCCGTGTTTGCTATGGGAGGTTTTTTTCATCTTAAAAATGAGGATATCTCAAATAGACTCTCATTTAAAGATGCACAGATTTTATCACAGCAGACAAATATCGAACTAGCAAAGGTTTCCGATGATATTTTTTTAGCAATGGGAAAAAATGCTGAACTAAAAAAAGCAGTACTTTCAACAAAAAAGGTTGATATCAAAGGCATTGTTTGGGGTATTGAGCCTCTAAAAAAGAGTTTAAAAGAGATTTATAGTGGTGGAGAGTTTAAGATTAAACCATTAGAAAATTTCATGACAGAATTTACATTTAAATCTAATTAAGAGGGTGAACTATGATGAAAAAGCTTAAAACAATATCCCCAATGACAAAAATTTGGTTTGTAGTATCACTTTTAATACTTCTTTTATGGGTTATTCCAACCATGGTCTCTTTTTATAAAAAGGAGAAAATCTATAAGAGTAAAGTTCAAGAGCTTACGGTTTTAGATAAAAGAGAGGGAGCTCATTTGGAAGCAAAACCTTTTCATGCTGGTCTCTTTAAAGCAGATGCTAAGAGATACTTCTCTTCTGTAGAGGTTAATGCAATTGCTAATAACTCCTATGATGTAAATATTGTAATGGAGAAGAGTAAAATAACAACCTTTAACTCATTTCTTAAAAAAATCTCTTTGGAGTATGCTATTGGCATAGAGGATAGTCTTGTTTTTAAAGAGATAAACGACTCTATGAGTGTAAATATGGTACTAAAGCCCTATTAAGAGTTGAGGCTCTATATCTTCGTTATATAGATAACCTCTTATCTTTGGTGGTATCTTTGCGATGCGACACGCCTCTTTAAATCTCTTGGGCATAGCCTCTTTTTGATATGGAGCTATATATATGAGATTACTAGTTAGCTCTATTGCCCATAATCCAGAGATAACTATAGAGGACTCCTTTTTAATCTCCTCTCTCTGTCCTGATGAGAGTAGATATCCTAGCCTCTTTAGATATCTATCTATAACACGAACTTTAACCTGTTGATTCTCTAGCTCTATAATATATAACTCCTTATGATTAAAAACCTCTCTATATCCACTCATTAAAATCTCTTTGTCCTCTTGTAGATACTCAAAACTTTTTAAAATCCCCTTTTGATATTTTTGGATAAGCTCATTTGAGAAACTCCTCCTAAAGTAGTTTCGTTCATACTTCTCATTATAATTACTCTTGTCAATAAAGTATTGATAAGAGTTCTCTTTTAGATAGTTCAATAGCTCCTCTTTAGAGTGATGCAAGATAGGACGAACTAATCTATACCCTTTGCGTTTAGAGATGCCCTTTAGCCCTAACATCTCACTTACCCCAGCCCCTTTGGTTAGACGCATCAAAAACCACTCTAGTTGGTCATTTAGCTGATGTGCTGTAATAAGATTATTATAACTATTTTTTTCCATAATCTCATCAAAAAAACTATAACGAAAATCTCTAGCATTTTTCTCAAAATTATTATGAAATGGTGGTGCTTTTTTGATATAAACTTTCAGATTATATTTTTTGGCTAAAGCAATAGCATATCTCTCCTCCTCTATACTCTGCTTACGTACTCCATAGTTTATTAGAGCTATATCAAATATAATACTATTATCTAAAAGCAGAAAAAATAGAGCAGAGGAGTCAACCCCTGCTGAGAATGCCAAGAGGTTTTTAGAGCTTTTTAGTTGTTTTAGTTCGTTAAGATATAGCATAGAGTCTAAAGCCACCAAACTCGAAATTTACGCTTTTTAATCTTCCCATTTTTTAATCCATTAAACGCTTTTTTTATAACATTTTTATTTATAGCCACATACGAATGAGTATTAAACACATTGATTTTTCCAATATCTTTTGGATTAAGTCCAATATCTTTACAGAGTGTTCCTAAGATATCTCCTGCTCTTAGCTTCTTCTTTTTTCCTCCGTCTATACAGAGTGTGTTTACTTCACCTTGCATATAGAAGTTTTTGTTGACCTTTAGCTCTTTGATATCTTTTAGTTTAAGGGTAGGGCGTATCTCATCTATTTTGCTCTTTTCATAATCGTTACAGAGGCTAACAGCTAGACCCTCTTTGTTAGCTCTTCCTGTTCTACCTATCCTATGGGTATAATCTTCTGATTTATGAGGGAAATCATAGTTGACAATAAGCTCAACACTCTCTATGTCTAACCCCCTTGAAGCTAAATCTGTAGCTACTAGGACAGGTAGAGAACCATTGGAAAACTGTAGTAGCATCTCTTGTCTCTCATACTGTTCCAAATCACCATTTAGGGTTGCCACATCAAACCCTTTTTCATTTAGCATCTCTGCCACCTCTGTAGTCTTGATTTTAGTGTTACAGAAGATAATGGCTAGGTTTGGTTGAAACGATTGTAGAGTATTAATAAGTGCCTTATCTTTGTTCTCTACTAAAAAAGCGTACTCTTCTATCTTTAGCTCTTTCTCCTGCTCCTCTAGCTCTATTTTTATAGGATTGTTTAGTACCTTTTGCGTTAGCTTTGAGATATCCTCTGGGTAGGTGGCTGAGAAGAGTAGGGTTTGTCGTTTTTTGGGTAAGTTGGAGACTAGTTTTAAAATATCATCAGCAAAACCCATATCTAGCATACGGTCAGCCTCATCTAATATAAGTGTTTTTATCTCTTTTAGCTCAAAACTCTCTCTTGAGAAATGGTCAAGAAGTCGCCCTGGAGTCCCTACAATAATATCAGCACCCTTTTGGAGTGACTCTAGCTGTTTAGTTAATGATGTTCCACCATAAAGAGTAGTAACTTTAACATCAGGTTTATAACGAGCAATACGCTTTATCTCTGTAGCTATCTGCTCGGATAGTTCCCTAGTAGGGGCGATAATAAGTGCTTGTGGGTGTTGCTGTTTTGCTTTGATATTTAGCACTAGTGGTAGCGAAAAGGCTAACGTTTTTCCTGAACCTGTCTTGGCTTTGGCAATGATATCTTCTTTCTTTAAAATAGTAGGAATAGAAGCTTGTTGAATGGGTGTCATTTTCTCATAGTTAAGTGAGTTTAAGTTGTTGAGTAGTTCTGTTGGGAGAGTAAGGTCTTTAAAATAAGTCACAATAATTCTTTTTGGGAATTATATCATAAATTAGGTCTATCTTGGGATACTAAGAAACTTCTCCTCATATTGGTTTTCTACAGTATATTGAGTATCTGTCGCTTTTATCACAATGGTCTCATTTGGAACGGTTGCGATACGGTAACCTATATGTAGACCAATCTGTGGAATAGAGGAGACTATTTTATAGAGTGATGCCTCTCTGCTTCGTTTTGAGCTATTAATCTGATAGCTTGGATGAGTAACATCTGTAGCTTGTGCATTATGCCTAATGGTATCTCCTGCTATACGTACCTTTAGGTTGTCTGATGATGGTAGCATATTAAAACCAAAGGTATTTACAAAAGAGATGTTAATTACCATGACAGTAATCAGCAGAGCTACAGAGGAGGCAACTCTTTTTAATAAAAACTCTATATTTAATCTATCTATAAAAATCCAAATACCAATACTCATAGATATAATTGCTAAAAGTGCTCTTGTGCTAAATGTGACCTCTATCCAAAAAAGAAGTGCAATTGGTAAGATAAAAATCAAAAGCAGTTCACTGTAGTGTTTTATTAGATTCTTTCTAAATATTGGAGATGTTTTAAGTGTTCTTATCAACTCTTTATGCTTTTTAGCAACTGTTTCTAGTTTTAGTGATAGATTAGTAACAACTGTTCCTGCTACTAATATATAAAACCAAACAAACATTACACTAGAGGATAGAGCATCTCTAAAAAGATTTTGATTAAATATAAACTCTATATCCTCTGATGGTAAAATATAGATAAGAGTAGTAAGGTTTACCACTAAAGTAATAAGAGCCAATATTGCAGTTAGAACCAATGTTCCTAACTTTGTTAACATCATAGGAAATATATATCTTACAAATGGATGAAAAATAGAGAAGACACCTACAGCCCAAAGTATAGCTGAACTAACTACCCATCCAATAGACTCTTGAGAGAGAATCCATAAAAATGGAATGGTTATGGTAGTAAGTATAAGCGATATTAGTAGTGTGTCAAGATAATCTATATTTTTTTTATCATTAACTTTATGTATCATTATTATATCCTTTGTTTAAAATTATATTAAGTTATATAAGAACAATTATAATATAAAAGTTTTATTAAGAAGTTAAAATAGTTTATAAAATTAAAAAAATAGTCTATATTTATCTATTAAAAAGTATCAAGAAATAATTCTTGTTTTTTATAATTCCAAATTTCATATTTGGTACCAATTTGGTCTTTTTTCTCCACTCTTATGGGAGATAGAGTAGT
>Ga0256831_1001749_pt1 | contig 11465 bp, 8 predicted proteins | sample 132544metaG_FD_189087 | JGI IMG/M metagenome (GOLD analysis project Ga0256831, IMG submission 189087) | Hydrothermal vent microbial communities from Lau Basin, Pacific Ocean - 132-544 | ecosystem: Environmental > Aquatic > Marine > Hydrothermal vents | place: Pacific Ocean: Lau Basin | collected... | reverse complement strand
TTTCCTTCTATCTTGGAGTCCGCTATATTCACGGCTTCCACCGGCTCTTCGAGAATCTCTCTCACCCCTTTGACGAGAGCGCTCTCGTCCACGATTTCGATGCCGGGATGATAATAGCCGTCCGCCCTCGGATAAGTGACCGCGCCTCTTTCGAAGGATTTCAAGAGAGCGGAATAGGCCGCTCTCTTGTTCACACCCCTTTTGTCGCATGCCGCGAAATATCTGTACAGACTTCCCATTTCCGCTCCTTTACACGTTCACTCTCATTTTGGACATCACGCTCTCCGGCGCCATGGCCGATCCGTACGATATTCTGGCCCCTATGAAATCCGAAACGTAATCGTCCGCTCTGAAAAATTGTAGCATAAGCTGCGTATTTATGAATATCATAATCAGCGATCTCACCGCGTCCATGAACCACCCGAACATATGGTTCCCGGAAACGCTGTCGAGGGAATCTATCGCCGAACCGATCCACGATCCCCCGGCGAGGAAACCGAAATCGTACAGGGGCATGAAATAGTCGAGGGTGTTTTCGATCACTATCGAGAACGTTATGACTATGAAAAATATGGAAACCATAACGAAAGGCACCACCGCCTGCCCTACGGCCTGAAACGCGGCGGTAATGAGAACGTCGGACTTTCGCTTGAAAAAAGCCATGAAGGTGACGATCGGAAACGTGGCCACCATTATGGAGGTGCGGAGATACCACGCGAGAACGGCCATCATCCACAAAAGGGCCGGCACGTATACGTATATCACCGTGAAGAATATTTTCGCGATGAGCATGTAGCCGGCTCCCTTCGCCGCTCCCTCCAGCGCACCCAGCGCCCCTTTGGCCATCTGGATCGGTTTGCCGAACAGCTTGAGCAGCCCTTTCGGACTCGTAAGATCCTTCGTGTCCATGAGAAATCCCTCGCCCAGTCCCTTGAACACCCCCGCTATTCCGACTACGGTTCCTATCGTTTCGGCAAATTTGTCGGTTTTCTCCGCGTCGGTGAAAGAGGCTGCCCCGGCGGCGCGCTTCTCGGCGTCGGAGAGCGCCGCCGCCACCGCCTCGCTCTTTTTCCTCTCGGCGTTACCGACGGCGTCGAGGGCGAGAGCGTAGGTGTTGAACACCACCGATCTCGTGTAATGCGCCTTGAGAGCGGCGTAGAAAAAACCGAGATTGTGCCACGTGACGGTCATGTTTTTCGGATTTTCGTCATAGAGCTGGGCCAGGCTCTTCCCGAACGGCGTATCCGTCTGCGCCAATCCGTTTTTCATCGCGGTATAGCTCTTTCTCATATCCTGAATAACCTTTTCGATCTCGGCGTCGGCGTGGGCGGCCGCCCCGGAAAGAGCCGACGATATTTTCTGTCCGTACAACTCGGGAGAAATTCCGGCGTTCGGCGCTCCCGATATAATGGAGGCGAATACGATCGGCTTTCTGAACAGAAAAGCGTCCACTATGCTATTGGAGGCTCGCGGTATATTCGCTATGCCCCGCGAGAAACCGTAAAACCAGTTTTTGGTCAGGGTTTTGTATTTTTCGGCGAGAGAAGACAGAGCCGTTACGTTCCATGGATATACTTCGGTATTGCCGTCCGGAGTTTTCACGGGTTTGGAGCGGGACTCCAGCTCGGAGGCGTTCGCTCCCAATCCCGAAGCGAGAGCCGAAACGTACGGCTCGAGGGATGCGAACTGCGGAAGGTCTCCGTATTTTTTCCTCATGGAGCTCATCGCGTCGAGATACCGCTGGGAGGGAGGCTTTCCGGCGGCGGAGGACTTCGCGAGCTCGTCGAGGGCGCCGGCCATCTCCTCGAACATTTTCTTCTCGTCGAGAATTTTCTGTTTCGCGTCGGGGGAGAATTTGGAAAGATCGATCGCCCCTATGGAAGCCGAAAGATCGGATAGAACGGCGGAAGACGCGTATACGACGTCGGCGAGGAGCGACGTCGGGGGTTTAAGGGCGGGCGGTTTCGAACCGCCAGAGTAAGATCCCCCCGCCTGTAAAAGGAAGGCTTTTCGGAAAGGGATGGAGGGATTGTACGGAAACAGGTATTTCCTTTCGTATCCTTTTATTCCGAAATAACCGTATTCTATCTTCGGCGGGGAGCCGTACGCGGCTTTTACGCTGAATCCGAGCGCGTCGGGAATCGCCGCCGTTCTTTTGGCCAGTTCCTTCCAAGGGAGGACGGACGGCGATTTGGCCACCTTTATCAAGGATTCCGACTGTTTGAGCGTCTCCTCCGCCTCCTTTATCATGGCCATTTTCTCTTCGGCTTTTATGGAATCTATTATTTTTTTCACGCCGTACTCGTCGAAGAAGTTGATCGTCGGCGAGGAATCGGTGGGTTTGGCGCCGTTGCCGTACGCCCCTCCGTAGAGTATGGCGTACGCGAGGGCGTCGGCCAGATTCTCGCCCATTCGGAAAATCGACGCGTACAGATCTATTATCGTATACGTCTTTTTACCGTTGTAGGTATGCGGACCTTTGACGCTGAACATAAGTATGGCGACCACCGCGACCAGAAGGACTCTCGAGCCGTGTCTCCTCAGGGAATCCACGAACCTTCCGCCCTCCGTGAGAACGTCCCACGCGAAAACGAGAAGAAGCACGACTATCCCCACGAGCGCCAGGTCCTTCATGACGTCCATGAAGTAATTGGCTATAAATATGGGAACGCTCACTCCTCCGTCCCCGTACGTCAGTCCTCCAATCAGTTTTTCCAAATCCATCGGTGCCGCCATGTCGCTCCTCTTTTGCCAAAGATTTATAAACTTAGAATTTAATCACTATTCTATACCGCTCCACGTCGGATCTTCTCAGATCGTACCGCGGGTTCGTTCTTATGGCGAAGGTGGAAACGTTGTAGTCCATGATGTAAACGAGATAGTCGTTTTCATACCTTGCGAGGGCGAAAGAGTCCGGGTATCCGTAAACGACGAAATCCTTGTGGAGGAGTATGACGTAATATTTTCTGCCGAATTTCTCGATGGAATAAATTTTAAGCTTGTTTCTGGAGAAAAGAACCGGTTTGCACGATTTCGAGAGGGAATAGACTTCGTAATCCGTTTCGGGTACCCCCTCCAGAGCGCCGTATTTCGTCACCTCCTTGATAATGGCGTACTTGTATCCCTCTTCGTCCTCCACCTTACCGCTCTCGATCTCGCTTCCCCTCACCATGACGTCCACCACGGCGTCGTACCCGGATTCTCCGAGACTCTCGGAAAGCTCGAACACGACCTGCGTTTTTTCGCCTCCCACGGATACCCCGACGATCAGATTCCCTCCTCTGTAGGTGTCCACCGGTTTTATCTCTATGGTATGGGACGTCAGTTTAGATATTCGAAAATAGTCGGAACCCGCCGTCGCGTACTCTATGTCGGCGAAATTCCCGCTTTCGTCGTAGAAGTTTATTACCGTCGCGTGGTCCCTCAGCGTATTGAGAAATATGACGCTTTTTCCGTCGTACGTCACCTTTCTGGTCAGGGGCGGAACCTTTTTGACGGGAGCGGAGATCGCCTTTTTGCGAAGCTCTATCTCTTTTCTTACCTTGAATCCTTCCGACGGATCCATGCCGCCGGCGTACATGCCCGCCGCCACGGAGTACCCTTTTTGCCTCAAAGCGACGTCGCCTTTCTCTATTATCTCCGGTTTCATTTTCTTCGACGCGGAGGGAGGTTCCGGAGTTCCGTTTTCCGCATTACCGCTTTCGACGTCCCCGCCGTCCGTTATGGTTATCTCGGTGGATCCCGCCGGTTCGTCCGAAGAGAGGGAGATCTCTTCCGCGAAAAGAACTAAAACGAACGCAAGGAGAATGGACAGGACGACTCTCATCTTTTTTTTCCTTTATCGCCTATTCTTTTGGAGAAAAGCCCGTATTTCACGTCGAGAATCGTTCTTTTTATCTCGTCGTTCCCCGCCTGAAGAGACAGTATCCCGCACTCCTCGACGGGACGCAAAGAGGCTATTTCGGAGAAACCGACCCTCTCGAAACAGAGGTCTATGGAAACCCTTTTTTTGTCGAACAGCCCGAGAAGATACGGATTCTGGTTTTCCATGTAGTTCCAGTACACGTATCCGTCGAGGGGATTTCCGTTCGGGTATATAAGGGCCGTGACGCTTTTTACGTAGTCGTCCGGAAGAATGGAATTTCCGTAATAGAGGCATACGAAATTTCCGGATCGTTTTCTCTTTCCCATGGAGTCGCATGCGCCGAAGGAGAGCCTCTCCGTATCCAGATACCCGCCGGACAGCGGTACGGCGAAAGAGGTTTTCGGATACCCCCTTATCTTGGAGCAATAACCGACTCTTTTCAGTCCATTTTTAGCCAAAACGTGGACGCTTTCGTACGGGGGATTGATCTCCCCGTTCGATGCGGAAGACATTATCCCTATCATAGGCTTCGGAAACTCTTCGGGAAAGGACATGGAAACGTAGCTTCGTCCCCCCGTATCGACGGCGAGGTTTTTCGACCCCGAGAGCGATTCTTTGAGCGCCTTTTTCGGATCGTCGGCGGAGCCCATTCCCGCCACGGGGATGGTATATGGAGAGAAACTTTCCATGTTTACGGGGAAAACGACGGTTCGCGGCGCGCCCGCTCGCTTTTTCAAAACGAAACTCTTTCCCCGTACGCGCCCATAGAGAATAAGAACTTTCTTTTCTTTGAAATACTCTTTGTTCAATTCACCGAAAGGGACGAAACCCCAATCATATCTGTCGGCATAGGCGTAACAAACCTCATCCTTATCGTTCTGTTTGGCCGCAACGGGATTCTGGATTAGAAAAAGGGGGATCACAGCGGCGAGAAGCGTTCGCGTCCGAAATCTCATTTTCTCTCCTGTGGTTTTTTTCAATTATATTCCAAGGAAAGAAAATGAGAACTATTCGTTCGAAGTTTTTCCGAAGCTGCCTTTGAATATGTCGTTTATCGTTCTCGTAAGAATCTTTTTCGCCTCCTCGGCGTGGGCGAGGCGTATGAACAGGTCGTCCATGTCCGAGCAGAGTTTCTCCGGATTCGCGTTCGGGTATTTCTCGATCACGTTTTTCTTCACGAGAAGCTCCAGGACTATCGACTCGGTATGCGATATAAGCGCGTCGTCCCCTATCGCCATCGCGGCGATATGCGCGGTTTCCGCCCTTTCGAGAGCCGCGTTTATCGACTCGAGACAAGCCGCCGATTTCATCATGACCCCCCTCCGGTTCCCTTTTCGCGACGTTTGGCCGCGTATTCGTAAAGATCCCTCATCGTCATCGTCATAACCTTTCCGCGAATTCTCACCTTTATCCTCGTATCGCCCGTTACGCATTTCCCCGAAAACGGAGGTGCCATGAAAACAGAAAGGGTACCGGGAACGAAAGTCTTCCCTCCCATCGCGCGGTCGAGATTCCTAAGACCGGTGGAGGCGCCGGAGGCGGAAAGGAGTTTGTATTCCAGCTCCCTGGACTCGAAGTCGGAAACGAATCCCCTTATTTCCGGAACGTACACTTTTATGCTCGCCGCCTCGGCCATCTCCTGCGAATATTTCTCCCTCAGCGAAATGAGTTTGTTTTTCTCTTTGAGATTCCTGACGCCCTTTCTGAGCCTGTCGTTTATCTGCGCTATCTTCGAACCGAGGTAGGCGGTGTATCTCATCCGGAGATACTCCTCCGCCAGCTCGAATTTCTTTTCGATGGCCAGCTCCCCGTATCCGTCGTCCTCCGCCTGATCGAAAACGGACGCCCATGAGTTCGCCACCTCGCGTCCGGACTTCTCCTCCACCGCGAGAAGAACGGCGGCTTTCGTCGGATGACGACCGTCGTTCACCTCGTTCAACACGGCTTCGCATGCGTACGCGGAGGTTTCGTCGCCTATGTATTCGGGTTTGAGAAGGGGAGCGACGCTTTTGGCGAATACGTCGTCGGCGATCATCATATATATGAGAACTCTTATGTCCATGGCTGCCCTTTGCTTCTCTCGTCGAACGAGATTTTGGTGAATCTCTCCTTGGTTACCTCCATGACGGGAATCGGTCTGTCCACGTAGTCCTCCCAGTCCGTCCTATGGGTAATAAGGAACACGTTCTTGCCGAGGGATTCGAGAATGTCTATGAAGGAGGAGAAACTCTCCGCGTCCAGGATTCCGTCGACCTCGTCTATTATCATCACGTTCGCCACCGTCCCGAACCTTTTTTCGTAGAGATTTGAGAAAGCTATCGATACGGCGAGATTGACCTTTAGGGACTCCCCCTTGGAGAGGGACGTCACTGGAACGTCCTTGAATCTTCTGTACACGCTTACGCCCCCGTCCCCCTCTATCCTCACGGAAAGATCGGAACCGAACGCGGACAACACCCTTTCCGCTTCGGAAACCACGTACGGGACGTACTTTTTGAACATCCGTATTCTCGTGGTCGGATTCCTCACCTCTTTGAGGATTAGACCGGCGTCTCGCGCGAACTTTTCGGCGCATGCCGAGAATTTCTCGTATCTTCTCACTCTTCTCGAACTTCTGGCGTGGAGCTCCATCCTGCGGTTTAGCTCTTCGAGGAGATCCAGCGTCAGCTTCGCCTCCCTTTTCATTCTTTCCGTTTCGAGAAAGAACTCTTTCGTTTTTCTGAGATCCTCCAGCTCCTTCGCTTCCTCGGGGGAAAGAGCGACGCGGGAGAGTCTCTCTTGCAGTTTGGCGTATTCCGCCGCGGCCGACAGAATTCTCTCTTTTTCCGCCAGCCGGGCGGTTTCGGCGACTCTCTTTTCGAGGAGATTCTCTTTGGCCCTGAGGGCGAGATACTCTTTCCTGAGAGCCTCGAGTCTGTTTTCGATATCGTTTTTGCCCGCCGCCGTCTCTTTTTTCTCGTTTTCGATCAGGATATTGAGCTTCGGGCACCCTACGCATATCCTGTATTTCGATACGAGCCTCTCTTCGGCCTTTTCGCATTCGCCCAGAGAGGCTTTGAGCTCCTTACCCCTCTGTTCCACGAGAGATTTTTTCCGTTCCACGTTCGCGATCTCTTTTTCCGTAGCCGACAGCAGTTCCGCGGCTTTCCTCGCCTTTTCGAGCTCTTTTTCGACGTTTTCGGAGGAACCGAGCTCTTTTATCGTTTCGGCGAGCGTCTCTTTGTCTATTCCGGCGGCGTCGGAGAACCCCTTCATCCGCTCCTTGAGAAGAAGCGCCTCTTTCTCTCTTTTTTCCAGCTCCTCCATTCTCTTTTTGTTCTTTTCCGCCTTCACGGCGTCGGAATTCCGCAGGGTTTCGACTATTTTCCGGAGACGCGTTTCCGATTCCCCTATCTTTTTCCTCGTTTCGGAGAGCTCCCTCTCGGAGAGGATGAAGGCCTCGTACGAGGCCTTTGCCTTTTCCGCCCTCTTGACGGCGTTTTCGGCGTTTCTCTTTTTAGACGATACGAGAGCCTCCAAACGTTCGAACACGTCGCCGCCTATGAGCGTTTCGAGGAATTTTCTTTTCTCCGGCGCCGGCATCGTCGCGAAGTTTTTAGCGAATATGTCGGAGTTGACGAAAAGAAGCCCTGCGTACCCCTTCCTTCTTATTCCCGTCACGGACTCTACGATCTCTTGAAGGTTTTTGCTTCCCGACGGGGCTTTTACGGGGGTTCCGTTTTTGTAGAACTCGAAAACGGAGGGTTTCAGCCCTCTCACTATCGTATACGTGTCGCCGCCTTTCTCGAACTCGAGAACGACCTCCATATTCTTCCCGGACACTCTGTTGACCAGCTCTTCGAGTTTTCCGGAGGGATTCGTTCCCGTGAGGGCGAACACGAGCGCGTCGGCCATCGTGGTTTTACCCGCTCCGTTCCGCCCTCTCACTATGACCAGAGGATAACGGTCAAGCTCGATCTCCGTCGGCTTGTTGGAGAAACTTTTGAAGTTTTTTATGGACATTCTTTTAATTCTCATCGCTTCACCGGCCTTCGTTTTTATATAAAAATTATATCAGATTAAATCTTAGTTCTTTTTTAAAAAAACGGAGAATTTCCTCTTATTCCGCCCGCAGCGCGGCGGCCGCCTTTTCCGGTTCGGCGACGTAAAAATCGTTGAAATCCTTATATTCGTCTGAATACTCCATTACCTGTAGCCACGGGAAACGTTTGATCAGCTTTTCGGCGGAACGCTCGCCGCTCTCGTCGTGATCCGGAATCAGAACCGCCCTCTCTCCAAGGGACTCCACGATTTCGAAGGCTATGGAGGATCCCAGCATGGCCACCGCGTAGCCGCCCAGGCTCACGATCGACGCGGCGTCGAATATTCCCTCCGTAAGATAGACCCTCGACTCTATGGGAAATCTTTTACCGTAGTATCCGTATACCTTTTTGTATACGCCCCTGAACCCATGAAAAATAATCGTTTTGTATTTCGCCGGGAAAGAACCGTCCAGTACTTTCTCCTGAAATCCGAAAAGGACGCCGTTCTCCCCCGTGAGCGGAAACACCGGATTTCCGTTGCGATGGAACCATCCCGCGTACGCTCTCTCTTTAATGCCTCTCGATCGCACGTACTCCAGTGCTTTCTGACTTGAGAATATGGATGGAAAGTTAAAAGGGGACGTTCCGTCCGGTTTATCCACAAGCTCCCTCGCCGCCTCCATCATCTCCTTCTCCAGGCTGACGGCCTCGGAGATCTCTATGGAGAAAGCCGACGCGTCCTCCCCTTTGAAGGGGGGCTCGATGCCTACGATCTCGCAAAAATCTTCGACGCTCCATTTCTCCCCGCAGTTGTGGCAGCCGAAAACCCCCCTACCGGAAGGGGTCGAGACGAAATAACCCCTCGCCTTCGTTTTCCACGATTTGCCCTCATGGCAAATGGGACACTTGAAAACGACGAGACCTCTTTTCTCGTCCGTCTTCTTTATCTCCAAAAAAGGAAGGGATTTTACGAAATCGAACAGCGCGTTCATCTCTCACCCCGCCTTCGAGGCGTATTTGAGATAGAACTCCGCGACTTTTTCCCGATCCTCCCCGACGGTGATTATCTTCTCCGCGCCGTGTACCGCGCCGGGGACGTATTCCCCGTCTTCCATGAGAACGCTTCCTATCATGGAGGCCATTCCTTTGATTTTCGGGGATACTTTCGATATGGCCCCCTCGTAGAATTTTTTTCCCGACGCGGTTTCCACTATCACGCCTCCGTCCTCCGTGAACGAAACGCGCGACGGAGCCGCGAGGTCTTTTTCTTTCTCCTCGTCTTTGGAGGAAACCTCGGATTCGTCGTACTCTTCTTTCGTATCGCGCGTTTCGCTCTCGACCTCGTCCTTCGCTTTCCCTATCTCTTTCAGACCGCGGCGGAGCCTTTCCATGAAAACGAGGCGATCCCGCGCCTCCTCGAGAAAAAAACCGTCGTCGTGTAGAGCCGCGAGAAAACGCGTCAACGCGCCGCAGTCCCCTTCTTTCGGCGGCTCAATTCCCCTCGTTTCCCATTCCCTTTCCGTTTCGAGGAGTACCTTGAGGAGAAACGCCGTTTTTCTTACGCATTCCAGATCCCGGTTTCTTCTCACGAACTCCGCCAGCGTTTCCCTTTTCCGGTTTCTTTCCTTCATTCATGCTCTCCTTCCCTTTTCTTTTTTGAAGTTCCCGCAAGAAAGCGTCCGCCGAATCCCCGCCGTAATATCTCAGAAGCGTCGTGTATATATGGACCGTCAACGGGGAGATTCCGGTGTTCTTCCATACCTTGCACTCCTCCACGACGCTCGAATCGGGCGGATTTTTCTCGGTCGGTTCCCCTCGAAGGGCGAATATCGCGTAATCCGCCCCGTCGAAAAGAAGTTTCAAAGCGATCGTTTTTGGTCCCGGATTGCCGGACAGGGCGGATTCGCAGCCTCCGATCGCGATCTCCTCGGCGACGCGGGCGCTTTCCGGCGCCGTTCCGCCAGCAGCTTGCGACAGGGCGGTCAAAACGGATAAAGTGAGAATCGTGCGTTTCAAACTCTTTCCTTTCGATACAATGTGTGAAAACATTATATCGAACTTTTTCTGAAAGGCCACCGATGAAAGTGAAAGTTTTCGGCAGATTCTCTCCATACGTTTCGGATTTCTCCAAGAGAAACGAAAAGATAAAACTGAGAACGTACAAAAACGCGTTCAAGAAAAGAAAGTTCGTCCTCGTCGGCGTGGATCCGAAAAAGGCCCGAGTGGAGGGAATGGGAGAGACGACGCACGAGGATCTGTTCGAAATCATCGAGAATTCCGTCGACGTCACCTTCGTGATCGGAACCGTAAGGGAGTTCGTGTTCATAGGAGAAGGGGTATACGAAAGAAAAATCCGGGACAGGATACTCGTTCTCGAGGAAACGACGGTCGTAAAGAGAGAGAGCTACGAAGACGACGCGGAGAAAAACCTTAATTCTCTGAAAGAGGAATGGGACACGTGTAGAAAAGTTTACGACGCCGAGAGAAACGTGACTCTCTACAACTATCTCAGAAAAACCCATCATCCGGAGGCGAAGAAGAGGTTCGGATTCAAAAGCTCTCTGGACTCCCTCTTCTTTTTCGCCCAGCGAGGGGCCCACGCGGAGAACTTCGTCTACAGGGAAACGAGAAAAGGAAGAAAGATAGCGGTGTTCGACGTGAACTCCATGTATCCGTATTGCATAACGTTGGAAAATTACCCCGACCCATCGCGGCTCGTCCACGAAACCTATCCGGATCCCTCCGAATGGGGCGCGGGGATATTTCTCGTCCTAATGGAGAGGAAAAAGACGATGGACGCCTTTCCCGAGAGGTTCTCCTATCTGAAATACGCCAAGGACAACGTCAGGTTCCACGTCGACGTTCCGGAGGAGACGAAAATACTCACCGTCCTACACAAAAACGAAATGGAGTTTTTCTCCGAATATTACGAAATCGATCCCCTTGAAGGCATCGTATCCGAGAAAGCGGTCGCCCACCCCCTCAAGGAAACGATGGAGGAGCTTTACCGAAAACGCTCGGAGAGCGAAGGATACGAGAGAAAACTGTACAAGTCCATGATGGTAATGGCCTCGTCCCTGTATATGAAAAACAGTTTCAAAAGGCTGAAGAGCGAAAGGGAATGGGTCGAAACGGTAACGAAAAAGTTTGGTATAAAGAACGTTTCCAATTTCTACAGAGGACTCTATTTTTCGAGGCGTTCCGTTCCCGACGTACACGATCCGAGAAACGTGTATCTTTTGGGATCGCAGATGTACGCGAACAACAACGTTCATCTCGCGAGGATACTCGAAAAGCTCTATTTTTCCGGATTGGACGTCGAGATATGCTACGTGAACGTGGACTCCGTGCACGTAAGCGTTTCCGAAAAGGACTACAACGCCCTTATGGAGCTTATGTACCCGCAGGTGGGAACGGAGCTCGGAAAACTCAAGGTCGAAGCGGTTTCCGACCATGCTTTCTGGTTCGACGTGGGAAAATACGTTCTGTTCGATCGCAACGGGGAAATCGTCAAAAAAGCGGGAATGGACAGGTTTCTCTCCTATACGGTGGAGGACGGGGCGTTTAGAAAAGTGAAA
>Ga0256831_1001748_pt1 | contig 11473 bp, 11 predicted proteins | sample 132544metaG_FD_189087 | JGI IMG/M metagenome (GOLD analysis project Ga0256831, IMG submission 189087) | Hydrothermal vent microbial communities from Lau Basin, Pacific Ocean - 132-544 | ecosystem: Environmental > Aquatic > Marine > Hydrothermal vents | place: Pacific Ocean: Lau Basin | collected... | reverse complement strand
ATTGTACTTATATTTACAATTGCATTAATTTTAACTTATGCATACTTGATAAGTATTATTGAGTCTGTTGATTTTTTCACAGCCCTATATTTCAGTGTTATTACAATAACTACAACAGGTTATGGAGATTTTACTCCAAAAACTTTTTTGGGTAGGTTATTAACTATAATTTACTTATGTGTTGGTGTTGGAATTGTTATGTATCTATTTAGTTTAATAGCAGAATTTATAGTTGAAGGAAAGTTTGGTGAGTTTATGAAAATGAAAAAGATGATGCATAAAATTAAAACATTAAAAGATCATTATATAATATGCGGATATGGAAGATTAGGAAAAGTTGTAGGAGAGAAATTTATTAAAGAAAATATTCCATTTGTAGTTATAGATATCAATGAAAATGTTTTAAAAGAAGAATATGAAAAGCATCATCCTGATAAGTTTTTATATATAGTAGGAGATGCTAAAAAAGATGAAATATTAAAAAAAGCAAAGATTGATAAGGCTAAGGGTTTAATTGCCACACTACCAACAGATGCTGATAATGTTTTTATTACCCTAACTGCAAGATCATTAAATCCAAATATTTTAATAACTGCAAAGGCAGATGAAAAAGAGGCTATAAAAAAATTAAAAATAGCAGGGGCTAATAGGGTAGTATCTCCTTATTTAATTGGTGGATTAAGAATGGCAGAGGTCTCTATTAGACCGGGAGTTTTAGATTTTTTAAGCACATTTATTAAAGTGGCTAAAAATGAGTATAAAGAAGATATTGATTTAAAAAAATATGTTATTGAAGAAGATTCGGAATTGGCATATAAAACATTAAAAGAATCAAACATAAGGGCAATAACAGGAGCTACAATTTTAGGAATAAAGAGAGGAGACAAACTTTATATAAATCCATATCCAGAATTTATTTTAAAACCTGGGGATATAATATATGCATTTGGAACCGAAGAAAACTTAAAGTATTTGGAGAGTTTAATTAAAAGAAAAAAAGAAAAATCATAATTAATTATTAGTGGTGATAACAATGAATAATATTAATGATGTTGTTGAGAAAATAACAAATTTTATTAGAGAAAAGGTTAAAGAAGCCAATGCCAATGGTGTAGTTATTGGACTAAGTGGGGGAATTGATTCCACAGTCACAGCCTATCTATGTGTCAAAGCCCTTGGAAGTGATAAAGTTTTAGGTATAATAATGCCAGAGAAAAATACAAATCCTAAAGATGTTGAACATGCAAAAATGGTTGCTGAAAAGTTAAATATAAAATATATTATCTCAGACATAACAGATGTTTTAAAGGCATTTGGTGCTGGTGGCTACATTCCTACAAGAGAATTTGACAAAATTGCAGATGGAAATTTAAAAGCAAGAATTAGAATGTGTATTCTTTATTATTTTGCAAACAAATATAATCTATTAGTTGCAGGAACTTCTAATAAATCAGAAATTTATGTAGGATATGGAACTAAATATGGAGATATTGCCTGTGATATAAGACCTATAGGAAATTTATTTAAAACAGAGGTTAGAGAACTTGCTAAATATCTTGGGGTTCCTAAGGAAATTATTGAAAAACCACCATCAGCAGGTCTCTGGGAAGGACAAACAGATGAAGGAGAACTTGGAATTAAATATGAAGTTTTAGATAAAATATTGAAATTGTATGAAGAAGGAAAAAACCCAGATGAAATTTCTAAAGAGTTAAATATCTCCATAAATATGGTTAAATATGTATTTGATTTAATTAAAAAAAATGAGCATAAGAGAACACTTCCTCCAACTCCATAATAAATTTTTTATAAATATCTCAAATAAATATAAACATCATATTTTTTTCCATCTTCTCCAATAGATATAGTTTTTTCCCTTATATAGTATATTCCCAAATCCTCATAGTCATCAAAAATTTTTAATTCTTTTTCAGTAATTCCCAATAAAATAATTCCATCAATATAACTTCCATCCTCTTTTACAGCCCCATAGTATCCAATTGACTTATCAAAAAACTTTTTAAATCCATAAACTCTACCTTTAATCATTTTTGGAACTCTGTTTATTAATTTTAAGAGAACATCTTTTTTCATCAACTCTCCATAGGCAAATACATTATAATAATTTTTATCAAAAGAATCCATAATTCTCACTTTAAACCTTTTTTATTCCGCCCCTAACTTTAACCGCTAACCCATAATTAAACTCTTTAAGTTCTATGCCATTTAAAATTGTAGTTCCATAACCTAATAATTCATCATCTTCATTAACCACTAAAACCTCCTCATAAGGCCTTAACTCTTCATCACAATTTACAACAAATTTAGCGAAGACATTTCTCCCTTCTCTAATAAATTCCTCTGCCTCTTTATTTACAACAACTCTATATCTTGGATATGGTATTTTTTCCCATAATAGTTTAGCCCCTCTTTCTGAGGGTATTAATAAGTTGTCATTACTTCTTACTGTAAATAAAATATTGTTATTTTCATCTAAAACCTGTCTCAATCTTCCAGTGTTTTTACTTCTAACAACTTTAATTTTATCAATTAAATCGTCATCGATAATATCATAGCCATATTGATATTGTAACATTTTCTTAATTCTTAAATTGTCTGAATTAAATCCTTTCTTAGTACTTTGGAAATAACTTGTGTAATAGTTATAGGTCATTATATCTAAAATATTATCTTCCCCTATTTTTCTCTTTAACCAATCAATGAATTCATCATAAAACTTTTTATTTATCTCTTTTTCAAATTCATAAAGTTCAGGAATTTCGTTTTGAGATAAAGGATACATAGAATCTATATAGTATGGAACAAAACCAAATACTGGATGTTTTATTAAAATGTCAATGTCTGTTTCAATTACATTTAAATTTTCATGATATGGCTTTTCTACGGAACTTGATATTGTTGTAACATAAACTTTTTCGTATTTAATTCTCTTCAATCTCTTTTTATGTCTTAAAACTTCTGGTCTAAACATTGATTCAACGCCAGAATAGAAAAAGGCAGATTTTTTAGTTACAGGGTCAAATTTTTCAATGTAGTCCATATAATTCTTTAAGACTCTATATGCCTCTAAAAGTTTAGGATGACTTCTACATCTTTCTTCAACCAATTCCCATAAACTACCTTCTTTTATAGCCTCTTTAATTCTATTTATCTCTTCAAAAGTTATATACAAGTTATGTTCAGCCAAAAGTTTCTCTCTATCTTTTTTATTTAAACTTGCCAATTCTTTTGGAGTATAAGATGAGCAAACTGGACATGAACATGGAAATGACTTTAAATCTTTAATTTCATCTAAATGTAATGTCCCCCTTTCAGTTAAATATCTATCATCCTTAGCATATAAGACATAAGCCGCAGAGTCAAACAAATCACATCCTAATGCAACAGCCAAAGCAAAAAACATAGGATGCCCACAACCAAATAAATGCACTGGCTTGTTTGTTGGAAGATACATCTTTGAATTTAGAATAATTTCAACTACATCTCTATATCTATATTCTTCCATCAATGGGACAACTGCACCAATAGGATATATGTCAAAGTTCAATTTAGCCATCTCCTTTGCCGACTTTTGCCTTAAATCTAAATATGTGGAACCTTGGATAGTCCCATTTAGCAATAATTTAAATCCTCTATCTTTTTTTAACTCAATTGACAATTTAGCCCTTCTTAAAGTTTCTTCTAAATCTTTTTCTGCTATTTCTTTATCTACATCTGGGGGAGTTGGGATATCTAAAATAGTTCCAACATCAACTCCTATCATCTCTTGAAACTCTACAATTTCTAATGGTTCTACATCAACATCTCCATAAACTCCCAACTGAAAAGAACCACTATCTGTAACTATTACCTTGTCAAATCCTACCAATTTATGAACTCCTTTATTTATAGCAATTTCTCTTAAATGTTTTGTTTTATATATAATATAAGAATTTGTGATAATAACATCTGCCAACTTGTTTATTAAGTCAATATCTACAACTTGTTTTTTTGGATTTGGATGAACTACTGGCATTATCGTAGGAGTTTCAATTTTCTTACCATTTATATTTAGTATTCCAATTCTTCCCATGGCATCTCTACTTTTAATTTCGAAAGTCATCATTTTATCAACCTAATAAAGTTTTTAATAAAGTTTTTATAAAAATTAGAAATTATAAAAATAGTTTTTTAATATTAATATTATTGATAAAAAAATTAGAAAAAATTTAATTATTATAATTTTCTTACCTATTCGTCCATTCTTTGAGTCCTTCTAACGGTAAAGGCAAACAATGCTGGTAAAATAGCCCCTCCAAGTATTGCCTCTGTTAAAGCCACATCTGGAGCCAATAGAGCATAATATAGATATGCTACACATAATCCAAAAAATCCAGACAATATTATACATTTAATTAAATCTTTCTGTAATAAAGCGGCTAAACTCGTCAATATAGCCATTACTATAACAATGTAGTTTATGACTTCCATAAAACCACCATATAAAAGATTTAAAGGTTTTAATTCTCAATAGGTTTAAATTTGTATCCATAGGTTATAACTCCATCGTCTCCATCTTCTTTGATTCTTCTAAATACAGCCTCTACTGGCATACCTATATATACCTCCTCTGACTTGCAATCTACTATTTGCCCAGTAATTTTTGGTCCTTCCTCCAATTCAACAATTGCTATTACATAGGGAGTTTGTTTTTCAAAGTCCTTAGGGGCTACATGAACAACTGAGTAAGTATAAACTTTCCCCTTACCACTTAATTTTATTTCTTCAAACTCTGTTTTTCTCCTACACTTTGGACAAATTTTTCTTGTTGGGAAATATATTGTTCCGCAATTTTTACATCTTACTCCAATTAAGTTGTATCTCTCCTTTATATGCCTCCAACTTCTTACTACCATATTTATCCCCTGATAAAAATTTTATTTTCATTTAAATCAACTTTTACTATTTCTCCAACTAATTCTTTTTTTTCTCCAAATATGTCAATGGCTATAATTTTATCTCCTTTTTTTTCTACAATAATAACATCTTCCATAATTAACTCATCATTAAAGTATAAGTTGCAACTGCACATAACTCATCAACTCGCATCTTGGTTTTCTTCAACATCTATATCAATAGTTCCATTTTCATATGCATAAAGTTCGTTAATTTTTGAAGAAATTAATAAATCTATTAATAATATTAATCTACACTCTCCTCCTATCCACATCACACAACGGTCTTTTTTACATATATCCTTTATAAAGGGACAATATTTTTCTATCAATTTCTCACATTCTTATCTTCTTTATTAAATGGTAAATATGAAATATTTATTTTAATTTTTTCGTATATTAATCCAAAAACTATGCAGAGGCATGCAAATATTATTGCAGAAACCCACAATAGTATTGTCAATCCATCAATGAAGTAATATTCTACTATAAAATCTAATATAACAAATCCAATAAATAATGCAAAGGATTTAATCAATAGTTTTAAAAATTTATCCATAATTTCCCTCTATTATTTCTTATCTGAAAGTATATGGATACAAACTGTTCCTCCAGTACCTCCAACATTTGCAGTAATTCCATATCCATTTTTAATTTCAACATGTCTATCTTTAACCTCCTTATCTCCCTTCAACTGCCAATAAATTTCTCCAACCTGTCTAATTCCTGTAGCCCCTAATGCATGCCCAGCGGCTTTTAATCCACCACTTGGGTTTATTGTTGGAAATTCATCATAATCAATTGCTATTTTTTCTTCATAAACTATTTTTCCCGCCTCTCCTTTTTTACAAAATCCTAATTCCTCCATTAAAATTAAACCATTTATAGCAAAACAATCGTGAATTTCAGCGACATCAATATCTTTTGGCTCAATCTTTGCCATCTTATATGCCTTTTCACTTGCGACTCTTGCGGCTTTTAAACTTGTAATATCTTCTCTACTATGTAAGGCAATAGTGTCTGATGCTTGGGCACTTGCTTTAATATATATTATATCATCACTACTTACAAATTCTTTTGCCTTTTCTGCCTCACATAATATCAATGCCGCGGCCCCATCTGAAACTGGAGAGCAATGTAGTAATCTCAAAGGCTCGGCAACAGGAGAGGAATTCATAACCTGCTCTAATGTAACCTTAAATGGAAATTGAGCATATCTATTCTTTGAAGCATTTTCGTGCATAATTACGCTCCACATGGAGAGTTCTTCCATTGTTAAACCATATTCATACATGTATCTTTGAGCCATCATAGCATAAAGTGATGGAAATGTTGCTCCAAACAGTGCCTCCCACTCTTGATCTGAGGCAGAAGATATTGCTGATGTAGCATCAACAACATCAGTCATTTTTTCTACTCCACCAACTAAGACAATATCACTGTAACCACTTGCTATATTTAACACTGCCTGCCTCAATGCTAAACTACCAGATGCACATGCCGCCTCAACTCTTGTTGCTGGAATTGGATTTAAACCAGCGTGTTCAGCAATCAATGAAGCAATATGTTCTTGCCCAACGAACAAACCAGCACTCATATTTCCAACATACATTTCATCAATATCCTTTCCATCAATTCCAGCAGATTCTACTGCCTTAACTCCTGCCTCAACAATTAAACTTCTAAAACTTCTTTCCCACAATTCACCAAACTTTGTTTGTCCATAACCAATAATAGCCACATCTCTCATTATTCCACCCAATTTTATTTTAAAAGATTAAATTTTGATTTTGAATTATTATTTACATTCTAATTTTCTTCCTAAATTTGGCATATATTGCATAGTCAATGTATTCTTTTCTTTCTATATAATAGGAAGTTCTTTGGGCTTTATCTTTAACATCTTTTATTCTATTTGTTACTGTTATATCAAAGGCATCACTTCCTGCTCCACTACCATAAGAAACTGCTAAAATTCTCTCTCCTCCTTCGCAGTTGTCTAAAACATTCGATAATCCCAAAGGAACAGCTCCTGAATATGTATTTCCAATATATGGAGTTAGTAATCCAATTTTATACTGTTCTTCTTTAAATCCTAATATTTTGGCAACTCTAATGTAAAATTTCCCATTTGGTTGATGAAATACGCAGTAATCATAATCTTCTGGCTTTGTTCCCATTTTTTCCATTAAGCCCTTAGCGGCATTTATAACATGCCTAAAATAAGCAGGTTCTCCGGTAAATCTTCCTCCATGTCTTGGATAAGGTTTTCCCTCCCTTCTCCAAAAGTCAGGAGTGTCTGTTGTAAATGAATAAGTTCCATTGAATTCAGCAATAACCTTAGATTTTCCAATTATATAGGCTGCCCCTCCAGCTGCGGCGGTATATTCTAACGCATCTCCCGGAGCCCCCTGTGCTGTATCAGCCCCTACTGCTAAGCCATATTTAATTAATCCACTTTCAACCAATCCCATACACATTTGAATTCCAGCAGTTCCAGCCTTACACGCAAATTCTAAATCTGCGGCTGTTAAATCAGGAGTAGCGTCAATAGCCTCAGCAACTATTGTGGCAGTTGGCTTTACAGCGTAAGGATGGCTTTCACTTCCAACATACACTGCTCCAATATCTTTTGGATTAATTTCAGCCCTTTTTAATGCATTTCTTGATGCCTCAACAGCTATTGTTGCTGTATCTTCATCCAAACTTGGAACTGCCTTTTCATAAACTAAAAGACCTTTTTTTATTGATTCTGGGTCTTTGTTCCATACTCTTGCAATTTCATCAACTTTAATTCTATACTTAGGAATGTATGCTCCATAGCCAACTATACCTACCATAATTCCACCGAAAAATTTTATTTTATCTCATTTAATACTTTTATAAGGTCTTTTAAATCTAATTGTGTAGTTATTAATGGAATATTATCAATTTCTGCCAATTTTATAGCTAATTTATCTATCTTCGTTTTATCTATTCTCTGCAAAACTACAACTCTTGGTTTCATTATACTAACTCTAACTGCGACCATTGGACTCCTTCCAGTAGAGACATTTGAAAAGATTAAAGCCCTTTCAGTAGTCCAACCATATAGATGATAAAAGTCATCTCCATTCATCTCTAATATTGCCTTTATACTATCTACAACCGTATGCCCATAAATTGGAATATCTAAGTTGTTAGTATTTACGACAAATTCTCCATCTATTAAATCAACAAATTCTTTTAAAGGAATTGGATTTTCATACTCCTTTATTGATAAAATTGCTTTAATAGAAGGACTTTTATTTAAGATTTTATTCAATGCTTTTATAGTATGTCCTCCTCTCTCTCTATCAATTTCTATCAATGCAAGAACATATTTCTTTATTATATTAACTCCAGGATTCTTTCTTCTTCCAACTTCATAATCACTAATAACAGAAGGAGATACATTTAAATATTTTGCTAATTCAATTTGTTGGATATTGAATAGATTTCTCCATTTTTTTAGAGCATTTCCTGGATTTTCTGACAAAACAATATCTCCAATTATGTAGGTAATAACCTTCTCCATAATAATCACAGAATTAAAATAGTTCTAAAATTATATAAAATTTTTGATTTTTGTTGAATTGTATTTTGTTAATTGTCGTAGTTGTTGAATATAAAAATAAAAAAACTTAAAAAGTCAAAATTTAGAGATAAAATAGAGATTGAAATAAAAAAGAAATTATTATAAAGAATAAGTAAAAAATAAAAAAGTAAAATTTTAATCTTTTTCTAATCCACACATTTTTCTTAATTCTTTACCAACTTTTTCAATTAGATGTTCTCTCTCCAATCTTCTTAAAGCATTTAACTGTGGAGCCCCTACAATATTCTCTAAACTCCACTCTTTTGCAAATTTACCTTCTTGTATTTCTTTTAATATTTCTTTCATTGCTTTTCTTGATTCTTCATTTATAACTCTTGACCTTCTTGTTAATCCACCATATTCAGCAGTATTTGAAACGTTTTCCCACATACCTTTTAAACCTTTTTGATAAATTAAATCTACTATTAATTTTAACTCGTGGCATGTTTCAAAGTATGCCATCTCTGGAGCATAGCCAGCCTCAACTAATGTTTCAAATGCCGCCTTAATTAATTCAGTAACTCCTCCACATAAAACAACCTGCTCTCCAAATAAATCTGTCTCTGTCTCTTCTCTAAATGTTGTTAATATAACTCCAACTCTTGTTAATCCAATACCCTTTGCCATTCCCAATGCAATTTGTAAGGCATCCCCTGTATAATCTCTTTCAACAGCCACTAATCCTGGAACTCCAAAACCTTCCTCAAATGTTTTTCTTACCATTGCCCCTGGACTTTTAGGGGCTACCATTGTTATATTAACATTCTCTGGTGGTCTTATTAACCCATAGTGTATATTGTAACCATGAGAAAAACTTATTGTTTTTCCTTCTGTTAAGTAAGGTTTAATCTGTTTTTTATAAACTAATGGTTGAACCTCATCTGGTATCAATATGTGAATTATATCTGCTTTTTCTGAAGCTTCTTCAATAGTCATAACTGTATGCCCATCTTTAATTGCCTTGTTCCAAGAGGCTCCATTAGGTCTCAAACCAACTATAACATTTAGCCCACTATCCTTCATATTTAACGCTTGTGCTCTCCCCTGACTTCCATATCCAATAACTGCAATTGTTTTATCTTTAACTGCGTCAAAGGTTACATCTTTGTCGTAGAATATTTTAACCACATTTATCACCCATAAAAAATTTATAATTTTAGTTAATTACTGAATAATGTTTTAATGTTATTAAGGTTTTCGGTTGATTTTGATTTTCTTCTAAATAGAAATACCTAACTTAATAATAATACCATATTGTTTTATACTCTTCAATATTTTCTCCTATTTCCTTTAAACTATCTAAGTATTCTTTAATTGGTACATCTTCATAAGTGTATAGCTTAGTAGGATATATCCCTTTTTCCCATGGATGCATTAAATAAACTCTACTTCCATTAGGTTTTATTGCAATTAATTCTCTATCCTGCCAACCTCTTAAATGATTTTTACCCATTCTTGGAACATTAAATATTGGTTCATCTGTTCTAAATGATCCTGGCAATAATCTCGCTTCTTCTTTAACTTCTTGAACTACTCTTGCTATTGGAACTAAGTAATCTTTATGCTCTATCTTCCCTTTTGGATAAAAAGTGTAGTATGGAATTATTCCTGCTTTCTTTAAAGCTATTCTTAAAGCTACATTTTCAAATCTTCTGCTTACATATCTATGAAATACATGCTGATTATAAACCTTAATATTTTTCTCTCCTAATTTTCTAACTGCCTCCTTAACTTCTGGTGTAATTTCATAACAACTTTCAACATGTGTAGAAATCATTAAACTCTTTTTATAATTGCCTAATATCTCTACCAATTCATCTGTTATTCTCATAGGAGCTGTAACTATTGTTCTTGTTCCAAATCTTACTCCAATAACATGATCCATCTCAGAGATTCTATTTAACATTCTCTCAATTGCCTTATCACTCAAACTGAATGGATCTCCACCAGTAATTAATATTTCTATCATAGATTCATGCTCAGCAAACCAATCTAATGCTTTTTCAACTTTATCCCAACCTTTAAATGCCTTTTCGTCAAAATCTTGAACCATCCAGTTTCTTTGACAATAGACACAAATTTGTGGGCATGATTCATATGGCTTTATAATTGCAATGGTAACATACCTTCTTGTTATTAAGTCACATGGAGAAGTGTCATGCTCTCCCATAAAGTCAAAGAATGTTGACCTATCCTCTTTATGCTCAATCATCTTTTTAACATACCATTTTGGAGGAATAACTTGTCTTCTAACTGGTAGATCTTCGACATAAGGATTTTCGAAGTCAAATAAATGTAAATAGTAAGGAGTTATTCCAAAAGGTATTCCATTTTTTATACATTCTTCTATAAGTTCTAAATCTTCATCAGATATTTTAAAGTTTGTCTCTTCTCTAAGTTCTTTTAAAATTTCTAATCCTTTTTTGCCCTTTATTACATTTTTAAACTGCCACTTATAGTTAAACCATTCATCATCAGTAATTCCAAAGAAATCTTCTAAAATTTCTTTATTCTTTTTTCTTTTTAATATAATCCTCTTATCTAATCCACTTGGATATTTACTAATGTATTCTCTCATAATTTCATAAACCTTATCTAAAAAGTTGGATCTCGCAATTCCCGCCTCTCTACCTTTTATCTTACTAAAATCTATAAATTCTACGCTTTCATCTAATAACCTTTCTCCTAAGAAACCTAAGGAATAGTTAGCCTTTCCTGTCATACCCATAAATAAATGTCTAAATTCTTCAATAAATCCCTCCCTTATTTCTTTTAAAGCATCTTCATAACCTTTATATGCTTTCCATAAATATTCCAATGTGCTAAATCCAGATAACTTTTCGTTATGTTTAGAGATTATATTTAAAAATATTTCAATAGATTTTAATGATAACCATCTATC
>Ga0256831_1001747_pt1 | contig 11475 bp, 7 predicted proteins | sample 132544metaG_FD_189087 | JGI IMG/M metagenome (GOLD analysis project Ga0256831, IMG submission 189087) | Hydrothermal vent microbial communities from Lau Basin, Pacific Ocean - 132-544 | ecosystem: Environmental > Aquatic > Marine > Hydrothermal vents | place: Pacific Ocean: Lau Basin | collected... | reverse complement strand
GGATCGGGATGGGCGAGGTGACGATCCTCTCCCCCTCCCGGAGCCCCCCGTCGATGAGCACCCGTTTCCTCTCCCGGAAGAGCACCGACACCGGGCGGATCTCCAGGCGGTCGTCCTCCCCCATGACCCACACCTTGTCCCCGTCGTGAAGAGCCGTCCTGGGCAGGGCGAAGACGCCGTCCACCTCCTTCCCCCGGATCTCGACCCGCACGTAGGACCCCAGGAGAAGGGGCAGGCGCTCCCCTTCGCCCGAGCCGTGGAGGAGAAGGGGATCCTCCACGGCCACGAGCACCCTGGCCATCCGCCCCTGGGCCTCCAGGTCCCCCAGCAGGCGGAGGACCTTGCCCTCTCTCAGGATTCTCTTGCCCTCTCCCAAAAGCTGGATCACCTTGGCGGAAGGGCCCGTGTCCTTTCCGGGAGGCGGAAATTCGATCCACTGGAGGGACTCCACGGGAAGGGCCGCCTGGACCCAGAAGGTGTCGGTGCCGGCCAGGACGGCGAGCTGGGTCTGGGGGGTGACGAGCTGGCCGACCTCGGTGTTTTCCGAAAGGACCAGGGAATTGAAGGGGGCCTTTACGTTCGTCCGTTCCAGGTCGAGCCTGGCCTTCTCCACCCCGCTCGAGGCCGCCTCCAGGGCGGCCCGGGCGTTCCTGATGTAGGGCTCCCTCAGGACAAGGGCCTTGTCGGGGGAGGCGCCCTCCATCCCCTTCTTCAGGCTCTCCCACTCCTTGAGGGCCACCCTCCTGCGCCCTTCCTCGACCGCCAGGTCCAGGCGGGCCTTTTCTAACTGGGCCTGTTTCTGGGCCAGGGCGAACCTGTAATCCCTGGGGTCGATCCGCAGAACCGTTTCTCCCGCCGCGAGGCGCCCGCCCGGGACCAGCTCCGGAACCTGCTCGACCACCCGCCCGCTCACCTCTGCCTGGAGGACGACCTTCCGGGCGGGGATCACCGTCCCCATTCCCCGGACGGTAATCACCTCCCGCCCCTTTTTCGCCCGCATGGTCCGGACCAGGACGGACGTCTCCGGCTGGACCGTGTGGCCCGGCTTGGGCCTGGTCCGGATCAGCCAGACGGCCAGAAAGGCCGCCCCCCCCAGCAGGACCAGCGAGAGTCCCAGGTTCAACACCCACTTCATGGCTTTCCGCCTCCCTTCGCGGCCGGCGGCCCGGGAGGCGCCAACCGGCCGGTCCAGTCCCCGCCGAGGGCCCGGTAGAGCTGGATCCGGTAGGACAATAGTTCACGCTTTGCCGTAACCAGGGTCCGCTGGACCTGCTGGACCGCCGAGAGGGCCGTGAGAACGGGCAGGTAGTCGTTGAGGCCGTGGAGGTAGCGCCTGCGGGCTTCCTCCAGGTTGGAGCGGGCAGCCCGGAGCTGGCGGTCCAGGGCGGCCAGGTATTCCCGCTGTTTCCTCTCCCGCGCCAGCGCGTCCTCCACCTCTCCCAGGGCCTGGAGGAAGGTCTTGCCGAAGGCCTGGAGCAGTTCCAGCTTCACGGCCCGGGTCCTCTCCACCTCGGCCTGGATCCTCCCTCCCTCGAAAAAGGGTGCCGTAAACCCGGCGGCCAAGGACCAGATCCAGCTCTGGAAGAGGTCCCGAGCGTTGGGAGCCTGGTATCCGGCCCTGGGGGTGAGTTGGATCGAGGGAAGGCGCTCGGCCAGGGCCGCCCCCAGGCGGTGGTCGGCGGCCACCACCCTGAGCCGGGCGGCGGCCACGTCCGGGCGCCGGACCAGGAGGTCCGCCGGAAGGCCCGTGGGAGGAAGAGGCGGCGGCTCGGGAAGCTCCGCCCCCTCTTCCCCGGGGAGGTCCGGGGCGTTGGGGGGTTTGCCCCGGAGCAGGTTGAGCTGGTGGCGAAGCACATCCACCCGGGACTCCACGGGAGGAACCTGGGAGAGAAGGGAGGCCACCTGCTGTCTTTGCTGGGAGACGTCCAGGGCCGTGGCCAGCCCCTGGCCGAAGCGGCGCTTCACCAGGTCCAGGAGAGCCCGGCTGGTTTGGATCTGGGACCTGAGAAGCCGGACCTGGGCCCGGGCTTCCCGGAGCTGGAACCAGGCGTCCGCCGCCTGGGCGGAGAGGCTCATGGCCATGGCCTCCAGGTCCTTTCGCGAAGCCTTCATCTCCAGGAGGGCCGCCGAACGCCGGTCCCTGAGCTTGCCCCAGAGGTCCAGCTCATAAGAGGCGGCGGCGCTCAAGGTGTATTGGTCGGTGGTGAAGGAGAAGTTCCCGAAGGCCCCGCCCCCCAGGAAGGTCTGGTGGTTCCTGGAGACGTTCCCCGAGATCTGGATCGCCGGCCACAAGGGGGCGCCCGCCTTCCTGGCGAGAGCCCGGGCCTGCTCCAGCCGGGCCCAGGCGCCCCGCAGGTCCAGGTTGTCCGAAAGGGTGGCCTGGATCATCTTCTCCAGGCCCGGGTCGCCGAAGTCCTTCCACCACGGGTCGGGGGAAGGAAGGCCCTTGGCGCCCCCGCTGAAACGGCGGGGCGCCTCCACGGGCGGCAGGGGATCCTTTTCGACAGAGTGGATCCGGCACCCCCCCAGGGGGAGAAAGACCGGAACCAGGCCGAAAAGGATCCAGGTCCTCACTTCTTCGCCCTTCCGTGGAGTCCTTCCACCACCTTGTCCAAAAGGCGGGTCAAGGTCTTCATTTCCTTCTTGTCCAGGGGCGCCACAAGCGAAGTCACCCGGGAGACGTGCTTGGGAAGCATCCGCCCCAGGCTCTTCCTTCCCTTGGGCGTGAGCCGGACCCGGAGGCGGCGCCGGTCTTCCTCGTGGGGGATCCTTTCCACCAGGCCCTCCTTCTCCAGCCCGTCCAGGAGGCCCGTGATCGTGGCCCTCGTCACCTTGGCCCCCTTGGCCAGATCCGAAGGACTGGCTTCTCCCTTGGGGGAGCGGTTGAGGAGCATGAGCACCGAGAAGCGTCCCCGGGAGAGGCCGTAGCTCTGGATCTGGGCCTCGTGGGCCTCCAGGAGATCCTGGGCGGCGGTGAGCAAGGCCAGGGTGGCCTCCACGGCGTCCAGGTCCAGGCCGGGGAAATAGTCCGCCAGGACCCGAAGGGCTTCTTTCCGGGGCAGGTCCCTGAGGAAGAGCATGGTCACCTCCAAATCGATAGGTCCCTAACTATTAGCCCCCTTATCCTTTTTCGTCAAGAGGGGCCCCCCTATTCCACTCTCTTTGCGAGGGATTCTAAAACCTGCTCTACAAGCGGACCGAGACGTCCACCTTCCCTTCCCGGCCCAGGATGCCCACAGTCACGGCCGAGCCGTTGCGGAGGACTTCCAGGTCCACCCTCCCCCCGGGCGCCTCCAGCCCGGACGACCCGAGGCTCTCCAGGAAGGGCGGGAGGAAAGGCTTGTCGAAGTGCACCCTGGAGTGGAACCCGTCGACCTCGAGCCCGAGACACGCTTGGAGGAGAAGGTAGAGAGCAGCCGCGGCCCAGGCCTGGGGGTTGCAGGCCACAGGATAGAGAGTGGGGCCTTTCCCCTCTCTTCTTGGAAAACCGCAGAGGAGTTCGGGAAGCCGGCCCAGGTCCACGTGGAGGGAGGCATCGAAGAGCCCCCCCAGGATTTACGCCCGCCGGGTCCTTCCGGCCGAAACGGGCCGACCCCATGCCCACCAGGGCATCGTCGTGGGGGCGGACCGCCGGGCGGCATATACGTACCCCTGGACCTCGCAAACCGCGATGGGCGGATCCCCTTTCACCCCGCAGCGAGAACGAGCAGGGACCCGCAAAAGGCCAGGCCCACGGCAAGGGCCTTTCGAAGGGTGAACCTCTCGCCAGCGAAGAGGGCGGCCAGGACGAAGACGAATATGAGGGAGAGTTCGTTCAACACCGAGGCCCGGGACATGGGGATGAGCTGGAGCCCCTTGAGCCAGACGTAGTAGCCGAGCCAGGTCCCCAGCACGGCCCCCGCGGTCATCCATCCGGTATGGCGGGTGGGCCGGAAGGCCCGGGAGATCCCGCCGCCTTCACGCCCCCAGGGAATGACCAGGATCCCAACGGCCCCGGCGGAGATCCGCAACCAGGCCACCCAAAGGGGCGAATACGTCTTGAGGATCCGGCCGATCACGATGATGCTGCCCACAACGAGGGTGATGAAAGTGACCCCCAGGACCACGCCGGCCAGGATCTCCCGCCGGGTCTTTCCTTCTTCTTCCTTCTCCACCCGGGAGGGCTCCCAGGTGCCGACCACGATCCCAGCCACCACGAGAAAGGACCCCAAAAGGAGGGAGAGGGTGAGTTCCTCGCCGAGAAAGAGGACGGAGAACAGGATCATCAAGGGGCTGTAGAGGGAGCCCACCAGGGAGGTGAGGGTGGCCCCGAGTTTCTTGAGGGCCTGGAAATAGGCCGTATCAGCCAGGCTCATCCCCAGGAAACCCGAAAGGCCAACCAGGACCCAGGCGGCGCCGTCCGCCCCGGGAGGGGAAAAGGGTTCGCCCAGGACCAGGAGGGTCAGGGTGAAGAGAAGGGCCCCAAGCGAACTCTTGAGAAAATTCTGGTGCCAGGCGGGCATCCCCTCCCCGCCGAGCTTGAAGCAGACCACCGCGGAGGCCCACAGCAGGGCCGCCAGGATGGACAGGGCGTCTCCCTGGGCGGAAGGGGAAGAGAGGAACAGGGCGCCCGCCATGGCATGCCTTCCTCGGGGAGGGGAAAACGGAAAAATGGCAAAGACTCAGTCCGGGAGCCCCTCCCAGCTGGTCACAACCATGATGCAGGCCTCCACGATCCCCTCGATCCGGGTTTTCTCCAGGAGTTCAAGGACCTTGTCGTCGAAGCTTCCTTCCTGGAACCAGATCAGGGGGAACCCAAGCCGCTCCGCCTCCTCGAGCACCTTCAGGCTCACGGGAGGGGGCGTCACTACGTTCACCACGTCCACGGGCCTGGGGACCTCGGCCAGGGAAGGATAGACCCGGAGCCCCGCGATCTCCCGGGCCTTGGGGTTCACGGGGTGGACGGTGTAGCCTTTGGATTTCAGGTTGTTTACGATGATATTGCCGTATTTCTCCGGGTTGGTGCTGGCCCCCACCACGGCGATCCGGGTCTGGGGGCCCTTGGCCTCCAGAAGCTTGGCGAAGACTTCCCGTTTCCTCTTCTCGTCGGCGATCATGGTTTCCTCTAGGGATTGCCCCCGTCTTTCCCCCCATCCTGTTGCGCCTGGGGCAGGCTACGGTTCTACTCAAGATCCTCTTCGAATCCCAGGGGTCCTCGGGGCCCTTTCCCTTTTACGCCTACGGAGCCGAACAGCCGATGGACCACGACACGCGCCGCAGGAACCTTGTCGCTTCCTGGGTCTTCGATTCTCTCTCCGTCCTGAACCGCTTCCACCTCTGGCTGGAAGACGTAGAGGAGGAATTCCTCGGGATGGACCCCACCCCAGAGGAGATCTCCTTTGCGGGACGCCTGGAGAAAGCCTTCATCGTATCCACGGCCGTCACATCTCTCGGGGCCAAACTCTTCGGCAGATACGGGGAAGCGAAGGGCTCCACCGACAAGGCCCTGATCAACCGGGTGAAAAAGGACGCCGACGCCATCTCGGCCTACGCCTTGAGCGAGGGGCTCTGGCACCTCACCCGGAACCTGCCGGAGAACCACGCCCTCATGGTGAGCCTGGGGGAAGGTCTCATGCCCAAGGTCGGGGAAACCCACGAGATGGGGTCCAACCCCCTTCTGGGATTCGGGAGGATCTACGCCCGGCCGCAAGTAGCCCAGTTCCTGGAGCCCCTCGTGGCCAGGCTCATCAACGAGGACTCCTACACGTTCGAAAGGTTCCAGGAGGATATCCGTCACAGAGGCATCGTGATCTGGGGAGCGGCCATCGACACCCTGGAGAACACGAGCCGCTTCGCCAAGGGCGCGGAGACCGGCCCCATGACGGTCCTCCACGTCTTCGACCAGCCCATGATCATGACCCGCCCTTACGAGGGCTACATGGGGACCCTGGTCCTTCCCGAGGCCGTGGCCCGCACGGCCGGGGAGGAATCCATCCTCCTCGCCTATCACACCCCCCGGAAACTCCTCCTGCGGGCGATCCTGGACACCTACCCGGGCCTGAAGCCCGCCAACGTCCACGTCTGGACCCTCCGCGGTAAATCGAGAGAGAAACGGATCGGCAACCTCTGGGAGGAATGGGCCGGACTTGGGGTCCACCTGGTGGACGAGGAGTGGACCACGCCCTTCGGGATGAAGGCATTCACCTCGAGCGGAACCTACGCTCCCACATACATGGTCGGCTCCTGGGAGGAGAAGGGCGAGAAACACGTCTTCCTCTGCGACGGCTACGCCGCCTCGGCCGAGGCCCTCCAGGCGGCCACCCTCGCGCCCCTGCTCGGCCTCTCCGTCAGCCTGGCCCTCTTTTCGGACAAGTTCGAGCTTCCCTTCGACGTGGAGCGCAAGGCCATGCTCCTGGACCCGGTGGACCCCCAGTTCGAGGAGAAGCTCCGCAAGATCGCCGGGGATTACCTGGATGTGGACTCCAAGGTCGCCGAGAGATACGCCGACATGATACGGGAGGCCTCCGAAGCCGGCGTTCCCTGGCCCAAGTCCACCTTCGAGGCGGAGGACTTCTTTCCGAACAAGTTCTGGCGGTCCATGGCCCTGGCGGGCTTCATGTGCCCCGACCCGTATTCCGGGGCCGGGGGAGTGGAGGAGATCCGGGACGGGGTCTACCGGGTCACCGCCCAGCTCACCACGACCCGGGGCTCCAAGCGGGTCCGCTTCACCTTCCGCCTCCGGGAGGACTGGGAGACCATGAAACTGGTCTTCAATCCCCTCCTGGACCGCTTCGTCGCCGGGGAGGACTACAGGAAACGCCCCGTCAAGATCTCCGACTCCGGGCGGATCCGGAACGAACTCCAGACCTTGTGCCCCCTGGCCCTGGAGTCCTTCGGGACCAGGGGGATCCGGGTCCACTTCAACCGCATCAACGAAGGGGTCATGCCCAAAGAGAAACAGGCGAAGATCCGGGAGATCCTCGCCTGGTTCAAGGAGAACCATCCTGTCTGGTTCTCCTGGCTGGAACTGGCGGACTGAACCGGATCAGGCCGGGCCGGTCTTCTCCTGGAAGGCCTCCTCTTCGTCGATGGGGAGCATGTCTTCCAGTTCCTCCTGGTCCTCCAGTTCGACCTGGTCCGCTTCGGGCTCCACCACCTCGTCCTCCCCCGCCGGGGATTCTTCCCAGGCTACCTCCTCATCGGGGGAGTCCTCGAAGCCTGGCTCCCGGACATCCTCTCCAAGTTCCTCCTCCTCTTCCGAGGAGGAGACCAGCGTGATGAGCCTCATGTGGGCCTTGAGGGCCGCCCTCGCCTTCCACCAGCGCCAGAGCATGAAGAGGAGACCCGCCAGCACCAAGGGAATACAGGCCAGGACTCCCTTCTTCCAGGCCGGCCAGGTCCGGACCTCGGCGAAGGTCTTGGCCAGTTTTTCCCGGACCAGGATCATCTTCCGCGAAGCCGTATCCACGGCCTTCTTGAATGCAAGACGGGGACCGGAACGGGTCTTCACCGCGTCCAGGGCCGCCTGGATCCTCTTTGCGAACAGGGGACCTTCCATGGGAAGGCGCCGGGCAAGGACCTTGGCGGCGCCGGGACTGCCGATCTCTCCCAACCGGTCTACCGCGTATCCCTTGACGTAGGCGGAAGGGCTGTCCAGGAGCCCTGCGAGGAGGTCTTCCTCCTCGGTCCTGGACATTTGGGGCGTCAACTTCTGCAGGGCGTAGACCTGGGCCCGTAAAAGGTCCACGTCTTCCTTGGGACCCACGCCCAGGAGAACCTTGGGGATCTCCTTGGGACCGCCAAGCTCCGCCAGGGCGCTCAGGATCCGCAGGCGGACCTCCTTGGGAGCCTTGGGGTCGACCAGGAGGGCCCGGGCCAAAGGCTTGGCCGCCTTGGTGGAGCCAAGCTTCTCCAGCGCCGTGGCGGCGTAACCCCTGGTCCAGGGGTTCTCGTCACCCAGGGCCTGGAGGAGGAAGCCCTCTTCCCTGGGGTCGGGCATCCGGCTCAATGCATAGGCGGCATAGCGCCTCACCTCCGGGTTGGGAGAATCCCGGAGGGCCTTGCACAGCCCGGGGATCGCGCTCTCGACTTTGTTCTCCCCGAGCGCGTAGGCCGCCCGGGCGGCCACGGCCGGGTCCGGATCCTCCAGGAGAGACTCCACCTCCTCGGCATAGACCTGCACGTCCCCGGACCGCTCCAGGGAAGTAAGGGCTTCGAACCTCTCCTTGGGGGAGAGGCTCGCCCAGTCCGTACCGGAAGTGGTCTTACCCTCCTTGGCCGCCAGGCCCTTGCGGGAGGGGACCTTGGGAAGGCGCAGAGACTTCAGGAAATGGAAGCCCGGCGGGCTCCCGGCGTGGAGGAACCTGAAACCCACCCCCGCGGGATCACACCTTCCCTCCAGGGTAAAGGGTCCCTCGCACCCTTTCAGGAAGGAGCGGAAAAAGGGTGGGAGAAGAGGAAGCATGGCCGCCGTTTCCCCGTAGGCCCGAAGGAAGGGGCCTCCCACGGGAAAGGCGGAAGCTTGTCCTGCCTCATCACCGGAATCGCCGGGCGCCTTGCCCAAGGCTTTCGCCAGGAGGTCCGCGGCGGTTCCCAGGTAGAGCCTTCCCCCGGCCAGGGCCCAGGAGAAGCGCCTTCCCGAGGAATCCTCCATGGTATGGATGGTATACCCGGTGGAAGTGGTCTCTTCTTTTTGGCGCCAGGCCTTTCCCGGCGCCCGGAGGACCTTGTCCGCCCGGGAGGGATTGGTGAGTTCCAGGAGGGCCGCCCAACCGGGCCGCCCCTCCTTTTGCGTCTTCACCCGCAGGACGAAATCCCCGGACAGGGCGGGCATGATCCTCCGCCAGGGCAGGGGAAGGGCTCTTTCCAGTTCCGGCAGGAAAGGAGGAGAGTTCCCTTCGCCCTTCCCCTGGGAGGCGCGGGGAAGGACCAATCCGGCCGCCACCACCAGGTCCGTCGGCCCGGGAAAGGCCTTCTCCAGGGAGGCCGGCCAGGACTTGGTCCCCGCCAGGGCGCCCCACCCGCTCCTGGGCTCGGGCCACTCCAGGCGGACCCGGGTCTCGACGCCTTTTCCGGTCAACCGGGACATCCAGGAAACCCAGGACTTCTCCTCACCGGGAGAGAAGAAAACAGCCGGGCCGCCCCGGAAAAGACCTTTCTTGAAGGATAGAAAGATTCCACTCCCTTCCTGGAATCCGCAGGTCCGAAAGATCCTGGCCAGGGCGATGTCTGCCCGGAGACTCTTGGTGGCTGGGGAAGCCTCGGCCTCCAGGGCCCGGGCGAGCAGGTCCTTCGAAGTCGCGGCCAGGAAGGTGTCTCCCCTGTGGAGGGAGAAGAGCCGCAACCCCACGGGCGGGGGAAGGGTGTAAGACCCCACTTCGGCGCCGCCCATCCGTCCGGCGGGCCTGTAGACGCCGGGTCCCTTGCCCAGCCGGGAAAGAAATTCTTCCGGCCCTTTCCGGCCGCCTGGAAACACCAGGAGGAGGGATGGCCCCCCTTCCTTCGGGGGATAGAGGGCCGCCGTGAAAGGGCCCTCCAGGAAGGCCCGGGTGATCTCCTTCTTTTCCGCCCCGATCCAGCGGGCCAGGCGCTCCAGGAAGAGATCGGCCCCCGGGCCGGCCTTGGCCAGGAGTTTCCCTCCCTTTTCCATGGAGAGGACGGCCAGGGCGTTCTGGGGCACCAATGTGAACCCTTTGGGCCACTTGGGAAGAGTTCCTTCGCTTCCCCCCGCCGCGGCGATTCCTCCCACCAGGACCAGGGAGGCCGCGACCAACGCCATTCTCCAGCTTCCGTGCGGGTGATTCATTTCCGCTCCCCTTCCCGCGGGGACACCCGTAAGGGGGGTCGCCCCGCGTCTCCCTGTTTCTATCGGTCCGGGACCCCTCCCCCTTGAGAGGGCGTGTCTTTCCATGGAAGTCAGGGTTCAGGTCCCGGCCCCGGGGGGACGAAAGGGGGAAAGGGGGAGAAAAGGCCGAACCCGGAGAAAAGGAAGAAAAAGGTGGTCCGAAAATTCCGGAAGAGCCGCGACCGGGAGAGGCGCCCCGCCCCGGGGGTCCGGACCCTCCTCCTGGGGGCGGCATTCGGGGCAGGAGTCCTGGCCTTGTCGGCCTGGAGCCTTCTCTTCCCCGGCCGGGGACCCCTTTCGCCTGCCGGCCCGGAAGGAACGGATTCCCTCCTCCTGGCCGGGCTGTGGCTCCTTCTCTTTCTCTTCCTGGGCCTCTGGCCCCTCCTGACCGCCTCGGTGGTGCTCCCTTTGCGAAACACCGCGGCCAAGGCCCGGGCGCTTGCCGAGAGAAGATCCCCGTTCCAGGTTTCCGGAAAGGGGCCCCTGGAAGTCCGGGAAGTGGAAGAGGCCTTGGCCCGGCTGGGAGCGGCCCTTTCGGAAAAAGAGAGGATGGCCAGGGCGGGGTTTATGGCCGAACGTTACGCCTTTCGCCAGCTCCGCAGAGTGATGGACTCGCTGGCCGAGGGGGTGATGGTGGCGGACCACGCATTGGAAGTGGTCCTGGTGAATCCCGCCGCCCAGGCACAGCTCGGCGTGGAGGAGAGCCGGGTGGGCGGCCTTCACCTGGCAGAGGCCCTGCCGCGGAGCCTCTATGAAAAGGCCCGTCCCCTCCTGGAGAGGTTCAGGGAGGGCAGGACCCATCCGGCCAAGGTGGAGACCCGGTTCAAGGGCCGGGCCCTCAAGGTCTCCCTTGCCCCCATCCGGGACGAGGGGGAAGGAAACTCCTTCCACGGGGTAGTGCTGGTTTTCATGGACGTCACCCGGGAAAAAGAGGTGGAGGAGATGAAGGAAGCCTTCCTCTCCTCCGTATCCCACGAACTCCGCACCCCCTTGGCGGCGATTTGCTCCTATACGGAAATCCTAAGGGACATGCCCCCCGAGGACGAAAGAACCCGGAAGGAATTCCTCGCCATCCTGGGCGAGGAGGCCCAGAGACTCACCCGGATCATCGAGGACGTCCTGGACCTGTCGACCTTCAAGGCGGGGAAGTTCTTCCTCAACCGGGGCCCCCTCCCCCTGGAGGACCTGCTGGAGAAAACCAGGAAGAAGTTCGGGCCCCAGGCTGAGGAGTCCCAGATCGACCTCACCTTCCACAACGAGTGCCCCGAAGTTCCTCCCCTCCTGGTGGACGCCAAGAGGATCCAGCAGGTCCTGGACCAGCTCGTGGGGAACGCCCTCAAGTTCACTCCCCGGGGAGGAACCATCCAGGTCCGGGCGGACTGCCCCGACTTCGAGGAGAAGGACCGGGGAGGCCGCCTCCGGGTGGAGGTTTCCGATTCTGGCCCGGGCGTGCCCCCGGACCAGCGGGAGGAAATCTTCCAGCCCTTCCAGCAGCTCGGGGCCCTCCTCACGGACAAGCCCCAGGGAACGGGACTGGGCCTTCCCCTGGCCCGTTCCATCCTGGAGGCCCATGGCGGGAGGATCTGGTGCCGGGAATCCCCCCTGGGAGGAGCCTCCTTCGTTTTCGAAGTCCCCCTGGGCTACCCCCTCTC
>Ga0256831_1001746_pt1 | contig 11478 bp, 8 predicted proteins | sample 132544metaG_FD_189087 | JGI IMG/M metagenome (GOLD analysis project Ga0256831, IMG submission 189087) | Hydrothermal vent microbial communities from Lau Basin, Pacific Ocean - 132-544 | ecosystem: Environmental > Aquatic > Marine > Hydrothermal vents | place: Pacific Ocean: Lau Basin | collected... | reverse complement strand
GCTATGGGAGAGGTCAAAGTGATGCGGCCCCGTCGGGCCGTGGGCATCGTCGGCTACGGCTCCTACATTCCGATGTACCGCCTGTCCGACGCGGAGATCGCCCGCGTCTGGAAGGGCGGCGGGCGCGGCCCCGTCGAGGAGAAGGCGGTCGCCGGGCTGGACGAAGATACGGTTACCATCGCCATCGAGGCGGCGCGGAACGCCCTGGCCCGCGCCGGTATCCCCTCGCAGGCACTGCAGGCTGTCTGGGTGGGGAGCGAATCCCCGCCTTACGCCGTCAAACCGGCATCGACGCTCGTCGCGGAGGCCATCGGCGCGACGCCGTGGCATCTGGCGGCGGATTTCGAGTTCGCCTGCAAGGCCGGCACCGAGGCACTGCAGGCGGCGATGGGGCTGGTCGGCTCGGAGATGGGCGACTACGCGCTCGCCATCGGGGCCGACACGGCGCAGGGACGCCCCGGCGACCAACTGGAGTACACGGCGGCCAGCGGCGGTACCGCCTTCATCGTCGGCCCGGCGGAGGAGGCCCTGGCCCGTTGTCTCGGCTCGCTTTCCTACGTAACCGACACGCCCGACTTCTGGCGGCGGGCCTACCAGCACTACCCGCGCCACGGCGGGCGCTTCACCGGCGAACCGGCCTACTTCCACCACATCGAATCGGCGGCGCGGGCGCTGATGGAAGCGATGGGGATGACCGCCGCCGACTTCCGCTACGCCGTCTTCCACCAGCCCAACGTCAAGTTCCCCCGCCGCGTGGCGAAGCGGCTCGGCTTCACGCCGGAGCAGATCGCGCCCGGCCTGCTCAGCGGCCGCATCGGCAACACCTACGCGGGCGCGGCGATCACCGGCTTCTCGGCCACGTTAGACGTGGCCCGCCCCGGCGACCGCATCCTGCTGGTCAGCTTCGGCTCCGGCGCAGGCTCCGACGCCTTCGTCTGGGAGGTTACGGAGAAGATCGAGGCGCGGCGCGACCTCGCCCCCACGGTGGAGGCGTACATCCGCCGCCGCGTGGAGATCGACTACGCGCTCTACGTCCGCTATCGCGGCAAAATCCTGATGAAGTAGGAGGTGTCCCTTGCGAAAGGTCGCCATCATCGGCATTGGACAGACGAAGGTCGGCGAACACTGGTCGCTGGGCATCCGCGACCTGGCCCTTCAGGCATCCCTGGCGGCGCTGCGCGATGCCAACCTGGAGAAGGTGGACGCCCTCTACGTGGGCAATATGATGTCCGGCGAGATCACCGGGCAGGAGCACTTGGGCGCACTCGTCGCCGATGCGTTGGGGCTGCGCGGCGTGGAGGCGATGAAGATCGAGGCCGCCTGCGCCTCCGGCTCCGCCGCGCTGCGCGTGGGGACGCTGGCCGTTGCCAGCGGGATGGCCGACCTCGTCCTCGTCGTCGGCGTGGAGAAGATGCTCGACACCTCCGGGCGTGAGACGACCTCCGCCCTGGCGATGGCGGCGGATGCGGAATACGAGGTGAGCCAGGGCGTCTCCTTCGTCGCCCTCAACGCCCTGCTGATGCGCCGCTACATGCACGAGTACGGCTGGAAGCGGGAGGATTTCGCCAACTTCGCCGTCGTCGCGCACGAGAACGCGATGAACAATCCCAACGCAATGTTCCACCTCCGCATCACGCCGGAGAAGTACGCCAAGGCCCCGATGATCGCCACCCCGGTCGGGCTGCTCGATGCCTCGCCCGTCAGCGACGGGGCGGCGGCGGTCGTCCTCGCGCCTGCGGACTACGCCCGCACGCTCAGCCCCGCGCCGGTGCTCATCCGCGCCTCGGCGGTGGCGACCGCGCCCGTCGCCGTCCACGACCGCAAGGACCCGCTGGCGCTGGAAGCGGCGCGGCTTTCGGCGCGCAAGGCCTACGAGGCGGCGGGGGTCGGGCCGGAGGCGATCGATTTCTTCGAACTGCACGATGCCTTCACGATTATGTCGGCGCTCAGTCTGGAGGCGGCGGGCTTCGCCGAGCGCGGGCGCGGCGTGGCGCTGGCCGTGGAGGGCGAGATCACCCGCACGGGGCGCATCCCCATCGCCACGATGGGCGGGCTGAAGGCACGGGGGCACCCCGTCGGCGCGACGGGGATGTATCAGGTCGTGGAAGCGGCGCTGCAACTGCGCGGCCTGGCGGGCGCGAACCAGATTCCCAACGCCCGCTTGGGGATGACGCAGAACATCGGCGGCAGCGGCGCGACGATCATCACCCACATTCTGGAACGAATGGTCTGAAAGCAAGGAGAGGAGGTTCTGCGATGATCGAGAAGGTAGCCGACAACTGGCGTCTGCGTGGACAGCGTTACCGGCTGGAGGGCGAGGTCTGCCCTCACTGCGGCGCGGTCATCTTCCCGCCGCGCGACATCTGCCCGGAGTGCGGCAAACCGGCCAAGGAGCCGAAGCCGCTCAGCGGACGGGGCGAGGTCTACAGCTTCAGCACCGTCTACAGCCCGCCGGAGGGCTTCGAAGCCTACGTCCCCTACACCGTGGCGCTCGTCAAGCTGGAGGAGGGGCCGATGGTTACCGCCCAACTGACCGACGTCGCCCCGGACGAGGTGGAGATCGGGATGAAGGTGGAGATGGTTACGCGCAAGCTCCTCGCCCGTGGCGAGGAGGGCACCATCATCTACGGCTACAAGTTCCGCCCGATGCTGCAGCGCGGCGCGTAACGCGGCGCGTTGCTCCACGCGGCTCTTTCCCCAAGCCCCCTGAGACCAGGGGGCTTGGGCTATGGGGCGGTCAGACTTTGACGTTGGGGTCGAAGAGCTTGGCGTACTCCTGCAGCGCGTAGCGGTCGGTCATGCCGGCGATGTAGTCGCAGACGACGCGGTGGAAGGGGCGATCGCCGGCCTCGATCTGCGCCTGCACCTCCCGCGGAAGCTGGCGCGGTTCGGCGATGTAGGCTTCGAAGAGCGCCTCTAAGACGCGCTCGGCCTTCGTCTGCATGCGCACGACGCGCGGGTGGTAGTAGAGGTTTTCGTAGAGGAAGCGCTTCAGTTCGCGGGTCATCGCCGCCGTCTCCGCCGGAAGGGCGACGACATTTTCCGGCAGCGAGCGCACATCGTTCGGCGAGGCACAACCGGCTTCGTCCAGCCGTCGGCTCGTCTCCCGGATGAGGTCGGTAATCAGGAGGCCGAGGAGCCGACGCACCAGCCGATGGCGGAGCATCTCGTCGAAGTTGCTCCCGTCCCAGCCGAGGCTCTCCTTCAGCCGCTGCCACCAGCGCACGCCCTCCAAGTCGCGCGGATGGAGGAGTCCGGAACGCAGGCCGTCGTCGAGATCGTGGGCGGTGTAGGCCAGTTCGTCGGCGGGATTGGCAAGCTGCGCTTCCAGCGAACCGCGCTTGTCCGGCTCGAAGCGCGAGGCGTCGGAGCGGTCGTATTCCGTCTCGTGCTTGACCATCCCCTCGCGCGTCTCCCACGTCAGGTTGAGTCCGGGGAAGTCGGGATAGCGGCGCTCCAGCTTTTCCACGATGCGCAGCGACTGGACGTTGTGATTGAAGCCGCCGTGGTCGGCCATCAGCCGGTTGAGCGTCGCCTCGCCCGCGTGCCCGAAGGGCGGATGGCCGAGGTCGTGGGCCAGGCAGATGGCCTCGACCAGGTCCTCGTTGGCCCCCAGGGCGCGGGCCATTGCCCGCCCGATCTGGGCGACTTCCAGCGTATGGGTCAGGCGTGTGCGGTAGTAGTCGCCCTCGTGGATGATGAAGACCTGGGTTTTGTACTCCAGGCGGCGGAAGGCGGTCGTGTGCAGGATGCGTTCCCGGTCCCGCTGGAAGGCGCTGCGGTAGGGATGCTCGGGCTCGGGGTACTCGCGCCCGCGCGAAAGGCGGCTGCGCAGGGCGTAAGGGGCGAGGAGTTGGTCCTCCATGGCTTCGTAATCCTCACGGGTGTGGATCATCAGGTTCCTCCTTAGGATGACGGATGACGTCGGCGTGTTGTGTATTCCGTGTTGCGTGTTCCGTATTGCGTGTTTCGGACGCACAGGACATCAGCGGCTCATCAGGACGGCAATCCAACTGAGCAGCAGGCCGAGGGCGAGGATGACGGCAAGGATGGCGGCCAGTTGCCGCTCGCCGACAGCGGGATGGACGAGGTGGCGCGATGCCCAGAGGAAGATCGCTGCGGCCATGCCCAGTCCCAGGACGACGCCCACGGTGTCGATCAGGGCGGTGAACATCAGCCGCGGCAGATCGACGGCGATGACCAGGTGCCCAAAGAGGGCGATGGACCACCGGCTGCCGAGGAAGGCGTAGAAGGCCGCGATGAGCAGGGCGGCGGCCATCATCGCCAGGCCGAAGTTGCGCCGCAGCCCGCGCTCCAGCCACCAGGTGATGGCTCCCAGCACGAGCAGGCCGACGGCGAAGGTGAAGACGACAATAGAGAGCAGCTCGATCGCCATACTGTGCCTCCTTGTTCTATGATAGCGAAGAATGTCGATTGGGCAAAGGGGGCAAAGAAAAGGCGTCTCCGACGCAGGCCGGAGACGCCGGAAAGAGGCTCGTGGCGCTCAGGGGGTTACGTCTTTGCCGTCCTTGATGACGAAACGCGGGGCCTCGTGGTTCCAGATCGCTTCCCTCGTTGAAGGGGATGCGAGCGGCCGTGCTGGAGGCTCACACCCAATCTCTATACTCCTCTCTGAAGGTCAGTTGGAGGCATTGACAGAGTTCGGGAATCTTCCTATACTGCACGCGCTACCATCAAGGAGGACATTTTATGGGACGCCGACGTTCGAAAGGAAAGCCCAAGAACGGCAGCACCTTGGGGTATGAAGCGCATCTCTGGGAGCTTGCCAACACGTTACGTGGCTCGATGGATGCCGCCGATTACAAGCACGTCGTCTTGGGGCTGATCTTCCTCAAGTACATCTCGGATGCTTTCGAGGAACGTTATGCGCAGTTGCAGCATGAGCCTTTCGCCGACCCCGAAGACCCCGACGAGTATCGAGGGCACGATATCTTCTGGGTACCTCCTGAGGCCCGTTGGGAACGCCTCCAGCAGAACGCCCGCCAGCCGGGGATCGGCGGCCTGGTGAATGAGGCGATGGAGGCGGTGGAGCGGGACAATCCCTCGCTGCGGGGTGTGCTGCCCAAGGATTACGCTCGCCCCTCGCTGGATCAGCATCGTTTGGGCCAGCTCATCGACCTGATCAGCAATATCCGTGTGGGCGGCGGGGAGGCCAAGGCCCAGGACGTGCTCGGACGGGTGTACGAGTACTTCCTGGGGCAGTTTGCCAGCGCCGAGGGCCGCAAAGGGGGCGAATTCTACACGCCGGCCTCGGTGGTCAAGCTCCTGGTCGAGATGCTGGAACCTTTCCGAGGGCGCGTCTATGACCCCTGCGCCGGTTCGGGCGGTATGTTCGTCCAGTCCGTGCGCTTCGTCGAGGCCCATGCCACAGGCAACGGCAACGGAGGACGGGTGCGGGCACAGATCAGCATCTACGGCCAGGAACTCAACTACACCACGTGGCGGCTCTGCAAGATGAATCTGGCCATCCGGGGCATCGATGCCAAGGTCGAGCAAGGCGACACCTTCCTCAACGACCGCTTTCCCGATCTCAAGGTGGATTACATCCTGGCCAACCCGCCCTTCAATATGAAAAACTGGGGCCGCGAGCGGTTGCTCCACGACAAGCGCTGGAAGTTCGGCCTCCCTCCGGCGCGTAACGCCAACTTCGCCTGGGTCCAGCACATCATCTACCATCTGGCCCCGACGGGTTATGCGGGCTTCGTGCTGGCCAACGGCTCCCTTTCGTCGCAGCAGTCGGGCGAGGGGAAGATCCGTCAGGCGATCGTCGAGGCCGACCTGGTGGACTGCATCGTGGCCCTGCCCGACAAGCTCTTCTACACGACGCAGATCCCGGCGGCGCTCTGGTTCCTCGCCCGCGACAAGAGCGGTCGCCCGCCGCGTGGTCAGCGAGAGGCACTGCGCTCCCGGCGGGGTGAGGTGCTCTTCATCGATGCCCGTCGCATGGGGCGGATGATGGATCGCACCCATCGGGAGTTGACCGACGAGGAGATCGCGGAGATCGCCCGCATCTACCACGCCTGGCGCGGCGAATCCGGCGCGGGTGAGTACGAGGATATCCCCGGCTTTTGCAAGCGCGTTCCGCTGGAGGAGATCCGCAAACACGGCTACGTGCTCACTCCGGGCCGCTACGTCGGCGTGGCTGAGCGGGAGGAGGACGACGAGCCTTTCGAGGAGAAGATGGCCAGACTGACCGCCACGCTCTACGAGCAGTTCGAGGAAAGCCGCCGGCTGGAAGCGGAGATCAGGAAGAATCTCGAGGTGCTGGGTTATGGGGGGTGAGTGGCGAAAGGTCCAGTTGGGCAATGTAGTCCAGAATTTCGATTCACTCCGGATTCCTCTCTCCAGGCGAGAGCGAAAAAAGAGGCCGGGGCCTTATCCATATTATGGTGCCACAGGCATTATGGATTATGTGGACGATTACTTGTTCGACGGCCTTTATCTACTGATAGCTGAGGATGGCTCAGTGGAGCGGCCAGATGGTAAACCATTCTTGCAACTCGTTAATGGCCGGTTCTGGGTGAATAATCATGCTCATGTCCTAAGAGGCGAAACCGACGAGGATACCAGATTTATTTACTACGCTCTTTCTACCGTTGCTATTCGCCCTTATATGAGCGGCTCTGTACAGGCCAAGCTGAATCAGCACAACCTAAATAGAATTCATATCCATTATCCCGCTGATCGGAAGGAGCGACGCGCCATCGCCCGCATTCTGGGCACGCTCGATGACAAGATCGAACTCAACCGCCGCATGAACGAGACACTGGAGACAATGGCGCAGGCGCTCTTCAAGTCCTGGTTCGTGGACTTCGACCCGGTGGTGGTCAACGCCCTAAAGGCGGGCAATCCCGTCCCGGAGAAGTTCGCCGAGCGCGCCGCGCACTATCGCGAGAATCCCGGCGCTCTCGGCCTATCCGAAGAGACCCTGCGTCTCTTTCCCGACCGCTTTGTGGATTCGGAACTGGGGCCGATTCCGGCGGGGTGGGAGGTGAAGGCAATTGGTGAAGCTGTGACGTGTGTTGGCGGAGCAACCCCCAGCACGAAAAATCCTGGTTACTGGGAAGGTGGAACTAATCCATTCCTGACACCCAAAGACATGGCATCGCTGGATGCTCCAGTCGTCTTAGATACGGAAAGGCATATCACCGATGCTGGGGTAGCACGAATTAGCTCAAGGAGACTTCCGGTTGGCACTGTTCTGTTGTCATCAAGAGCGCCGATAGGTTATCTGGCTATAAATGAGGTTCCCGTTTCCATTAACCAAGGCATTATTGCTATGATATGCGACGGAGATATCCATGAGTACTATACTTACTTCTGGGTCAAGGAAAACATGGACATTATCAAGGGGAAGGCAGGCGGAACGACATTTGCAGAAATAAGCAAGAGAAATTTTCGGTCCATCTCCATGTTGATGCCATCCAGCACTTTGCTGGAACGATTTAGAAGTATAGTAGAGGTAGTTTTCGCAGTGATTATTGAAAATGCAAAATCCTCCCGCACTCTCGCCGCCCTGCGCGACACCCTCCTCCCCAAGCTCATCTCCGGCGAAGTGCGCGTGCCGGATGTGGAAAAGATTCTGGAGGAGGCACTATGAGATATGATCCCCAAAAACATCATCGCCGCTCCATCCGCCTGAAAGGATACGATTACGCCCGGACGGGGGCCTATTTCGTGACCCTCGTGACGCACAGGCGCGAATGTCTGTTTGGCGAGGTGGTGGAGGGGGAGATGCGGTTGAATCCGCCGGGCGAGATCGTGCGCGAGGAATGGTTCCGTTCCGCGGAGATCCGCGCCGAAATCGAATTGTTCCCCGAGGAATTCGTGGTCATGCCCAATCACATCCACGGCATTGTGTGGATTGTGGATGTGGCCGATCCGCCCGTGGGGACGGACGACCATGCCGTCGATCGGGACCGTAGGGGCGACCGGCCGGTCGCCCCTACACCGGTCGCCCCTACATCGGTCGCCCCTACACCGGTCGCCCCTACATCGATCTCCCCCGGCCGGTCGTCCCTACCACCACCACCACGCGGCCCGGCGCCGCGTTCGTTGGGGGCATTCATCGCGGGTTTCAAATCCATCGCCACCAAACGCATCAACGCCCTGCGGGACACCCCCGGCATGCCCGTCTGGCAACGCAATTATTGGGAACACATCATCCGCAACGAACGCGCCCTGCACGCCATCCGGCGCTATATCGCGGCAAACCCTTCACGCTGGCAACTGGATCGCTACAATGCCCACGCCATCGCCCCAGACCCCTGGGCCGGTGATCTGCAACGTCTGTTGTAGGCCGCCCCGCCATCTACGGAGGAACCCGCTATGACTCGCTTGATCGAAGCCGAAGCCGAAACCGTGGCCCTGGCCTGGCTGAAATCCACCGGCTGGCAGATCGCCTACGGTCCTGAGGTCGTCCCCGACGAGCGGGACGACTACCGCCAGGTGGTGCTGCACTACCGGCTGATGGACGCGCTGGCCGCGCTCAATCCCGACCTGCCCTATCCGGCGCTGGAGGAGGCCGCCCGTCGCCTCACCCACCCCGAAGGGGCAACGCCGGAAGCCCGCAACCGCGCCTTCCACCGCATGCTGGTGGAGGGTATCCCCGTGGAGGTACGGCGTCCCGACGGCAGCATCCGGGGGGTGCGAGTCCGGAGTGTGGATTTCGAGCATCCGGAAGCCAACGACTTCCTGGCCATCAATCAATTCACCGTGGTCGAAGACCGGCATCGGCGACGGCCCGACATCGTGCTCTTCGTCAACGGATTGCCGCTGGTACTCATCGAGATGAAGAACCCCGTGGACGAAAAGGCCACCCTCTGGAGCGCTTACCGGCAATTCCAGACCTACAAGGCCGAGCTTCCCACCCTCTTCGCCCTCAACGAACTGCTGATCATCTCCGATGGGCTGGAGGCCCGCATGGGCACGCTGACCGCCGGGCGGGAATGGTTCAAGCCGTGGCGCACCATTTCAGGTGAGGAGGTGGAAGACGACGGACGGCCCCAATTGGAGGTGCTGCTCAAAGGGGCCATGGCTCCGGCGCGGCTCCTGGAACTGCTGCGGGATTTCATCCTCTTCGAAGACGATGGCGGTCATCTGAGCAAGAAGGTGGCCGGTTATCATCAATTCCACGCCGTGCGGGTGGCCGTTCAGGAGACGCTACGGGCAGCCCGCATGCTCGAACCGTCATCCGGCCTCCGCGAAACCTCCGGCCGTTACGAGGCGGGACGCAAGCCCGGCGGCGCACCGGGAGACGGGCGCATTGGCGTCGTATGGCATACCCAAGGTTCCGGCAAGAGCTTGACGATGCTCTTCTACGCCGCCCGTATGGCCCGCGAACCGGCGATGCAGAACCCCACCTTGGTGGTGCTCACCGACCGCAATGACCTGGACGATCAGCTCTTCGGCGTCTTCTCCCGTGGACACGACCTGCTGCGCCAGCAACCCATCCAGGCCGAGAGCCGCGAGCACCTGCAACGGTTGCTGGCCGAGCGCCAGGCCGGGGGCGTGATCTTCACCACTATCCAGAAATTCTTCCCCGAAACTCCGGGGGGACGTTACCCCGTGCTCTCCCAACGGCGCAACATCGTGGTCATCGCCGACGAGGCCCACCGCAGCCAATACGGTTTCGTGAAGGGCTTCGCCCGCCACCTGCGGGATGCCCTGCCCCGCGCCTCCTTCATCGCCTTCACCGGCACCCCTTTGGAACTGGAAGATCGCAACACCCGTCAGGTCTTCGGCGATTACATCTCCATCTACGACATCCAGCGCGCCGTGGAGGATGGCGCGACGGTGCCCATCTACTACGAAAGCCGTCTGGCCAAACTGCGCCTCCCCGAAAGCCTCAAGCCCCGGATTGACGCGGCCTTCGAAGAAGTTACCGAACGGGAGGAAGTCGAGCGCAAGGAGCGCCTGAAGAGCAAGTGGGCGCAACTGGAAGCCATCGTCGGTGCCCCGCCGAGGCTGCGCATGGTTGCCGAGGACATCGTGCAGCATTTCGAGAAGCGGCTGGAGGCTCTGGACGGCAAGGCGATGATCGTCACGATGAGCCGCCGCATCGCGGTGGAGATGTACGACGAGATCGTGCGTCTGCGTCCCCAATGGCACGGCGAGGACGACAACGAAGGTGTGATCAAGGTCGTGATGACCGGCTCGGCCTCCGATCCCGTCGCCTGGCAGCCTCACGTTCGCAACAAGGCCCGCCGCGAGGCCATCGCCCGCCGCTTCCGCGATCCCGACGATCCGCTGAAGATCGTCATCGTGCGGGATATGTGGTTGACCGGCTTCGATTGCCCGCCGCTGCACACACTCTACCTCGACAAGCCGATGCGCGGCCATACGCTGATGCAGGCTATCGCGCGGGTCAACCGTGTCTTCCGCGACAAGCCCGGCGGCCTGGTCGTGGACTACATCGGCCTGGCCCACGATCTGAAGCGGGCTTTGGAGACCTACACGCGCAGCGGCGGCACCGGGCGCACCGCGATCGACCAAGAGGAAGCCGTAACCGTGATGCTGGAAAAATACGAGATATGTTGTGACTTCTTCCACGGCTTCGACCGCTCGGCCTGGTCCGGCGACGATCCCGAAACCCGCTTGCGTCTCCTGCCCCCGGCCCAGGATCACATCTTGGCCCAGCCTCGGGGAAAGGAGCGTTTCGTCCAAGCCGTGCGCGATCTTTCCAAAGCCTTCGCCCTGGCCGTCCCGCACGAAGAGGCCCTGCGCATCCAGGATGACGTGGCCTTCTTCCAGGCCGTCCGTTCGGCCCTGGTCAAACGCACCCCTGGGGAGGAAAGCGTCCGTACCGACGAGGAACTGGATCACGCCATCCGGGAGATCGTCGCCCGTGCCGTCGCCCCCGAAGGGGTCGTGGATATCTTCGCCGCTGCCGGGCTGGACAAGCCCGATCTCTCCATCCTCTCCGAGGATTTCCTGGCCGAGGTGCGCGGCATGCCCCACAAGAACCTGGCCGTTGAACTGCTGCGCAAGCTGTTGGCAGGTGAAATCCGCACACGGCGGCAGAGGAACCTCGTCCAGGCCCGCCGTTTCTCGGAGTTGCTGGAACAGGCCGTCCTGCGCTACCAAAACCGCGCCGTGGAGGCGGCCCAGGTCATCGAGGAACTCATCGCCCTGGCCCGCGAGATGCGCGAGGCCGACCGTCGCGGTGAAGCCCTGGGCCTGAGCGAGGAGGAGTTGGCCTTCTACGACGCGCTGGCCGATAACGAAAGCGCCCGCCAGGTGCTGGGCGACGCAACGCTGCGTCAGATTGCCCAGGAACTGGTGCGCATCGTGCGCGAGAACGCCACCGTGGATTGGGAGCAGCGGGAGAACGTGCGGGCTTACCTGCGGGCGCTGGTCAAGCGCATCCTGCGCAAGTACGGTTATCCCCCCGACAAGCAAGAGCGTGCCACGCAGTTGGTGCTGGAGCAGGCCGCCGCCCTCTCCGCCCTCTTCATC
>Ga0256831_1001745_pt1 | contig 11482 bp, 9 predicted proteins | sample 132544metaG_FD_189087 | JGI IMG/M metagenome (GOLD analysis project Ga0256831, IMG submission 189087) | Hydrothermal vent microbial communities from Lau Basin, Pacific Ocean - 132-544 | ecosystem: Environmental > Aquatic > Marine > Hydrothermal vents | place: Pacific Ocean: Lau Basin | collected... | reverse complement strand
AAGGTTGGTGAGTGATGTGGAAGTTTGCAACTCTCTTTTTTCTAATTTTTTCTTTAAACGTTTTTGGACTTGAACCTGTGCCGGGGAAGTTTTTTTATACTGTTCAGGTGGCCTCTTTTAAGGAAAGATCAAAGGCTCAAGAGGTTTTAAGGAAATTTAAAAACCTTCCTTATGCGAGAATTTCCTACCGAAACGGAAGGTATAAAGTAAGGATTGGTTTTTTTAAGTCCTTTTCCAATGCTGAACAGTTTGTAAAAGAGAAACTTAAAGGGAAAGTAAGAGACTATTACATAACAAAAATCAGATTTTATCCAGAAGATGTTTTCTTTGCTCAGACTAAAACTTCCGTTAAATCGGAATCTCTCCCTTCTAATGAGGCGAAAAAACGTAAAACTAACTCGTTAAAAAGAGCCGTTAAGTTTGAAAATAGAAAGAAGGAAGTTAATAGTACCACCAGTTCTCCGTCTAAAAAGAAACAGATACCTGAGAATGTTTCTGTAGATAGGAATTTAGATGAGCAAATTTTAAAAGAGGCTCAGAAGGAGTTGGAGAAAACACAGGTTTTGATTGAAAACAACACGGGCATTAAAACGGAAGAGCAGAAAGAATTGAAAAGTATGGATAGTGAAAATAAACCTAAAAGCTCTTCCCTTCTGAAGAAGAGTAAAACTTTAAGTTCTGTTGAAAAGAATAAAAACGGGCATTTATTTCACAGATCCCGTTCGGGAAATCGGAGTTTTTGGGTAAAAGTTGGTATTTCCGGTTTAGTTCTGTTTGTTCTTTTGCTGATTTTCTTTGTGCTAAAGAGGAAAAAGGGAGCTCCCTCAAAAGACCTTGAGGAGTTGATAGCGGAGCTCCTTGAGGAAGAGAGGTGTGGGGAGCTCCTTGAGACCGTTCTTCCCGCTCTATCCTCTCAGCCCGATAACACCTTTTTGAGGAAAGCCGCTGCCGACTGTTATGTGAAATCGGGAAAGTTCCTTGAGGCCGCTTCTCTCTACGAAGAGATAGCCGAAATACTCAACAGGAAAGGACTGTCTGTTCTGGCCGGGGAGTTTAAAAAGAGAGCCGATGAACTTTACGGGAAGGAGTTTAAAAGGAGGGGTTAACCCCCCCGCGGTTTACTTGAGCTCTTTCTTCTGCTGCTTTAAGAACGGCATCATCTCTCTCAGCTTCTTTCCAACCTTCTCTATCGGGTGTTCTGCTTCCATCTTCCTGTGGGCGTTGAGAACCGGGTAGTTTGCCTGAGCCTCTAAAACGAACTCCCTTGCAAACTCTCCCGTCTGAATCTCTTTCAGGATCTTCTTCATGTTCTCCTTGACCCTCTCGTCAATTACCCTTGGACCCCTTGTGTAGTCTCCGTACTCTGCTGTGTCGGAGATGGAGTACCTCATTCCTGCAAGGCCGTGCTGGTAGATGAGGTCAACGATGAGCTTGAGCTCGTGGAGACACTCAAAGTAGGCAACTTCTGGCTGATATCCCGCCTCAACAAGGGTTTCAAATCCGGCCTTTATGAGTGCTGCCGTTCCGCCGCAGAGAACAGCTTGCTCTCCAAAGAGGTCTGTCTCTGTCTCCTCTTTAAACGTTGTCTCTATCACTCCGGCCCTTGTTGCTCCAATTCCCTTTGCGTAGGCAAGGGCGATGTCAAAGGCCTTTCCTGTTGCATCCTGGTGAACCGCTACGAGTGCCGGAACGCCAGCTCCCTCAAGGTAAGTCCAGCGCACCAAGTGGCCGGGTCCTTTTGGGGCTACCATAAAGACGTCAACGTCTTCTGGTGGAACTATCTGGTTGAAGTGGATGTTAAATCCGTGGGCGAAGGCTAAGGCCTTTCCGGGCTCAAGGTTCGGCTTAACGGCCTCTTCGTAAACCTTTTTCTGAACAGGGTCTGGAAGAAGGAACATGATAACGTCTGCCCTCTTTGCAGCCTCTTCGGGAGTTAGGACCTCAAAGCCGTCTGCCTTTGCCTTCTCTGCAGACTTTCCGGGCCTTAAACCGATAACAACGTCTATTCCGCTGTCTCTCAGGTTTAGGGCGTGGGCGTGTCCCTGGCTTCCGTAACCGAGGATTGCTACGGTTTTACCTTTTAAGTAGTCAAGGCTTGCGTCTGAGTCGTAGTAAACCTTTGCCATTGCTACCTCCTGTATCAATTATTCTTTATGTTCTCCGAAAGTTTCACCCTGAAGGGCTCTAACCATTGCAACCCTTCCGGTCCTTGCCATTTCCCTGATTCCCATAGGTTTTATGAGCTCTAAGAAGGCGTCAACCTGGTCTTCGTCTCCTGTAAGCTCTACTGTGTAGGTGTCTTTTGAGACGTCAACTACCTGGGCTCCAAATATCTCAACTAATCTCATTACCTCTTCTTTCTTCTCAGGGGTCTCAACGTTGACCCGGACGATGAGGAGCTCCCTGTCAAGCTTCTTCTTATCGGTCAAGTCTCTAACCTTAAAAACATCAATAATTCTCCTCAGCTGTTTTACTATCTGCTCTATCGTGTGCTCGTCTCCCTTTGCAACCATTGTAATCCTTGAGATGCTTGGGTCTTCCGTGTGGCCAACGTTCAGGCTCTCTATGTTGTATCCGCGGGAGCTGAAGAGCTCTATTATTCTGGCCAGAGCTCCCGGCTGGTTCTCAACTAAAACGCTGATTATGTGCTTCCTGTAGTCGCACTTTTTATCCATCCTCTACCTCTTAAACCGCTTTCTTCTCCTTCTTCTTACCGTAGCTTGGGAGTATCATCTCGTGGAGAGCTCCACCGGGCGGAACCATGGGGAAGACGTCCTCTTCCCTGTCTACGATAAAGTCTATAACGACGGGTCTGTCGTCTATTGCCATCGCCTCTTTGAGAACCGCCTCAACCTCTGCCGGCTTTGTAGCTCTAAGTCCAACGCCTCCCATAGCCTCAACCAGTTTTACGAAGTCCGGCTGAACGTCTAAGTGAACCTGAGAGTAGTTCTTCTGGTAGAAGATTCCCTGCCACTGGCGAACCATTCCCAAAAAGCCGTTGTTTATGATTGCAACCTTTATCGGTATGTTGTAGTGAACGGCCGTAACAATTTCCTGCATGTTCATCTGAAATGAGCCGTCTCCTGAGATGCAAAAAACGGTTTTATCCGGTCTTCCAACCTTTGCACCGATTGCTGCCGGAACGCCAAATCCCATAGTTCCAAGGCCGCCAGATGTAATCAGCTGCCTGGGGAACCTGAACTTGTAGTACTGGGCAACCCACATCTGGTGCTGACCAACGTCTGTTGTGATTATCGCCTCTCCCTTCGTAACTTCCCATATTTTTTCTATTACAAACTGGGGCTTTATTACCCTGTCGCTGGGCTCGTACCAGAGGGGGTACCTCTCTTTCCAGCTCCTCACCTTCAGTATCCACTTCTCACGAACGGCGTAGAACTCCCTGTTCTTGGCTACCTGCTTCTCAACTTCGGGGAGGAGCTCCTCCATAACTAACTTCGCGTCTCCAACTATCGGAATATCAACTGCTCTGTTCTTTCCAATCTCGGCACTATCAATATCTATATGGATCACTTTTGCGTTTGGAGCAAACTCTGAGAGCTTACCTGTGACTCTATCGTCAAACCTTGCTCCGATTGCAATTATCAGGTCGCTCTCCTGAATGGCCATGTTGGCGGCGTAAGTTCCGTGCATTCCGAGCATTCCTAAAAAGAACGGGTGGTTGCCGGGAACGGCAGTAAGACCCATAAGGGTTGCCGCCATAGGTATGTTTGCCACCTCTGCCATCTTTACAACAAGGTCTGAAGCACCAGAAGAGACGACACCACCACCTATGTAGAGAATAGGCCTTTCGGCAGAGGCTATGGCCTTTGCAGCCCTCTTTATCTGGCCGGGGTGCCCTTTTAATACGGGCTTGTAGCTCCTTATCTGAACCGGTGTTTTGTACTCCTCTTCAAAGAAGTCTGTAAGTTCTCTTGTAACGTCTTTTGGAAGGTCAACTAAAACAACTCCTGGCCTTCCGGTTCTTGCAATGTGGAAGGCTTTTTTTACCGTATCTGCAAGGTCTTTTACGTCTTTAACTAAGAAGTTGTGTTTCGTTATCGGCCTTGTTATCCCGACTGTGTCAACTTCCTGAAAGGCGTCGTTTCCAATCATGTAGGTTGGAACGTTTCCTGTAAAGGCAACTACCGGAATGGAGTCTATCTGAGCTGTTGCAAGGCCTGTAACAAGGTTTGTGGCTCCGGGGCCGGAGGTTGCAAAGCAGACTCCGACCTTTCCCGTTGCCCTTGCGTAGCCGTCGGCTGCGTGGGCTGCTCCCTGTTCGTGGCGGGTCAGGTAGTGTTTAAGAGGTGAGAAGGGAAGCCTGTCGTAGATGTCTAAAACGGCTCCGCCGGGGTATCCGAATATCTTTTCAACTCCTTCAAGTTCTAAAGCTCTCAGGAGAATCTCTGCTCCAGAAAGTTTCATTACGTTCCTCCTGCTTCGTGTAATTGGGAATGATAGCACAAGGGCCGTTTCCCTCCTATATTGAGTTTCACTTTCAGTAGAGGAGGGGTGGCCCTTGAGGATTGAACCTTTATCTTACAGGGAACCTGAGAGGGTTTTCCTGTCTCTCTCTAAAGCCGGTTACCCTGTTAAGCTCTTCCTTGACTCTGCCAACGTTAATGAAAAAACCGGCAGGTTTTCTGTTATCTGTGTAGGGATTGAGGATGAGCTTATTTTAAGGGATAGCCCGGAAGTTTTTGAGGAGCTCCACCTCTTTTACACAAAGTATGCCGAAAGGTATCGGGTTGAAAACCTGCCCTTTGGAATTTACGGCTACGTCTCTTACGACGCCAACCGCTTTATAGAGAACGTTCCCTCTCCTTACGTTGACGATTTAAAGATGCCCGACGTCCACTTTTTCCTTCCAAATCAGACCTTAATCTTTGACAACCTGCAAAAGAGGGCTTTTCTGATTTCCCTTGAGGGCGGTTTAGAGATTGATAGGCTGCCGGAATACTCTCAAAAGGACTACTCTTCCGTCTTTTATAAGACCAACATGGACAAAGACTATTTTACCTTTGCCGTTGAAAAAATAAAGGACTACATAGCCTCTGGCGATTCTTTTCAGGTTAACTTCTCTCAGAGGATAGACGTTCTCTTTGAAGGGAGTTTTGTAGAGCTCTACAGGAGGCTCAGGAAGTTAAACCCTTCTCCCTTCTCTTTCTTCTTCCAGCTCGGAGAGTTTAGAGCCGTTTCCTGTTCTCCTGAAAGGCTTGTAAAGGTTGAAGGAGATAGGGTTGAAACGAGGCCTATAGCGGGAACGAGGAAAAGAGGAAAGACGGCGAAGGAAGATAAAGAGCTTGAGAGGGAGCTCTTTCTTTCTGAGAAGGAGAGGGCGGAACACGTGATGCTTGTTGACCTTGAGAGGAACGACCTTGGAAGGATATGCAGGTACGGAACCGTTGAGGTTGACGAGCTGATGGTTCCAGAACGCTACTCCCACGTTATCCACATCGTTTCAAACGTTAAAGGAGTTCTGAAAGAGGGCGTTAGGAACGTTGACGTTTTAAAGGCTATGTTTCCGGGAGGGACGATTACGGGAGCTCCCAAAGTGCGAACCATGGAGATTATTGCCGAACTTGAGCCGACCCGGAGAGCTCTCTACACAGGTTCTGTTGGGTACATGGCCTTTAACGGCAGTATGGACTTTAACATCGTTATTAGAACGCTCCTCTTTAAAGGGAATTTGGGAACCCTACAGGTTGGAGCCGGAATTGTCTGGGACTCGGTTCCGGAGAGGGAGTTTGAAGAGACCCTCCACAAGGGAAGGGCCCTTCTTGAATCCCTCGGAGTAGAGTTCTAACTACTGTTCTTCTCCTTCTGCTTCCTCTTCCCCTTTTCTCTTTGTAGGTTCAAGGAGCTGTGCAAGTTCAGCAACTGTAGAGTTTTCAAGCTTCTCTTCAACAATTAGTCTTATGAGTCTGTTAAGTTTTTGTTCGTTGTTGCCTGCAACTCCTAAAAGGATGAAGTAGAGCCTTTTGGGTATAGAGAGACGAACAATTCTGTTGGCCCTTTTCCCTGCTTTTCTTCCTCTTGCCATTTTGTCCTCCGGAAATTCTATTTGTTTGTAACTATTCTATCACAAGATTCAGTTTTTGCTTTAAAAACTGAGTATTCTTCGGCCTAAAATATCGTGTAGATGAATGATACCTTCTACTTTTCCTTCCCGGTTAACTATGGGAAGAACGGTTATTTTGTTTTCTTCCATAATTTTTAAAGCTTCTTCTGCAAATAGGTTTCCATCAATAACTTTTGGCTTTTTCGTCATTATCTCTTTTGCTTTTGACTCAAGACCAAATCCGTTTTCAAAAGCCCTTCTCAAATCACCGTCGGTTATTATTCCTATGAGTTTTCCTTCTTCATTGACAACGAGAGTTGCTCCTAATTTTTTTGAAGAGATTTCGTAGATTACCTCTTTTACCGATGTCTCGGGTTTTACTTTCGGTATTTCGTTCCCCTTTCTCATTAGCTCTTTTACTTTAGAGAGCCTTACTCCCAGTTTCCCCCCTGGGTGGAGGCGTTTAAAGTCCTGGTTTGTAAAGCCTTTTAGCTTTATAAGTACGGCTGCGATGGCATCTCCTATGGCTAAGGTGGCAGTTGTTGACGTTGTTGGAGCAAGGTTTAACGGGCAGGCCTCTCTCTCTACGTGTAGGTTGAGAACCACATCTGAGAGCCTTGCAAGGGAAGAGTTCGGGTTACTGGTTATGCCAATTACCGGTATTCCGAAACTCTTTATTACGGGAATTATTGAGAGGAGCTCCTCTGTCTCTCCGCTGTTTGAAACGGCAATTACTGTATCTTCTCCTTTAACCATTCCAAGGTCTCCGTGGGCTGCGTCTGTGGGGTGGAGGAAGAAGGCAGGGGTTCCCGTACTTGAAAGTGTTGCCGCTATCTTCTTGCAGATGAGTCCAGATTTTCCAACTCCTGTTAGAACAACCCTTCCTTTTGTTTTGAGAAGGAGCTCCACAGCCTTTACAAAATTCTCGTCAAGCTTTTCCGCCAGCCCTTTCAGTGCTTCTGCCTCTTCCTCTATTACCCTTTTTCCCTCTTTCAGTATCTCCATTAAGCCTCCTGAGAACTTTCTCTCTGTACCTCTCTTCGTTAAACGGGTTCTCTAACCACTTCTTTGGAAACGTCCTTATCCAGCGGTTGAGGTTCTCTATCCTTTTCTGGTTTGTGGGGTGGTCCATAAAGAGTTCTGTTATTCCCGAAGGTTTGAACTTCATCAATTTATCCAGTATCTCAAGGGTTTCAATTGAAGCAACCGGGTTCCAGCCCGCCTTACCGGTGAAGTAGGCGCCCATCTCGTCAGCTTCCATCTCTTCCTTTCTACTGTATCCTGCGAGAACTATCTGGTACAGAACCTTTATTACTTCAAGCTCTGTCTGGGAAACCTCTTTTCCACCTAATGTGAGGGAGAGGAGGAAGTTAATTCCATAAATTACCTGAAGCCTTCTGATGGCATGCCTTCCAACTATGTGCCCAGTTTCGTGTCCTAAAACAAAGGCCAGGTCTGCTTCGTTTTTCAGGTGTTTTAAAAGGCCTGTGTAGACGTAAACCCAGCCTCCGGGTAGGGAGAAGGCGTTGAGTTCAGGACTCTCTATTACCTTATAGTGGTAGGTTATGTCGTACCTTCCAGAAACTGCGGCTATTTTCTGCCCTACCCAGTTAACGTAGCTGTTTATTACCGGGTCTTTACACAGCACCGAATGGCTTTCAACCTGCCGGGCGGCAGCTCTACCCAGGGCAACTTCTTCAGATGTGGGAATGAGAATTAGAGATTTCTCTCCGAAAGGAGAGGTTCTAACGACGCCACAGGCGAAGGAAAAGAGCGTTAAAACGAGGATTGGTAACAAAACATATATTCTTTTCATGGCAGAAAAATTTTACTACGGGGAAAGATTTGAGGCAGCAGTTTGAGTTAAACATCAACCTGACGCAGCAGCTGAAACTTACTCCTTCTGTTGTTTTAAAGCTTCACCTCCTTCAGCTTCCCCTTGTCTCTTTAGAGGAGTTTCTGAAGAACGAAATGGAGACAAACCCCCTTATTGAGGTTGAGGAAGAGGAGCTCCCGGTCCAGAAGTTGGAAAGGGAGGCCGGTTCAGACGAAAGCTTTGATTTTGTTTTTGAGGGCGGAAATCTGTTTGTTTTAGAGGAGAGTGAAAGAGAGGTTTTTCCTTTTAGGGAGAGCATTTACGATAAGCTGAAACGTCAGGTTTTGCTGGAGTTTGATGGACCGGATAGGGATGTTGCCCTTTACATCCTTGAAAACCTGGATTACAGAGGATTTCTTCTTGTCTCGGAGGGTGAGATATCTTCCCGTTTTGGAATTCCTCCTGATAGAGTTAGAGAAATTAGGGAAAGGTTTAAGAGGCTTACGCCGTCTGGGTGCGGTTCCTACTCAATTGGGGAGCTCCTTCAGGTTCAGCTTGAGGAGATGGGAGCTCCCCGGAAACTCATAGATTCCCTTTCATTCCTTGAGTATATTTCGTCACCTTCAACTTTCATGTTGAAGTCTGGTTTGACGAAGGAAGAGTTTGAGGAGCTCCTTTCATACCTCAGAAGGTGCGACACCCGTCCCGGGGAAGGTGGAGAGTTAAACACTGCCGTTAAGCCCGATGCCAAGGTGTGGCTTGAAGAGAACGGGGAAGTTAAGGTAGAGGTCCTGCTTCCAAAATTTTTCAACTTCAGAATAAACAGCTACTACCTGAAACACGCTTCCAGAGAAGAGCTTAAAAAGTTTATTCGGGAGAAGTATCAGAGAGCTCTCTGGCTCAAAAAGGCCATAGACCAGAGGAGAGAGACCTTAGAGAGGGTTTTGAAAGAGCTCTTTAACAGGCAGAAGGAATTTTTAAAAGATGGGAAAACTCTGAAGCCGGTTACCCTTTCAGAGATAGCCTCTTCCCTTTCAATTCACGAGTCAACTGTAAGCAGAGCTTTAAAAGACAAGCTGATAGAGACGCCCTTTGGCGTTTATCCCGCCGCTTTTTTCCTCAGCAAACATGTTACTTCTTCCCATCAGGAGGAGATTAAAAGGGCAATCAGAGAGATAATTGAGAGTGAAGATAAAAAGAGACCTTACAGCGACAGTAAAATAGCGGAGCTCCTTAAAGAGAAAGGTTTTAAAGTTGCCAGAAGAACCGTTGCAAAGTACAGGGAAGAGATGGGAATTCCCGGTGCCTTTAAGAGGAAAGTGAAGGGAGGTTGAAGAAGGCGTGAATTACCTGATTGAAAAACTGAAGACGGAGTTTTCCGGAAGCTGGAGGGAGCTCCTTTCATACGTAGAGGAAAATGCCGATAGACTTCCAAACCCGAAGAGGGCTCTTATCTACCTTGAGAAACTCTACTCTGTTCTTGATGGAAAGCTCCCTAAGGAGCTTGATGGAGAATTTCTCCGTCACCTTCTTGAGCTCTTCTCCTCTTCCCGTTTCCTTGCAGAGTTCCTTGTAAGGCATACGGAGCTCCTTTCCCGTTTACAGGAGATTTACAGAAAACGGTTCCTGCCAGAAGAGTTCAGGCTGAACTTTACCTCAACCGACAGAAGAGCCTTTATGGATGAAGTTCGTATCTTCAAACACCTTCACATGGCAAGGGTTGTTCTCAGAGACATTCTGAACCTTGCTCCCTTTCAGGAGCTAATCAGAGACGTAACGCTGATTCACGACGCCTGCATAGATGCCGCCTACCGTTTCGCCTGCTCACAGCTGATTAAACGGTACGGAGAGCCCACTTCAACCTTTGTGGTTGTTGATATGGGAAAGGCCGGCGGCTTTGAGCTCAACTACGCTTCAGACATAGACCTGATATACGTTTACGGAAGCCGTTACGGGAAAACTTCAGGGGGAAGTTACGGAGTACTCCACAACCACGACTTCTTCACACTCCTGGCGAAAGAGATAACGGAGCTCCTTACTGAAAGAACAAAAGAGGGCATCTGCTGTCCTGTAGATACCCGCCTCAGGCCCAACGGAACGATGGGGCCTCTTGTTAACGACATTGAGGCTTTAGAGCAGTACTACACCGCTGTTGCAAGGCCCTGGGAGCGGTTTGCCCTTCTGAAGGCACGCCCTTCGGTAGGAGACGTTAAAGGAACGGGAATTGAGTTCTTGAAACTTGCTAAGGCTTTTGTCTACAGGAAGTATATAGACATCTCCCTCATTGAAGAGGTCTTGAAGCTGAAAGAGATGATAAAGGCAAAGGTGAGGAAAAAGGGAGAGAGGATAGACCTTAAGTTGGGCCTTGGTGGTATAAGGGAGATAGAGTTTATCGTTCAGGCCTTCCAGCTCATTTACGGAGGAAAATTTCCTCAGATACGTTCAAGGAATACTCTTGTTGCTCTCAGACGTCTCTTCAGGTGGGGATTCCTGACAAAAGAGGAGTTTGAGGAGCTAAAAGACGCTTACCTCTTCTTGAGGCGGTGTGAACACATGCTCCAGATAACAGAGTTTCGCCAGACCCAGACCTTTCATCCTGAAAGCGAAGAGGCTGAAGAGCTTGCAAAGAAGATGGGCTTCAGAAATAGAGAGGAGTTTATAGAAGAGTTAAAAAGGGTGATGGGAAGGGTGAACCATCACTTCAACAGGTTCTTCCCTACTGGAGATAGGAGAGCTCTCTCCTCTTATGAGGTTGAAGATTTAAAAAAGATGGGATTTCAGCAGCCTGAAGAGATTAAGCGGTTTATAGAGGTTCTCCTTTCAAGCAGGAGCCTTCTTCCAGAAGAAAAAAGCAGGCTTGATGCCATGGGAGACCGGTTCCTCAGGCTGCTCTTAACGGTGCCTTCTTCTGTAACCGCCCTCAAAAACCTGACCACCTTTATAGAGAAAGAAGAGGGCAAGCTCTTCCTCTTCTCCTACCTCTCCCACGAGAACATCCTTCGGCTTCTGCTCTTCCTTCTCTCAACCCGTGAATTTTTCCTTAAACGGTTCAGAGAAACGCCGGAGCTCTTGGAACACATTTTCCGGCCTGACCTGATAGAGAGGAGGGTTGACCTTCAGGTTTACAGGGAGCTCCGTTCCGAGCTTGGGAACCTTCAGCTTGTGAAAAATATCCTTGAAGTTGTGGCCCTTCTCAGATACCGGCTGGGAAGGACAGAAATTGAGGAGTTCCTCTCTGAAATTACATCGGTCTGCGACGGCGTTCTTGAGGATATCTACAGGGAGCTCTCTCCCTCTTTCTCCCTCTCTTCCTTGGGAAAACACGGCAGCAGAGAGATGAACGTAGGCTCAGACCTTGATTTACTCTTTATAGCTCCCTCATCTAAAGATAAGGATACCGACAGGGCGGTTGAACTGATAAGAAGGATAGAGGGTCTGGGTTACGAGGTTGACACCCGTTTGAGGCCCTTTGGAGAGAAGGGAGAACTTGTTTTTACGGCCGATTACTTTAAACGGTACCTTTCTGAAACTGCAAGGCTCTGGGAAAGGCTGGCCTTTACCCGGTTCCGTTTCCTTTTCGGCAGTTTAAAGGATGAAGTTGAGAG
>Ga0256831_1001744_pt1 | contig 11487 bp, 14 predicted proteins | sample 132544metaG_FD_189087 | JGI IMG/M metagenome (GOLD analysis project Ga0256831, IMG submission 189087) | Hydrothermal vent microbial communities from Lau Basin, Pacific Ocean - 132-544 | ecosystem: Environmental > Aquatic > Marine > Hydrothermal vents | place: Pacific Ocean: Lau Basin | collected... | reverse complement strand
ATTCTCTTCCTCCTAATCGTAAACCTTCTGATGTATCTGGTGTCCCCATACATGATAAACGTCAGCTACAACGCCAAACACGACCCGTTCCTTCAAGAGGTCGTGAACGAAGTCGCCTACAGGTTGAGAGTTAAGCCTCCCAAAGCCGTTGTAGTGAGGGCCCCACCGAACGCTTTCGCCTACGGAAACTTTCTAACAGGAAAATTCGTTGCGGTATCCGACACCCTCATCCAGATGCTTTCAAGGGACGAGCTTGAGGCGGTTGTTGGACATGAGATAGGACACCACAAGCACAGAGACAACTTGGTCATGCTACTCTTCGGATTACTGCCTTCGGTAATATTCTATCTGGGATACGCACTTATTCACGCTGGGTTTAGAGACGACAGGAGGAGCAACCTCGCCATAGTTGGATTGATTGCCGTAATCGTTTCTTTCGTAGTTCAGATACTCGTTCTGGCCTTCAGCAGGTTGAGGGAATACTACGCGGACTTCGAAGGAGTAATTGCGACGAGCAAGGAATCGATGCAGAGGAGTCTGGCGAAGATACACCTCTTTTACGAGAGGTATCCGAGGTTCATGCACGAGATAGCGGAGAGCAAGCTCAAAACCCTATTCATATACGCCTTGGTGAATGCGGTTGCAAATCCTGTAACGAGGGCGGAAATAGAGTGGTTGAAGAACAGGGAGGTTTCTCCTCTCGAGGAGTTTCTGTCAACGCATCCACCGATTCCGAAGAGACTTAGATTTATAGAGAGCATTCAAATTTAAATTTTTGTCACGTCTTCGCTACCGCACTGGGGACATCTTATCGGAAACTTGTGGGGGTCTTCGAGAAACACGTATCCACAGCTGTTGCACTGAAAGTAAACCTCGTTCATAAAACCCGCTTTTCCAAACGCCTTTTATACATTTTCAAAAATCGTCGAGTATGAAGAGGATAATCGAAAGCGGAATAAAGATAGTAGATAGGATTATAGGCGGTTTTCCCATCCCCTCACTCGTATCGGTGACCGTCGATCCGCTGGCAACTCCGGAACTGATAGTTTACGGTATGTGCGAATACTACGTTCCGAACTTCAAGGATAGAAGTTTGGTTGAAGTGGAGACGAACACCTTGGGTCGAAATCTGAAGGTGTTGAAGATCGACGACCTGAAGAACCTGAGAAACGCCAAGGTCTGCGTTGAATTCTGCCACGATTTCGATAAGGTTTTGGAGCTGAGAAGGCTTGCATACGATAACGAACTCGTCATACTTCTTGTTGTATTGAAGGGTTACTACGACGACAGGGAGTTGGCTAAGATACACTTCGTTAGCGACGGGGTGATGCTAATAGAGTCCGAAAAGGTGGGTGACAGGTTCGTTTTCAAGTTCGCAATACCAAAAATGATTGGCGGATACACCATACCCAACTACGTCAGGTTCAAGACTGAAAGGAGCGTTTTAGAGATTGACACCTCAAGGGACATAGTGTGAACCAGAACGATTAAATAACCGAAAGTTGAATTCGATCAATGAGAATTTCGGAGTTCGTCCTTTTTCAAAAGGAAGGTAGCGATCATTACACGGGCTACGCAAACTACTTCCGTTTGGAAAGTAGGCCTTGCATAATAAGAAAGACCAAGAACAAGTTCGTTGTTCTCGTTGACGATAACGGATGGAAGCAGATCGGCCTCTTTTACCCTCGAAAGGGGAAGGTTAGAGGTTTGAAGGAATACGAGCTCGTCGGTTTGATATGGACTCCAGAACACACTTTCCACGTGGTTAAGGACGGAAACAAATTTTTAGGTTTATAGAAATCTAACGATAATTTTATCAAAATCCTCGAATTCGACAACCGCACACCCCTCGTTTGCCGGTGGCACTTTGACTATCAACGTGTCGTTCAGCTTTGCCACGCCCTTGTGTTCGTGTATGTGAGCGCAGAAAACGATCTTAGGCTTAACGCTCTCTATCCATCTCCTTATGGCTATGCTACCAACTGATCTTCCGTTTATCCAATCGAAAAAGCCGTAGGGCGTGTCGTGGAATACCGCAACGTCCGCCTTGAAGCCAGAAATAAGCCTCTCTATCTCCTCATCGTCGAATTCAAAAGGTGTGTTGAATGGAGTTGTCGAGGAACCTCCGAATCCGAAGAAGGTCAAGCCGTTGACCTCAACCGTTTTTCTGTGAATTGAGACACCACTACTCTCAAGGAAATCGAGAACCTCTTTCGTGTCCATGTTTCCCGGTATGGCCAAAACTTTTCCCTTCAACCTCTTTAAAAACCTCTCTACGAAAGATACCGGACCTACGTTGGTGAAATCTCCAGCAACCACTGTTACGTCACCTTCGGGCACCTCAACATCCCTATTGTGAACATCCCCTAAGGCTACGATCCTCATCAAATCACCTACCTCGACGGATATAAGTTTCTTATCATATTCTCCTCCCCCTCACCCTTCTTATGTCGAACTTCGCCTTATCGCTCACGTGCATAACCGCAAGGGTTCCCGCCATTACGGGATCGCTCACGACAAGATCGCTCACCTTCGGGACGCTTCCAAGCATGTTCAAAGATATAACGGGTATTCCGCACTTCCTGAGCCTTTTCACCTCTTCCGCTATTCTCCCTCCCATCAAACCGCCAGCCAAAACGAGAACCTTCGCCCTGTGCAATCTCGAAACCGCATTTACCGCTTCGGCCAGCTCAACTTCACCCACTATGGGCATGGTATCTACGCTGATCCTTTCACCCCTCAGGTTGTGCCTGTCCGCTTCGCTTACCGCACCTAAAGCAACTTGAGAGACCAGAGCTCCTCCGCCGAATATAAGAACCCTCTTTCCGAATATGTCCTTAAAGGGCTTCACCTCCTCAACCCTGACGACCGAAGGAACCTTTTTTATTTCCTCCAATATCCTTTCGAAGTTACCACCGTCTATTTCGAAGTAGATCATGGCGTTACCCTTGTACTCACCGTCCTCTATTACGAAGGCCTGAGTGAAAGTTATGTTTCCGTTGTTGTTGGCTATAATCGTAGTCAAATCCCTCAAAACTCCTATTTCGTTTTTTGCTATAATTTGAACTGCCCTCAGCATCTCGAAGTGGTTGGTTGATGAAATTTAAATACGTGTTGGATGTAGCGACGGCATGGAGTATGAGGAAGTTAAGGAGAAGATGAGGTTCGACGACGAAAGGCTGAAAAGGATGTTCATGGAAGGAATAGACAAGCTGGCAAAGAGAATGAAAAGGGTTAAGACCAAGTTGGCTGTAATGAGCGGGAAGGGTGGTGTCGGTAAGAGCACGGTTGCCAGTCTTTTGGCAGTTCACTACGGAAAAAAGGGTTTTAAAACCGGCATAATGGACTGCGACTTCTGGGGTTCGAGCATACCGAAGATGTTCGGCGTTGAAAGCAAGAGGCCGATTGTTAGGGAAGACGGAATAGAGCCTGTTTACACAGACAAATGGGGTATTGCGATAATGTCAATTCAGTTCTTCCTTCCGTCTCCAGAATCCCCCTTAGCTTGGAGAGGGCCTATGGTTAGCGGTGTCATAAGGGACATGCTTTCAAAGACTGAATGGGGTGAAATCGATTACCTCATCTTCGATCTTCCCCCGGGGACTGGAGACGTTCCTTTAACGATACTGCAGGAGGTGAGACCCAACGGCGTCGTTTTGGTTGCAACTCCACAAGAGCTAACGACTACGATAGTTGAAAAGTCCCTCAAGCTCGCTCAGGAGTTGGAGACAGCTATAGTGGGATTGGTGGAAAACATGAGCTACTTCGAGTGTCCTCAGTGTGGTCACAGGGAGTATCTGTTCGGAAAGGGTAGGGTTGGAGAGATTGCAAGCAAATACAGGATAGAGTTCTTCGTAGAACTGCCAATCGATCCAGCACTAACGAAGCTTTGCGATTCTGGGAAGATCGAGCTCTACGAGATCGACCCCTTCGAATTCTTCCCGATTTAAAATTTTCTCTTAAATCCCTTTCCAACGAAGTATATTTCCGCACTCTGCTTCCTCGAAGCTTTCGGTGAGTGAAACTTCTTGAATCTGAAGAACTGCTTGAACTCGTTGAAGAGGTTACCTATCTCCTCCCCCTGAAAGACCTTAACTACAAAATTTCCTCCAAACTTTAAAACCTCCTTGGCTATCTTGAAAGCAGATCTCGCCAAGTCTATCGAAAGAAGATGGTCTATCGTCCACTTACCCGTAATTTTTGGTGAGGCATCGCTCAAAACGACGTCGTAATACCTTCTAATCGATTTTATTTTCTCTAACGTCTCCTCCTTCGTTATGTCGCCCCTTACAAACTCCACACCCTCTATGGGCTCCATGGGGTTTATGTCAACAGCAACAACTCTCGCACCCAACTCTACAGCAACCTGACTCCATCCACCCGGTGATGCTCCTAAATCCAATACCCAATCACCCTCCCTTATCAGTTTGAACGTTCTGTTCATCTGAATTAGCTTGAAGGACGCCCTACTTCTGTAACCCATCTTTTTAGCCTTCCAGTAGTAGTAATCCCTCCTATCCCTCATCTTAAGAAACTCTCACTCTGGCTCTATAAGGGTTCCTATCTCCTTAAAATCTCCCTCCAAAACCCTTCGAACGTTCTCAGGCTCTCCCAAAAATACTATAGTCTTAATTCTGCTCCTCTGGATTATCTTCAAAGCGAGCAAGTCCATGACGTAACTTCCTCCAGCTCTAACCTCCTGCTTTGCAACCATCTCGATTAGTTCAGAAACCTTGATCCTCTCAAACCTCTCAGCCTTTGGATTTACCTTTGGATCTTCGGAGTAAACACCCCTAACGGACGTGGCGTTTAGGAGTAGATCGGCGTTAACGAACTCTGCAAGTAATGCTGAAGTAGCATCCGTAGTGTGTCCGGGAAAAGTTCCACCCATCACAACAACGTTGTAGTGTTTTGAAAGCTCGTAAGCTTCAACGAAGTCTTTGGGAACCCTCTTGGGAGCGGAATTTAAAGCTGACAGCAGTAGCATTGCGTTGAGCCTCGTAACCTCAATTCCTATGTAATCGCAAAGGGTGTCGTTGGCTTTCAACTCCCTTGCAATCCTTATGTATTCCCTTGCAACCTTCCCTCCACCAACCACAACGAACACCTTATGGTCTTTAGCAACCCCCTCTATAACTTCGGCGAACCTCTTTATCCTCTTGGCGTCTAAACCCAAAACCGATCCACCTAAGGATACAACAACCTTCATGAATTCAACGTCAAGAAAAGTTTTAAAAAACGATGCGAAAACCTTTTGAAGGCGATGATGCCTCCAAGGGGCCGTGGGGTAGCCTGGTTATCCTTCCGTCTTGGGGGGGCGGAGACCCGGATTCAAATTCCGGCGGCCCCACTACCCAAACTTTAAATACCTTTCAACCCTCCCTCAGAGCATGCGATGCGTAACGTGCAACTCGAACTTGGTGGGGCCAACTTACGTGGCATTTCCATGTCCGGTGTGCGGTGAAACGATATACAGATGCAAAAGGTGTAGAAGGTTGGCGAACCCATACAAGTGTCCGAACTGCGGATTTGAGGGGCCGTGAGGTGATGTTATGGGGAAGGTTTACATGAAGTTGAGGGTTATGCCCGAAGACGTCGATGTGGATTTGGAGAAGGTTTACGAGAAGATTAAAGAGATCGCACCCGAGAACGTTGAGATAAGGGACTACAAAATACAGCCCATCGCCTTCGGATTGAAAGCCTTGCTCGTGGTGGCCGTAATGCCCGATGAAGGAGAAATCGGGGACAAACTGATTGAGAACATCAAGCAAATTGAGGGTGTCGAGAGCGTTGAGGTGGATGCGGTGGAGCTAATTTGACATGCTCAAAGAAAAGATAGCAGACTTTTTGGAAAGGCAGTTCGGAATAAGGAGGGAGGAATTTTTCAGCTTGAACCTCGAATTCGAAGAGAGGGGGAAGAGGAGAGTTTACGCATTCAAACCTTGCAATTTAGAAGTTCCAACTTACCACCACGGAATATACTTCGGAACTTTAGATGAAAACGGCTTCAGACTTTCGATTGAGGGATGTTTCTTGGTTGGTAAGTTTGCGAGGAGGAACGTTTACGAAGTTGATGACGAGAAAGCAAAAGTATGGATGAGTGGGAAAGATATCGAATGCAACCTGAGGGGATACGTTATTGTCAAGTGGAGGAAATTCTACTTGGGCTGTGGGAAGGCAAACGGTAGGATTTTGAGGAACTTCGTTCCGAAAAATAGGAGGATACCATTTTCAGAATCTTCTCCCTCACAATGAAACCCAACTCCAACTCCTTCCCGGCTATCTCCTGCAGTTCCCTCTCTTTTTCAAGTCCGATTTTCTTAGTTATCCTTTCGCAGAGAAAGGAGACACATATAACGGGTCTAACCTTCAAAACGCAACCGTTTTCACTCAAAAAGTAGCAGAATCCATCTTTATACCTCTTTTCTGGAATCTTTACTCCCATTAAGATGTTCATCAAGATCATGATTTCGTCAACCTCGTCTTCAACCCACTCCTTACAACAGCTTCCCGTTTCTTTAGCACACTCCCTGCAAATAGAAGTGACTCCGATCTCTCTCATGAACTTCCAAGTTTCTTCTATCGTCTCTTCGAGCATCTGCAGATCGTCCCTAATCCCGTCGAGATTCACCAATCTCACCATCTCCTTAGCCCTCCTTATTCTCCTCTCTACCATGCTATCACCTCTTTTAAACTGAGCGTTTTACTTGGAATGTGAAGGTGGCGATAGTTGACGGTTACGTGGACGAACCTTCGTGTTTAGGAGTCCCACCCTACATATCACCCTATCCGAGATACATCTACGGAATGCTGAAGTATTTCAAGGTTAATCCAGCCTACTACACAATAGATCAGGTGAGGGACAGTATTTTCGAACTTGAAAGGTTCGATTTGCTGATATTCATAGCAGGAATTGCCGTCCCGGGGAAGTATTTGGGTGGAAATCCCATGTCCTTGAAGGATTTAAAGGATTTCTCCAATTTAAAGTCCGAAAAAATTTTAGTGGGCCCAATAACACTTGAGATAGAATCTAAAGATAGAAAGAACTTGGAGGAGTTCTACACGATATTGGATTATCCGTTTGAAAGGAGACTGTTCGAACACCTATCAAAGATCTTAAAAAAGGAGGTTAAAATCGAAAGGGATAGGAACTTCGTAAACAGATTTGCAATTTTGGGGGCTGAAGTCGTAAGGTTTCATCCCGACTATCCCCACGTAATATGCGAAATCGAAACCTACAAGGGTTGCTATTGGGGTAGATGTTCGTTCTGCATTGAGAGGTTTCACAGACTTGAGATGAGAAACCCAAAGGCTGTGATAGATGAAATTTCCGCCCTATACAAAAACGGAGTGAGGTTCTTCAGACTGGGAAATCAGACGGACTTCTTCACATACATGGCGGACTTCAGATACGACATTCCAAAACCGAATCCCGAATTTATGAAGAGCTTTCACAGAGCCATATGGAAAATGTGTCCGAAGATAAGGACACTGCACTTGGACAACGTCAATCCGAAAACGATCGCTGAATATCCCAAGGAGAGCAGAGAAATTGTAAAGACGATTATAATTTATCAAACCCCCGGCAACGTTGGTGCTATGGGTTTGGAGAGTGCGGATGAAAGGGTAGTTAGGGAAAACTATCTCTGTGCGAATCCAGAGGAGGTAAAGTTCGCCATAAAAGTTTTCAACGAGTTCAGATCGGTGGGTTACAACGGTTTACCGTGCTTTCTCCCGGGGATAAACTTCGTTATAGGACTGAAGGGTGAAACGAAGAGAACTTTTGAGAAGAACTATGAATTTTTAAGAACTCTCTTGGAGGAGGATTTGTGGGTTAGAAGGATAAACATAAGGCAGGTCAAAGTCTTTAGAGGGACTCCCATGGAGAAGTTTGGATACAAAAACGTCTTGAGGCACAAGAGGTATTTCAAGGTCTTCAAGGAGAGGGTTAGAAAGGAGATAGATAGGGAGATGCTCAGGAGAATAGTTCCGGTGGGTAGAATGTTGACCGATCTCAGATGCGAGGTTAAAAGGGGTAGGGTTACGTTTGCGAGGCAGTTGGCAACCTATCCCCTCTTGGTGGGTGTTTTGGGAGAATACGAGAGGAACACGTTTTTGGACGTTAGGGTCGTTGATTACGGGCAGAGATCTATCACAGCAATTCCCATTTTGAATCCGAACACCGCAAAGCTGTATCAGCTTGAGGCGATCCCGGGTATAGGTAAAGCTTTGGCGGGAAAGATTATATCTAACAGACCTTACAACGGTATGGAAGATTTGAGGAGGGTTCTTGGGGATGTTTACGAGAGGGTCAAAGACTTCTTCTCATTCGAGGATAAAGGTTATATGTCGTGAGTGATCAAATCGAAATCGAAGGGCCGGTAGCTCAGCCTGGTAGAGCGTCGCCTTGGCATGGCGAAGGCCTGGGGTTCAAATCCCCACCGGTCCACTTCAGTTAAATTTTTATTCTATTGGTAGCTCTTGCATCGGCTATGATTGGTTCTTCGTGTGGTATATTCGGTGTGATGGACAGAAGTGGCAAGAGGTTCAAGGGCAGGATGGTCGTCGAAGCTATGAAAAACATGTATGTGAGGGGAAACGGCTTAGGGGCAGGTTTTGCTGTTTACGGTCTTTACAAGGACTATAAGGAGTATTACTGCTTTCACGTCATGATACAGAACAGAGACATGGGTGCGAAGAGGGAAGTTGACCTCTTTCTAAACGATAACTTTCACGTTGTTGACGATGAAGAGATTCCGGTCAACGACGAAGTCGAAGTTGTCGATCCACCTCTGTTTTGGAGATACTTCGTCTCACCGAAGAAGTCGGGAAGGGATCAAAAGTTGAGCGATGACGATTACGTCGTTAAAAAGGTTATGGAGATAAACACCAAAATCAGAAACGCCTACGTCATCTCTTCGGGCAAGAACATGGGAGTTTTTAAGGGAACGGGTTTTCCGTGGGATATAGCTGAATACTTCATGATCGAGGACTACAAGGGATACATGTGGACCGCTCACAGCAGATTCCCTACGAACACACCGGGATGGTGGGGAGGGGCGCATCCCTTCTGCATATTGGATTGGACCGTAGTTCACAACGGTGAGATATCGAGTTACGGAACTAACAAGCGTTACTTGGAGATGTTCGGCTACTGTTGCACTCTGATGACAGACACCGAAGTCATGGCATACATATTTGACCTGCTCATGAGGAGGTTCGGTTATCCCATTGAAGTGGTTGCAAAGATTTTGGCACCACCTATGTGGGATCAGATAGACAACATGGACGAGAAGAGGAAGAGATTCTACACGATCCTGAGGATGACATACGGTCCCCTTTTGGTCAACGGCCCTTGGACGGTTATAGTTGCCCATCACGGTGAGATGTTCGGTTTAACCGACAGGATAAGGTTGAGACCGCTTACGGCTGGAGAGAAAGGAGATTTGCTGTTTCTATCGTCTGAGGAATCTGCAATAAGGGCTGTCTGTCCAAACCCAGACAGAGTTTGGACACCTCACGGGGGGGAACCGGTGATAGGTAGGTTGGATGAGAAGGCTCTGAAGAGGGTGGTGGAATGAAGTCCCACCTCTTACCAGACTTCTACGTTGAAAGGATTGAGAGCAGATGCAACAAATGTGGAGTTTGTGTAAAGCAATGTCCTTGGGGCGTTTACAGCTGGGACGAGGAGGGGAAGGAAATTTTGATAGATTACACGAAGTGCGTGGGTTGTCAGAGGTGTGTAATTTACTGTCCAAACAAGGCTCTGATCGTTAAACCCTACGAAGGGAGTTACAGACCAAACGCATACTGGACAAGGGAGGTCATTAGCGATATCAAGAAACAGGCTGAGCAGGGAGGTGTTATATTAATCGGAACGGGAAGCGATAAGCCTTACAAGGTTTACTTCGATCACATCCTTTTAAATGCCTCACAGGTCACGAATCCTTCTATAGATCCGTTGAGGGAGCCTATGGAGTTGAGGACGTTCATAGGTAGAAAACCAGACAAATTAGAGATAGATCCGGACGATTTCGAGATAAAAACCGAAATTACACCGAATCTGGTTATAGAGACTCCAATAATGTTCGCCGGGATGAGCTACGGAGCTATAAGCTACAACGCCTTTTTGTCGTTGGCGATGGCATCTAAGGAGTTTGGAACCAAGTTCTGCACAGGTGAGGGTGGATTACCTAAAGACATGCGTGAGGAGTATGGAGAAGTTGCAATAGTTCAGTGTGCGAGCGGTAGGTTTGGTGTCGATCCAGAGTATTTAAATTGTGCGTGTGCGATCGAAATCAAGATAGGGCAGGGTGCAAAACCGGGAATAGGGGGGCATTTACCCGGTGAGAAGGTTTCGAAGAAGATTTCCGAAACGAGAATGATTCCGGAGGGGACGGATGCACTATCTCCAGCACCTCACCACGACATATACTCAATAGAGGATTTGGCAATGCTCATCTACGCCTTGAAGGAGGCGACGGATTACGAAAAGCCAGTTTTCGTTAAAATAGCTGCGGTCCACAACGTAGCTGCAATTGCAAGTGGAATAGTTAGGGCTGGAGCGGATGCGATAGTCATAGATGGTTTCAGAGGTGGAACGGGTGCCACACCAAAGGTGATGAGGGATCACGTTGGAATTCCTATAGAGATGGCTATAGCGGTAGTGGATCAGAGGTTGAGAGAGGAAGGTATAAGGCACAAGTGTTCGATAATTGCGAGCGGAGGGATTAGATGTTCGGCAGATGTTGTAAAGGCTATAGCGTTGGGGGCTGATGCGGTTTACATTGGAACAGCTGCATTGATAGCAATGGGTTGCACCATGTGTCAGAAGTGCTACACCGGCAAGTGTTCTTGGGGAATCTGCACACAGGATGAGAATTTGGCAAAACGTTTGAACCCTAAGGTTGCTTCAAAGAGGCTTGTAAACCTTCTGAGGGCTTGGAGTTTGGAGATAAAGGAGATGATGGGTGCAATGGGTATAAACGCAATAGAGAGTTTGAGGGGTAATAGAGAGCATTTGAGAGGAATTGGTTTGGAGGAGTGGGAACTTAGGATTTTGGGTATAAAAGGTGCTGGAGAAGGTTACGAAATATAGGGGTGATTAAATGCTCATTGATCCACACCTTGATGGAGTTAGAAGAGTTGAGGAACTTTTGAGACATGTCGATTTTGAAGATGGGACAGCAATCATAGATGCCAAGGACTTGAAGCACAAGGAGTTAAACGATCTGATGAAGGAATGTGTTTTAAGAGGAGCAAAGAGATTGATTTTAAAGAATGTATGTGGGCAGAGGTATATAGGTTCTAGATTATTCTTCAACCCACCTAAGAGGGTGGAGATAGAGATATACGGAACTCCGGGAAACGACTTGGGTGCGTTTTTGGCTGGACACAGAATAATCGTTTACGGAAACGCTCAGGATGGTGTGGGAAATACCATGGACGATGGGGAGATAGTCGTTCACGGAAGGGCTGGTGACGTTG